>Ga0334895_1004257_pt1 | contig 10302 bp, 9 predicted proteins | sample GraSluR3_MG_7_FD_207229 | JGI IMG/M metagenome (GOLD analysis project Ga0334895, IMG submission 207229) | Sludge microbial communities from methane-producing bioreactor in Wageningen University, Netherlands - Granular Sludge_31_05-R3 | ecosystem: Engineered > Bioreactor > Anaerobic > Unclassified... | reverse complement strand
AAATAGCCAATTTTTGATCTACGGTGAATTTTCTTTTTTCCATAACGACAAAATTAATTATATTTATTAAACTATAATTTTGTCCGACTATTTAGGGGGCTAAAACATAAATAATTAGCAATAAAAGTGTATCTACTAATTATTCTTTGCCGTGCATTATTTCCTAATTTTTGAAAGTCTGTATCTTTTTCTAGCACTTTTATTAAAATCCTTTCCCAGTCTGAAATATTTGACACAAGATATGAATTTACATTATGTTCAATGATTTCATTATTTATTGTAATGTTTTGTCCAATGCTTACAATCCCTAAACCCATAGATTGTAAGAGTTTAAAGCCACTTTTCCCCATAGAACGTTTATCTGTATTTAATGGCATAAGCCCAATATCAGCTGCTTTAGTATATTCAGCAAGTTCATGGTTCGGAACACTCCCAAAAAATTTAACACGCTCGTTCAGCATGTTTTTTTTGACATAGGCCATTGTAGCCACTTTTAATGGACCATCACCAACAAAGACAAGTTTAAATTCTTCAGGCAAGTATTGCATCATATCCACTGAAAGCATTAACCCTCTGCCTGGATTTAACATGCCTTGATACATTAAAACAACATCCGTATTTTTCCATTGATATTGCTTATGAAAACTAAAGGCTTGCCACACTTTGGTTTTAGGTAAATCAGGAATGCTACGCACAACGCTTGGTTTTTTATCGCATACTGTTTTGCAAAATAATCAGCTAGCGCGTTGTTAACAGTCATAACTTGATCACATTGCTTTATTGCTTTGTGTTCATAGGCAACAGCACGGTTTACCATAAAATGTGTTAAAAAACGAATAAGCAAGCGCTTTAACTTTGGCATGTTCGATTGTCCAGGAAAAAACTGTTTTATGGTTTCGGGATATATTTCATGTGCATCATAAACAATTTTTTCAGTCAAACCTTTCTGTTTCAACAAAGTTGCGGTGCGTAGGCAAGGTAAATCATTTGCAATGCAGTAATCAAAATGATCATTATTTTGTAATAAAAGATTAAACATAAAATCATATTCTCTATGGATGAAAGTATGTTTTAATAGTTTTTGTCGCATACTTTGCGGATACACAAAATTTTGGACTTTAACTTTCTTATCTAGTGACTCAAGGCGTTTACTTGATGATGATGTCTTAGAGAATAAAATTACATCACCTATTTCTGCAACTGCATTTGCCTGACGTATAACTCTGGCATCATTTAAAATGTTACTATGTAGTAATATGAGTATTTTCATTATTATTATTCAAAATGCAAACTATACAATTTAAAATTAATATTTAAGGTCAATCAGAAATTGCAGTAATTGCCTTAAAATTCTCATAGGAGCTAAGTAAGCTATGATGTTTTTCCATCATTATTCTTGCTTTGCTACCAATCGATTGTCTTAATTCATAACTATTATACAAACTTAAAATACCTTTTTGCCATTCTGTTTTTGTTTCTGCAAATAAAATGTTTCTCTCATTTATCGCAAAAGGGGTTACGCCATAAGGAGATGCTATTGCAGGTAATCCGGCAGCCGCATAATCCAATATCTTCATAGCCATTTTACCTTTAGAAATATCGGTGTTATCAATAGCATAAATACCAATATCGGCCTGTACTAGTAAATCAAAAAAAGTTTCTTCGCTAAATATATGATGTTTAACTTCAACATTAGGAATATCAATGCTTTCACGTGATACTAATATCATTTTGATCTTCAATATTTTTGATAGCTCAAAAAATACAGGTTTTAATTTATCAACCATTTTTTTTACATTATGCGGTTGTCCTGTGTAAAAAAAAGTTAGTGTGTTAGCTGTCTTTAAGGTATAATCTTTTTTAATGTGATATTTATCTAAGTTAACCCCAATAGAAAATAATACCTTTGGCACGGGAATATTTTTGTAATGCTGTAAAATAAAATCATTTACAACTGATATTTTATGACAATATTTTACAGTTCGTTTATTTAATTCGGGATTATATAACCAAACAGAATCCCAATAATCAATAACAACATGTTGACAAAGTTTATATGCCAATCTTTCTAAGATGGGTATTTTTTGATCTGGATAAAATGGAAATAAATTTCGATGTATGAATGCAGTTTTATAATGTCTAATTTGCAAAACCTGAAATATTCTTTTTACAAATATACGCATATAGAAATATCCACTAATATATATGTTTTGGTTGACATGTTTCAAATAGTGTTTATCACTGCATAAGTCAAAAACTTTATATCTCACTCCATCTTTATCCAAAAAACTAAAGTACTCCTCAAATCTTCTTTTGTATCCATCACTACCTTTTTGTGAGTAAGGAAATAATGCTAATGAGTATTTCGGGTTTTGTTTTTCAAACAAGAAACTATTAATAATCAACAATCTAACAAATAAATGAAGAATCCATAGTATAACTCTAAAAATAAGATATCCAAACTTGCTTAAGACTTTTTTGAAAAATTTCATCATATAAATCTAACTCATACGATTTTTTACTTGCTCATTAATCCATTTGAATGTTTTTTCCATGCCTTTTCTTAATGGTGCATCAGGTTTCCAATTTAGTTTTTCATAAATTAGATTATTATCAGAATTCCTACCTCTAACACCTAGTGGTCCATCAATATTTTTAATCGTAAGGTTCTTCCCTGAAATATCAATTGCCATTTTTGCAAGGTTGTTAATTGAAATCATTTCATCTGAGCCAATATTAACTGGTCCCACGAAATCACTATCCATTAATCTTTGTACAGCTTCAAGACATTCATCAATATATAAAAATGAGCGAGTTTGCTGACCATCACCCCAAACCTCAATTTCACCCCCTTCTGGAGCTTGTGCAACTTTTCTGCACATTGCAGCAGGAGCTTTTTCTTTACCACCCTGCCAAGTGCCTTCAGGTCCAAAAATATTATGAAAACGTGCAACTCGAACATTTAAATCATAATTTCGCATAAACGAAAAATACAATCGTTCAGAAAATAATTTTTCCCACCCATATTCACTATCTGGTTGTGCCGGATATGCTGATGATTCCTCACAATTAGGATTATCCGGATCTAATTGGTTAAATTCTGGGTAAATACAGGCCGAAGATGAATAAAAAAGCTTTCCAACCTTATGCTTAACAGCTCTTTCAACGATATTGATATTGATTAAAGCAGAATTATGCATAACATTTGCATCATTTTCACCTGTAAAAATATAGCCAGCACCACCCATATCAGCAGCCAATTGATAGACTTCATCAAAATATTGATCTAAAGCCTTATCGCAGATTGTTTGTATCCGCAAATCACCAATAATAAAATCATCGGCATGGGTTTCATTAAATTCAGGATATTTTAAATCAACTCCTCTTACCCAAAAACCTTGTTTTTTAAGTTTTTTAACTAAATGTGAGCCGATAAAACCTCCGGCTCCTAATACTAATGCTTTTTTCATAATAAATTTTTTTTAAAGTTGTTAATCTTATATTTTATTGCTGCAAAATAATATTTCAAATTTATTTCAAATTTCGTGTATCTATCAGGTGGGTTAATAGGATATTTTAATAATTCTGGGTGATTTATTTCGATAATTTTTCGGTAAATATAAGGATATTTTTTGTCTCGATAATTATTAGGAATACTTAACATCAAATCCAATATTTCTCTATTATTATAGGGAACAAAAACATCAAATAAAAAATCTGATTCCAATTGGTTTTGTGCTTGCCAGACCCCTTCGCGATGTTCCCAAAAAATAAAATCGAGCGTATTGTAACCTTTGTTTTTAATAATAGTTTCTGATTTATCTAGCCAATTTTCAAATATTAACTTCAAAAAATCAAGCTTTAAAAAACTAAAATTACCGATTTTAGCCAATTCTTCTAATGAAACTGCCTTTGGGTGTATGCCATCAGGATAATAATAATTTCTTGCAGTTTCTGAGCTTGCACCTCTGATTACAGTATAATTTTCAGGATATTTACCAATTTTTGAATAATTGTATTTCGCCCATGAATTATGTGCTAGTGGTGTATTTTCTGAGTAAAACTTTAAAAAATCTTTTGATAATTTTTTGTTCTTAATAGGATAAAAATTTAAACCTAAGTTATTTAATATTTCTTTTGGAATAAAATAATCAGATTCTTTTTTTGAATTATAGCTAATCCAAAAATAAATGTCTTTAGCAAAATCTTTTACTAAGGATAACAAAACTCTGGAGTCGTTACCGGAAGTTAGTGATAGTGAAATTGCTTGCTTGTTTTTTATGCTAATCAAACTATTTTTTAACATTGTTACAATATAATCTATTGCATCTTCTATTTCGCTCTCTTCAGTAATAATGGTATTCTTATGATTTGGAAAAAACCTGATTATTGATTTTTTATTTACATTAAGAAAATGATTGGGCACCAGATGCTCTATCCCTTCATAAAATGTATATCCAGCAGGCCATGCATATGTTGGAGACTGTAAATAATGTGCCGAATGTAAATAATACTGAAAATCTTTTTTTTGTTTTATTTCAAAAAGATATCTGAATAAAAAAATATTTGAAGACATGTAGAAGTTTTCATTATGGAATGTAAAAAATACCTGCCTAAAACCAGAGGCATCATTAAATACATATAGGTCTTGGTCTATCTTGACAATTAGAACAAATCTACCGGATAGAGGATAAATGAAATCTGAAACTGAATTAATATCCTTAATATGGTTTAAACCATCTTTAAGTATTTCTATGTTCGATTTATCGGGACAATGTGGATTAATCCAATATCCCAATAAAACTAATTCAAGATTATTTGTTGAAACTTTATTTAACGATAAACTATGTTCGGCATAAACATAATATTTTGACAATTTTATCATTTGCCAGCTCTCAAGTTGTTCTACCAGGGTTGGTGAAAATAAAAATTGCCGTCTAAATTTAATCAAATTCATAGGTTAAATAATAATTGTTTTAATTTTTAATAAAGTTTAACAATTTGTTCTGCTCTATGGTAGATAATGTCCTAAAATTCGCATTTCCTTGTAATACCTCTAAGGCGTTTATATAAACAAATTCTTTTGCGGGTAATTTTTTATAAAATATAAACTGTAGTTTATAAACTATTGAACGCAATAAAATAATATGCTTTGTAAGCCGATATAATTTGTAATACCCCAAAACATTTCTTTTATCACTACTATTTAGCAATCCGTTATTAAATAAATATCGCACACTTTTATTTAATTCAGAATAATTATCATAATATATACTGTATCCCCATAGAAGCTTACGTATAGATTGTTTGAAAACCAATTTATTTTCTGTTGATAAGTATTGATAAATTGTATTAAAGCTGCTTATAAATTGTGAAAATTTTGCTTGATCAGTAATTTGACTGCCATCCTGCATCATACGAATTAAAGCTAATGGGAAACTACTCAGCCATTTAAAATTAACATTTAAAAAAAACGCATTTAGTATTAATGGAGGATCCTGCCACGACTTTAGTGTTTCATCCCATTTGTCAGTTTTAAAAAAGGTGTTTTTGTGCCAAATAAGAGAACTTGTACTTAAGGCTCTTTTAAAACTAATATAATTATAAATATAACCTTCAGGCTCATTCTCGACACAACGATACCAAAATTTATTTGTTTTATTTTGCTGACATATTTGTTGATAAGCAGCCAACTCAATATCCCCTTTTATGAACAATTCTTTACTTATAATGTCAATGAACCAAGGAAATAATAAATCATCTGAATCAAAAAAAATGAAATAATTACCATTTGCTTTATCCGCACCAATATTCCTACAGGTAGGCGCACCTTTCGGCTCCCGATCTCGTTGAAAAATCCGTATGCGTTCTTCTTTAGCAGCATAACGTTCAAGAACCTCCCAGGTATTATCTGTAGATCCATCATCAACTACTATACACTCCCAATTTGGGTTGGTTTGTGCCAAAATAGAATCAATGCACTCTGCAACCAATGCTGGGCGATTATATACCGGAATTATTATGCTGATGAAATCTTTATTTTCCATATCGCTTAAAATACCACTTCAACAAAGTTAATCTTTTTATGTAATGAATTTGATTGGCAAAATCAAAAAATCAATTTAAGAAGCTTAATCCCTTTTGTTTGCTGATTTTTGTATTAAATGTAACCTCTCTTTTTATTTTATTAATGAGTTTAAGCTTGCTTCGCTCATTTTTAAATTGTTCCATGTCAGCCTTTAGTAATGATTTTATGATGCCTCGTTTTACCCATTTAATTTCTTGTGTTATTGTATTTGGTATATTGGGGTTAGAATATTTTACCAGTAAGCTCTTTTTTATATCTTTTTTATATTGGTTTTCAGAGATTGTTGTGTTTTTATCTTCTCTGTCATGATAAATTTTGGCAAATGGATAAATCCCAACTTTAAAACCGTGGTAATGTGCCCTATGGATATAGTTATCATCTTCACCGTACATGTGAAAAATGGGGTTAAATCCACCAATAGTTTCTATACATTGCCTGCTAATAAGCCAAGCAGCAGCATTTACAAATTTAGTCTCGTAAATATCATTTATAGTTTTGTTTAAAAAAGTATCTGACACAAGTTTTGGGCACTTTGCAGGCGAAATGTAGTGTGAAAACCTAAAATCTAACGCAGCTCCTTTACCATTAAGGTGCATTGGACTTACAATGCCATATTCCGGCTTTTTTTCAGCAATATTTACAAGCTTTTCAATCGTATCGTTTTCCACCCATGCGTCCTGATTTAATAAAAAAACAAAATCAGCACCAGCTTCGTGTGCTTTTTTTATGCCAATATTGTTTGCTTTCCCGAATCCAAGATTGGTTTCTGATTGAATAAAATCAACTGCAGGATAGTGGGTTTTTATTAGTTGTTGAGTGCCGTCAGTAGAACCGTTGTCGATTACAATAATATTGACAGGTACTGTTGAGGATGATAAATTACCAATGGATTTGTATAGCCACGCAGATGCATTGTAGGTTATGATTAAGCAATAGATGTTCAAATTATACATTTACGAATATATTATATTTTTTATGTTGGATAATATTTCTTGCTGTTGTTTTAATAATTTTGCTTTATTATATCTTTCATAAAAAATGTTTAATAAATTTATTACATTTTTATAATTTAACTCATTATATGATAAATTTTTATAATCTTCTGAAATCCATGTTTGTAAATAGTTTTCTAGTTTAATGATGTCACTATTTAATCCAATAGCTGGTTTTAAGAAACTCATGGCGGTTATTGCACCGTGTAAACTAGTTCCAATGTAAATATCTGATTTTGCAATAAGCTCCATTATTTCAAAAATATTTTTAGGTTCAAAATATAAAAATTCAGGAAATTCCAGATTTAATGCTTTTAAGATTTTGTGATCTTCATGTCCAGCTGCAAGCCCAATAGGGCATAAAATAACATTTTTTTTTAAATGTTTAGCAATATTTTTTAAGTGTTGACCAAAAAGATGTATATTTTCTGGACCTTTCTTTTTCCCAAGTTGAACAAAAATGTAGCTTTTGCCTATTATTCTTGAATTAATTTTATTTAGAAAAGTAATGTTGTAGTATCTAGACATTAAAAGTGCTGAATCAGGTACTAATTTCACAATTAGCTCGTCATTTTTCGTTAAATTTAATAATGTACGTTTATCTCGTACAGATAATACTTTTGCTGCTTCAAGATTTTTTTTTAATATGCTATTTTTATTATAACTACCTCCACCAACACTACTATAATAGATATTTAAGCTTTTGACATTAAAATCATTCGGGTGGAAACAATAAGGATATAAAGTATGAGATTTGCTTAAAATCTTTTTAGAAATTAGAAATTTATTTTCTATTTTTTTAAAGAATGGTTTCTTAATAAGTTGTGCAAAATATTTGTTAATAAATGAATATAAAACAGTCCAATTTGCAAAAAGCACTTCCCCACCTCCAATTACAATGTTGTCGTTTTCTTGTATGTTTTTTTCTAATTGTTTGTATGACTTTGTTTTTAGTGCGCCAAAAGTACTTAAATCACTTTTAACGATACCATAATTTTCAAAAGAGCAATTTGCTTTTAGCTCTTTTAACACATTTTTAAAAATTAAAGGAAATAATAAATCCCCGTAATTTTTCCGATCAGCAGCAGATAAAAATCTAATTGTTTTTTTATTCCCAATCATAGTCAATATAAAATCCGTTGCTCCATGAAGGCAACACGCCTGTATTATAAAAATCTCCCTTTTCGGAGTATATCCAAATTGCTTCCTTAATATAATCTAATAAAGTTGTTTTTGTGCGCACATATATGTTTAAGTAATACTTACCAGTTGCTAACGGCCATTTATTAATTGTAGCTTGATATATTTGTTTTCTATTATTTAATTCTATTCTTTTTGTTTCAGTTGAACAATGGAATTGTGGAATCTCCTCAGGATTATAAAAACCAAATCCGATATCAAAGTTTTCATTTATGGCCTTGTTTAATACAATTTCAATAATGATTTTTTCCCCAGAAAGTATTTTATCTATAGATTCATTATTTGAATTTTTTATTTTGACGTTTGTAATTTTAACATCATTGTTTTTTACTTGTCTATTATCAGAGTTAAACTTATTATTAATTGTTTTATTACTTATGTAATAATTAATAGTGTTTGATATTTCCCCAGTAAACCCAACTTTTCCATTCTCAAGCACAATTCCATTACTACATAATTTTTTAACGCTCGCCATATTATGGCTTACAAACAGCACGGTTCTACCCTTGCCTTTACTTACATCCTGCATTTTGCCAATGGCTTTTTTCTGGAATTCAGCATCACCCACTGCCAGTACCTCATCCACAATCAAAATTTCAGGTTCTAAAAAAGCAGCCACGGCAAAACCCAAGCGCACTTTCATTCCGGAACTAAAGCGTTTTATGGGTGTGTCAATGTATTTCCCTATGCCGGCAAAATCAACAATTTCATCCAACTTTCGTTTAATTTCTACTCGCGTCATGCCCATAATGGCACCATTTAAAAACACATTTTGTCGAGCTGTCATTTCCGGATGCATGCCTGTGCCTACTTCGAGCAGTGATCCAACCCTTCCTTTCATCTTGATAATACCAGTAGTGGGTGTCGTAATGCGTGAAAGAATTTTAAGCAAAGTAGATTTCCCAGCACCGTTTTTCCCTATGATACCAAGCACTTCGCCTTGCTTTACTTCGAAATTAATATCTTGCAGTGCCCACACAGTATTGCTTTTGCTTTTTTCTGAACGCACATTCAATTCTGCCAATGTTGCATATGGATCGGGTTTCCCACGTAACTTTGCCCATGTACGATTAAGATCCTTAGATAGGGTGCCGGTACCAACTAAGCCTAAATCGTACATTTTTGATACGTTTTCAATTTTTATTACTGTATTCTTGCTCATAGCTATACCGTATCCATAAAGTTTTTTTCCGTTTGATTAAAGATAATAATACCCAGCAATAAAATCACAATTGCAATACCGGCAGAAAATCCAAGGCTTGCCCAATTAAAACTTCCTGCACCCACAAACATGTAATTGAAACTGTCAATTAAATAACCCATGGGATTGTATTTTGCAAAAGGAACTAATTTAGCCGGTAACGTATTGACAAATACTGCATAAGTTGTAGCTATGCCAGGCGTAATATATTTCAATAAAGGCACTCCAAAATCGATGAGAAATTTCAGATCCCGGTATTTTGTGGTTAATGCTGAAACAATTAGTCCAAAGCCCATGGCTAAAATCATGACGATTAAAATTATGATTGGGAAAAACACCAATTCAAGTTGTAAACTTAATGTGCCCGTAGAAAAATAATAATAAACCACTGCAGCTATTAATATCAACAATTGCACAGCAAATTTCATGAGTCCAGAAATTAGGACAGTCAATGGCATGATTAGCCGTGGAAAATAAACTTTGCCAAAAATTTGCTGGTTCTCAATAAAAACGGCTGATGTTTTAGTAAAGGTGTCCTGAAAATATTGCCACAAGATTGGTCCGCTTAAATAAAAAAGAAAACCAGGTACTCCGGCAGGTCCGATACCAGCTAAGCCTCCAAAAACAAATAAATTTATAGCGGCAGTAAACAAGGGTTGAATAAAAAACCACAAGGGACCTAGTATGGTTTGTTTGTAATAGGTGACAAAATCCCTGAAAACAAACATTTTAAGCAAGTCGCGATATTGCCATACTGACTTTAAATCAATTGCAAATAAACCTCGTTTGGGTTTAATAATGGTGTTCCATTTTTCTTGCAT
>Ga0334895_1004251_pt1 | contig 10309 bp, 7 predicted proteins | sample GraSluR3_MG_7_FD_207229 | JGI IMG/M metagenome (GOLD analysis project Ga0334895, IMG submission 207229) | Sludge microbial communities from methane-producing bioreactor in Wageningen University, Netherlands - Granular Sludge_31_05-R3 | ecosystem: Engineered > Bioreactor > Anaerobic > Unclassified... | reverse complement strand
ATCATCGTCTGCAAAAACAATCTCTGAGGTCCCAACTGAGCTCTCCTCCTCCCCAACAGGCCCGTCTTTCTCCAAAGGGTCCTCCTTTTCGTAAAAAAGAAAAAAGTAGGTAGAAAACAGGATAGCGACGGAAGTAAGAACCAGAAAAAACCACAAGATGGTCTTCTTTTTCAATCTAAACTGTTCCTTTGGAGCAGATTCTTTTTCCACAACAAAATCTTACCTTGGAAAGAAAGATGATGTCAAGGACTTATAGATTTGGATAGAACACTATTCCGCAATATTTTCAAACCATTCAATCACACCATCCAAGCCATAGATATCATCCCAATCAGAGTATCTATCCTCCCCCATCCTAGCAACAGAATAATCCTTTAATTTAGTAAAATAATCATAAGGATCATCCGTTTCCAAAAAATCATCTGGTAATTGCTCATCCAATAGATATGACAAACCTAACAAGTATCTCAAAGTAAGCATATACTCATCCCCTGGATCTCCCTTCTCCTGTATCTCATGATGCCCTACAATATCCCAAGCAGACAAATCATACCTCTCAGAAGTAGCTTCTACTAAAGCTAAAACATTAGCTATCTGCTGTTTTGGCGGAAACTGTTCAGGGAAGTTGTAAGAATAATTTGTCCCAACCTGCTCTAAGCCCAAAGAGAAAGAATCAAAATCTTTATAACCAGCCCTAATAAAATCTACAAAGTCTTTACCTACCCCAACCTCTTCATATAAATCCGCTGTTTTAACCCTATTAAGATCCTCTCTACCAGTTTCTAAATCATAACCTATTATTACATTCCTAGCCTTGTAAGGCATAGGGCCTGTAGCTTGAGAATGGATTACCCCCACACCGTTTTTGTCAACAAATTCATCACTAACAGGATAAGAATCCACACAAAACTGAACACTAGGCTTTCCCGACCTGTTAAGACCGTTTATGGTGTTTAAAACAGTCCGGTATCCTCCGGAAGTAAGAGTTTGTGGAGCTCCATCAAAGTGTATTACAAAGAATTTAACATCACTCAATTGCTCATATGGGAAGGACAAATGCCTATCTGTCTCCACAGTAAGAACAGGATTAGTACTCTCTCCCTCTTCATAATACAATTTTCCATTCTCATCAAAAGACAACTCCGGTTGTATGGAAAGAATTTCCTTGACCTCTGGACTCAAGCTTTCTTCAAGTTCTGCAAAAACATCTTCTTCTACAACCTCCTCGTCTTTCTCCTCAACTATTTCAATTTCCTTTCCAACTATAAAACCTTCTGAATCTAATCCTGAGCCTATACTTGAAGGAAGAAAACAAAATTCTTCAGGAGAAGTTAAAAACTCTGGGAAGAATATAAAATCTTGATTGTTATTCCCTACAGTTAACATACCACCCAACTCTTCGTCTAATTCTTTTTCCAGTGGGAAATAGACCTCTTCCTGCGAATCTCTTTCTTCTATCTCAGAGGTTTGTTTCTCATTAGAAATGCAGTCAGAACGAGTAGTAGTAAGTAATATACTACTCGCAAAAATAAACCTGAAAAATTTTTCCTCTCTGCTGATTCCTTTATTCTCCTTTATCTCTCCTGGACCTTTTGATTCTATTTCTGGTTTTTTCATATATCAAAAATTTGTATTCAATCGGGCATTATACCTTTGAAACAGGCTTTTTTCAACATCTCGAACAAGGGCAAAAGATTTAAGCAGGGTTAGCCTCCTTTACTTTTCTTGTACATCTCTTCTAATTCATTTAGCCCTGTAGCCTCTGTAATCATCTTATCCCTTCCCCATACGGTTAATCTAGGGAATCTCAGAGACAAATACTCGCTATCCTTGCTCCTACTTATTTCGTCAGCCTCAACTGTAAAAACAATTTTAGGTTCAACCCATACATCTGGCTGTAGAGACTTTTCTACGGTAACATTCTTAGGCTTTTCATCTAAAGAGTCTTCCTGAAGTTCATCTGAAATATTCTTAAGCTGTTCATCACTAAACCCTGTCCCTACATTACATATTGCAATAAACATATCTTCCTCTTCGTTGTAGATTGCTCCCAAGACAGAACCCATTCCAAGATCTTTTCTTCTACCGGAACCAAAATTATAGCCAACCGCTACAAGGTCTATAGTATCAACAAGTCCCTTCATCATAGACTTTTTAAGCTTAATCCACTCATAATTTCTTGTCCCGGGAAGATAACCCCCACTTTTCTGTTTAGCTATCAAACCCTCATGGCCTTCTCCTATCTTTTCGTTAAAGATTTCTTTGAGGTTGTCGATATCATTAACTGTAATTGTCTCCGTAATTGCTATACCCCCGTCGGTATCTATATCTCCGAGTTTTGCTATTCTATCAAGGGTATTCTCAGTCATAAGTGACTTCCCATTTAAATAGAGAACATCAAAGACCATGGCCCTAACGGGAACCTGTTTCTTCAAATCCGTTACCTCGTATTTCCTTCTCCTCTGCATGGTATCTTGGAATGGAAGAAACTTCTGATTCTCCTCGTCCCAACCTAGAACCTCAGAATCTAATATAAATGACTCTGCCTCTATCCCCTCTGCTGCCTCAACAACTTCTGGGAACATATCTGTTACATCCTCAAGATTCCTTGTAAAAAGCCTAACATTAGACTTTTTATCCTTAATCTCAAAGAGAGAACCATTCTCCTCCTTCTTAATATATTTAAACCATATTGCCTCTTTCTCTGAAACACTCCACTCTTTAAACTTGTGAATCTGGCACCTTAATCCATCATACTTTGCCTGTACTAGGAACTCCTCCCCTAGCCTGTCGAAAACCTCTTCTAATTCTCCTACCCTTTCCACTAGCCTAGACATCACAGGGATACCTGGTTGAACCTTAACTGCGGAGAGATTCTTTAGAGCTTTATCTCTCTTCTTTCCAGAAACTAAGGAACATATATAACCGATGTCTGCATGAGCACCGTATGCCCTATCTAGTTCTTCTTTAAGGCTCTTATCTCCTACGATCATTACAGAGAACACATCTAGAAGTGTTTTTGTATTAACACCAAATCTAAGGTCTCCGCAGACTATTCTTGAGAAATATTTAGCCTCTAAGGGTGAAATCTTACTTAGTGTATCTACTATTATTTTATTCTTACTCTCTACAGAGCCTGTTCCTTTTGCATTAACTATATCCCAGAGAAGATCGTAGGCTTCCTGAAGAGTTAATCCTGAGCTTTTGAAGCCAATCTCTTCTGTAAAATATTGAAGAATATCTCCAATATCTCCTAATTCCTCCATCTTTTTATCTATATCCTCGCCTAGATTCCTTGTCTTAGACATATCTTTAAGGAGAGATAGAAAGCTTTTTTCAGAATAATTAAATTCACTGTCAACAAAAAGAGGTGCAACCCTACCTAAGGTTAAGTAGGATAATACCTGGGAATCTAGAGGGCCTAATTCCTTGTAGAAATTAGACAGAACCTCCGTCATTTCGTTCCTTGAATCCGTACCCTCAAGGGTATTAAAAATGTCACAGACATGGGAAAAACTAACCTTACTCATATTCTTAACTCTTATATATATACTGTGTTGACTTTGTTGCTCCTCGCTGGAGAACAAGTCCTGCTTCTACTAGCTTGTCCATATCTCGTCTCACTGTTCTTGTTGAAACGCCTGGAACAAGTTCATATATCTCGCTGGGTTCCATTATGCCCCTACTCTCTATCTCCTGAAGTATCTTCTTCTGCCTAGCGTTTAAGTCCTCTGGGATTGATGTTTCTTCTGGGAGCTCTTCTTTTTCTTCAGTTTGTTCTTGAACACTATTTTTTACCCTACTCTCTCCCTCAGATTCTCTCTTGGGCTGGTGTTCAGTTTTTTTACCCTCCCCCCGCTTCAAAAATATGATCAAAAACAGGGTCAGACCAAAAGTCAGAAGAGTTATTAAATTGAACAGTAGGGAATTGTCTTTTTTGTGTTCTGAATTCATAACAAATTATATATCTATTTTGCTATTTTGTTAAACAGAACAGAGGACAGAGTGATAAAAATAGGTAGAAGACCCGTATAAAGGCCTTTATTAAAGCATTTCGGACTATTAAGGAGGTTAGTGGATGGAAATTACTTCAATTCGGCCATATTGTCACCAGTAGAAGAATGGACAACGAGGGGAACTTCTAAAGAAACAACTTCTTCCATTAAAGTTTCTGCTTTCTTTATAAATTCTTCCGCTTTATTCTCTTGTACTTCAAATATTAGTTCGTCGTGGATTTGTAGCAATATATAAGCCTTTTCTTTAAATTTCTCTTCTATCATTTCGTCTAGCTTTATCATAGCAAGCTTCATAATATCTGCTTCACTTCCCTGTATCGGCATATTTACAGCCTCTCGTTGTGCAGCCCTCATCATTCGAATATTCCTGGATCTTAGCCCTTTAATATGTCTTGTTGTTCCGAACATACTCTGAACATAACCCTTTTTGTAGGCTTCCTTCTCTAGCCCTCTTATATACTCCTCTACTCCTTTGTAGTGCTCAAAATAGCTCTGTATGTAGTCTGCAGCGACATCGCTATCTATACCTAACATACTGGCTAGACCGTAAGCTGTTTGACCAAAGAGAATTCCAAAGTTTACTGTCTTACCAACACTTCTCTCCTTCTTCGTGACTTCCTCTACTTCCTTATCTAATAGCCTTGCTGCTGTTGCTTTATGTATATCTAAATCATCGTTAAAGTCCTTTATTAAAAGGTCATCTTTAGATATATCTGCCATTATTCTAAGCTCTATCTGGGAGTAGTCTATACCTATAAACTTAAAGCCTTTTCTTGGGACAAAAGACTTCCTGAGTTCCTCTGCCCATTCTCCTTTTAGAGGGAGATTTTGCATATTAGGATTGGAAGAAGAGAATCTTCCAGAGGTCGTTCCTGTTTGGTTGAAGCTTGTGTGTATGGATCCCCTACCATCTTCCTCATTATCCGAGGCCATCTCTAGAAGTGGTTTTGTGTAAGTAGTAAGCATCTTGTTTAATTCTCTATATTCTAGTAATTTTTCAACCATTGGATGTGTGCCTTTAAGCTCTTGTAATACAGATTCCTTAGTAGAACCTCTGCTTTTGTTTGGGAGATCTAGTTCATTAAAGAGAACATCTGACAACTGTTTGGGGGAATTTATATTGAATTCATGACCAACGGTATCATAGATTTCCTGGGTTAAGGTTTTTACTTTCTTATCGAGCTTCTCATTCATTTCTGAAAGATGATTAATATCAACCCCGACCCCTCTATCCTCCATCTTAGAGAGAATCTTAGATATTGGTAGCTCTATTTGTCTTAATACATTGAGAAGGTAATTCTCCTTTATTTTCAATTGTTGTTCTATACTTTTCCTTGTGTAGTCATAAAGCTCTATATCATTAGCTTTCTTCACCTGATTCTCTCTAATCTCTTCTAAGACGTTTAAAACTTTACTGAGGTCACTAGGGCTTATCTTTTCCTGAAGAATTTGAGATGAATAATCGAAGGAGAGATCTTTTAGAGTGTACCCCCTTCTTTCAGAGTTTATTAGGTGAGCAAAAAGTCCGATATCTATGATTTCCTCTCCCTCCAAAACAAACCTTTGTGAAACCCCTCCTTCTGGCTGGTAGAGGATGGTTTCACATTCGCGGGCTTCCGTGCAACATGGTTCTTTGCATAAAATGTCCTCTTTTTCTCCCTTCTTATCCACAATCCTGGCCATGTAGTATTCGGACTCCGTAATAGATCCCTCTGGGGGAATCGCTGCTAATACTAGACTTTTAACATTCTCTAGCTTAATCTCAAACTCTTCTTTGCTTGTCCACTCCACTTCAGAATTAGTCGAAAAGATATCTAACTGGCTAGTTGGGCTATTATTTTCATTTGATTCTATTTCGTCTAGCCTTGAAATTAGAGACTTAAAAGAGAATTCCTTAAACAGCTCTAAAACTTTCTTCTTGTCAAAATCTCTTAAGAGGCACTCTTCTAAGGGGACCGTTACATCTACCTCCTGCTCTATCTTAGCTAGCTTTCTACTCATTTCTGCCTGTTCCACACCTTCCCTTAGGAGGTTGGCTTGTCTGGTCTTTATGTCTTTAAGATTATGGTAAATGGTATCTAGATCTCCGTATTTTCCTAATAGGTCAGTTGCTGTTTTCTTCCCTATTCCCTTTATTCCGGGGATATTGTCGGAAGAATCTCCTGCAAGAGCCTTGAAATCTACTACCTGTTCTGGATAAAGATCCATATATTCATAGGTCTTTTCTCTATCATAAGCTACAAGATCTTTAAAACCTCCGTTGGGCAAACAAACTCGGACATTTTCATTTACAAGCTGTAGGAGATCTCTATCTCCACTGAGGATGTAAAGGTCCATGTTCTCATTACTCCACTTCTTTTCGGACACATATTTAGCGATAGTCCCAAGAATGTCGTCAGCCTCAAATCCCTCTTTCTTGATTATTGGGATATTGAAAGCCTTTAAGATTTCCTCTACAAGAGGGAATTGATCTATTAAGGATTGGTCCGTGGGAGCTCTGGTCCCTTTATAGTCTGGGTATTCTACATGCCTGAATGTCGGTTCGTGCGTGTCAAAAGCGCAGAGAACATATTTGGGTTCAAATGATTTTAATGCTGAAAGAAGCATTACAGTGAAGCCATATACTGCGTTAACTTGGACACCATCCTCCGTTGTGAGATTTGGGGGATAAGCATGGAAGGCCCTATGGACAATAGCGTTAGCGTCTATTGCAAGGAACCTATCCTTTCCGTTACTCGGTAATGTCATGCTTTGATTATACTAGAGTATTTTGTTAAATAGAAATGACGAGATTACTCTCGTATTCCTCCTCCTCTGTAAAAGCAAGCTGAAGGTATGCGTCTTTTGGCTGCAAACCTCCATAAAGGCTTGAGAATCTCTGCATAGATCTTAAAAGTCTTATATATGTCATCCTGTCTCCATAAAACTTTTCTCTATTCCTTCTACCTATTGCAACAACTGGATGGTCCCCATATTCTACAAAACGGAGATTGTCCTCCTTCCATCTCGCAATATCCATTCTACCCCTTGGGTTAAGAAAGTAGGCATCTGGAATACCATAGCGTCCCCAATCCACAAAGAGAACATCTGTATTTATCTGGGGGTAGCTATGAGTGAATTTAGGAGTATGCCCCCAATCTAATTCAACATCTTTTTTAGCTGTTTTCCTTGTCATAATAAGTTCTACCTTGTAAACCCTTAGGTAGGGAGAGGCATCGATACCATCAAGAGGTTCATGTGGAGAATTTGGGTATGCATAAAAAGCCATCCTGTTGGCGGAACCAGGTTTACCAGTAACAAAAACCTTTCTGCCGTCACTACTTATGGTATATGCTTCTGTTGGTTTAATATTGTAAGACTCCTTTCCTACTCGAACTCCATCTAGAATCTTCTCAGCAAGGATAGCTGTTGAACCAGAGATGTTTTCTAGAACTTCTAGATTATGAACTAACTCCTCGTCCTCTGGAGTAAAAGGAATTACATATTCCTGGAGGTCTTTTTGCTCTGTGGAATTCTCAATGGAAAATCCTTCCGTAAAAATGTTTGCCACTGTTATGTGTAATAAAAATTTAAAAGGCAGTAATATACTCACATTCTATGAGCCCCCTACTCTTCTGTCAAGGAAGATAAGGACTTTTAAGAGATTATTCTTTAAACATCTCTTCAAACTCTGGTCCAGATACAACCTCTTGTTCTAATAGTTTCTTAACTAGTTTCTCTACATACTCTTTTTTGCTTTTTAGAATCTCCTTTGCATCTTTGTAGGCGTTATCTACCAAATCTCTAACCTCTTGGTCTATTAACTTTGCAACATCCTCACTGTATTCTCTCCCTCCTCCATACATATAACCTAAGTGCTTAGTTTCTTCCAATTCTCCATATTTAATAAGACCCAACTTTTCACTCATACCGTAATCCATTATCATTTTCTTGGCTGTTTCAGTAACTTGCTGAATATCATTAGATGCCCCAGATGATACATCCTCTAGGAAAATTTCTTCTGCAGCTCTTCCTCCAACCCCTGTTCTTAACCATGCTAACATCTGCTTCTTGTAGAGGAATTTTCTCTCCTTCTCTGGTAAGTAAACAGTTACTCCACCACTAGCTCCTCTAGAGATAACAGAGATTTGCTCTACTGGATCTGAACCTTCTGTAAACTTTGCTACAATGGCATGTCCAGCTTCATGGTAGGCAGTCTTCTTTATATCATCCTCCTCTTTATCACCCTTCTTCTTTCTTCCAAGCTTAACCTTCAAGTAAGCCTCCATTAAATCATCTTGACTAATCTTTTTCCTGTCGTCTTTTGCAGCCATAATTGCAGCTTCATTCAAGAGATTCTCTAAATCTGCCCCTGAATAACCTATTGTCTTCTTAGCAACACCATCTAAATCTATATCCTCTTCAAATTTTTTATTCTTTGAATGAACCTCTAAGATTGCTTTCCTTTCTTTGTAATCTGGCATAGGAACATAAACAGATCTGTCAAATCTCCCTGGCCTTAAAATTGCAGGATCTAAAACATCTGGTCTGTTAGTTGCTGCAAGAACAATAACGTTCTCTCTCTCTTCTAACCCATCCATTTCTACAAGAATCTGGTTAAGAGTTTGCTCACCTGCCCCAGAATGTAAAACAGTTCCTCTCTTTTTAGCAACAGCATCTATTTCATCTATAAAGATAATACAAGGGGAAGCTCTTCTTGCTTTGGTGAAAAGGTCTCTTACCCTAGAAGCTCCCGCACCTACCAACATCTCTTCAAATTCTGAACCGGAAGTATGGAAGAAAGGAACTCCCGCCTCCCCTGCAATTGCTTTAGCAAGAAGGGTCTTTCCTGTTCCTGGTTCCCCTGTTAAAAGAACTCCTCTAGGAATCCTTGCACCTAAGTTCATATATTTTTTAGGATGCTTAAGAAAATCTACAATCTCTGTCAATTCTTCTTTAGCTTCCTCTATTCCGGCGACATCTTCAAAAGTAACACCTGTTTTCTTCCCCATAAGAAGCCTTGCTTTACTCTGCCCGAAATCTAGAATCTTTCCACCAGAGCCCTGCATATTCTTAAGCATTATGTATACCAGCACTAGTGCTGCGCCAAAAAAGATGAAAGTTATGATATCCCCAAAAGTTATTCCTAACTTAGGCTCATAAAAGTCATTCCCTAGTTCCTTTATATTTATCTCAGCATCCGAAAGAATTTGGTAGAAATCTGCTTCAGGAGGTAAAAGTGCATACTTCTGTAAAGTATCATCATCTTCCCCTGTTTCCAGAAGAACCATGTCATCTTTTAGAATAATTTTGTCGTAATTTTCTTCGGAGATATCTGTAACTATTTCACTTATGGAGACTTCTTCCCCTGTAAAAGAGAATGTTCTAAAGATAAAGATCCCAAGAGAAAGTATTAAGGAGAAGATTAACACAATAACAAAACTAGGCATCTTCCCCTTCCTTTTTGGAAGTTTTCTTATATCTACCCTAACTATTTTGTCGTCCTTTTTTTTAGAATTGTCCATGATCTAGGAAATTAATTTATTCAGAATAATATGGTGGGAACTGGAATCGAACCAGCGACCTTGGGTTTATGAATCCCATGCTCTAACCTTCTGAGCTATCCCACCAGGGTCTCATAATTATATCAAAGTATGTTTTAAAAGAGTATTAATTAGCCTTTCCTGTGTATTCCCCACTCTCTGTGTTTATTCTAATAACATCACCCTTCTTGATAAATAGTGGGACTTGAAGTTTGTATCCTGTTTCAACAGTAACAACCTTAGTTGCGGAATTAGAAGTATTACCTTTAACAGCGTCTACAGATTCCGTAACCTTTAGGTCTACTGTAGGATTTTCTCTTATTGTAAGAACTTTTCCCTCATACATCATTATTAGATGAGAAGAACCTTCTTTCAAAAAGTTTGCATAGTTCCCCAAGGTATCCTCTTTAGATATTGGAAGTGTTTCGTAAGTTTCAGAATCCATGAAATAGGCACTACTCTTATCTGAATAGAGGTATTGCATCTCCTTTGTCTCTGGCTGTATATACTCTACTTTTGTTCCTGCCTTGATAGTTTCTGTCAGGATCTGACCCGTATCTAAAGCCTTCTTCTTCATTATGATTAATCCCCCTTGTCTACCCTGGGTTTTTAATTTTCTGTCTATTAAATGAAAAACTCTCCCATCTTGGAGAATATACATTCCTTTTACTGGCTGATCTGTTAATGGCATATTTCTATTTTTAAAAAGTTAAAAACAGTGGAAAATGGTTGCGGGGGTCGGATTCGAACCGACGACCTCCAGGTTATGAG
>Ga0334895_1004242_pt1 | contig 10322 bp, 7 predicted proteins | sample GraSluR3_MG_7_FD_207229 | JGI IMG/M metagenome (GOLD analysis project Ga0334895, IMG submission 207229) | Sludge microbial communities from methane-producing bioreactor in Wageningen University, Netherlands - Granular Sludge_31_05-R3 | ecosystem: Engineered > Bioreactor > Anaerobic > Unclassified... | reverse complement strand
TTATAAACGGTTATGTGGGAATACTGTTGCTGGGCTTTATGATAATAAAGAGAGTCAAGGTAATGAAGGAAAAGAACTCCCTTAGTGCAATAATTGAAGAATAGATACAAATGGGGTATGGACAGGTTCCATACCTTATTTTTTTCTGCAGGTACATTTTTCTTGCAAACACTGGTATAATGGATATGATAATGAAATATTTCGGAGGTCTAAATTGAAAATCAGCAAGAAGGAATTGATACTCAAAGGTAACATATACAAGGTTCTTGTGACACTGTCTCTGCCAATTATGATAAACAACCTGATACAGACCATGTACAATCTGGTGGACGGTATCTGGGTAAGCAAGATCTCATCGGTCCACTTTGCAGCTACGGCATTTGTGTTTCCGGTGAATTTTCTGTTCATAGCCATTGGCATTGGGATCTCAGTTGCAGGAACATCAATACTTTCACAGCTGGTAGGTGCAGACAGGGAGGAAAGGGCCAGGGAATACGCAGCTCAGCTTATAGGGATCTCTGTGGTGCTGTCGGTCTTTTTTTCGATATTTGGGGTTGCTGCCACACCCATGATTGTAAAGGCCATGGGAGGAACAGGGGATCTGGCGGTTTATTCAAACATATACCTAAGGATCACATTTTTGGATCTTCCCTTCCTCTTCCTGTTCTACAACATAAATTCCATAAGGAATGCACAGGGAGATACCATAACCCCAACCGTACTAAGTGGCATTTCAGCAATTCTAAATATGATATTGGATCCTATCTTCATATTCACCTTTGGGTGGGGGATAGCAGGAGCTGCCTGGGCAACTCTTCTTTCAAGAGCTCTTCTTTCCATTTATGGAGTAAGGCTGATTCTGGGACACGACAATGCCCTAAGACCTGATTTCAAGGGCTTCAGGTTCAACGGTGAGATTCTCAGGGAGCTTTCAAGGATAGGATTTCCCGCAGCGATCGGTCAGTCGGGAGCAGCATTTGGATTCATTATACTGAACGGGTTCATAGTATCCTACGGAACAGCCACAATGGCGGCATTTGGTATGGTAAACAGAATAACATCACTGATAATGCAGCCTGCAATGGGAATAGGTGCAGCCTTGACGGCCGTCATAGGACAGAACATCGGAGCCAGGTTCTACGATAGGGTGAGGGAATCCTTCAGAAAGGCCAGCCTGCTCACCCTGACCCTTGGAATAGGAGGGGGGCTTGTGATGTTCCTTTTCAGGGAACCAATAGTGAACTTCTTCATTCAGTCAAAGGATGACCCAAACGTAATTACCCAGGGAATCGTATACCTGAGCTGGATTTCCTTCTCCACGCCTATGATGGGAATGTTCAGTGTTTTCCAGGGTGTGTTTCAGGGATCTGGACACACAAAGTACTCCATGGCCATGGAAATTGGTAGGCTTTGGCTTGTTAGGATTCCTTTGATACTTCTGTTTAAGAACTTTACAGATATAGGTCCAACAGGAATTTGGTTCTCCATGGTTTTCAGCAACCTCCTGGTGGTTGTTTTCGGATTGTATATTTATAAAAGGGGTAGCTGGAGTGAGCAGGTGCTTACTTCCGCCTGATATGTGAAAGGATTGAAATAATGGTACTGATGACAGTTGAAAATCTATCAAAATCATACGTTGAAAAAACACTTGTGGAGAATGTCACATTTGGGATAAACGAAGGGGACAAGATAGGTCTGGTGGGAATAAACGGCACTGGAAAATCAACCCTTCTGAAGTTGCTGGCTGGAGTGGAGGAACGGGACTCAGGGACCATAACAAAGGGAAGGGATGTTACCATATCCTATCTGCCCCAGAACCCGGAATTCGATCAGGATTCGACAGTTCTTGACCAGGTATTCCAGGGGCATTGGCCTTCAATGAGGATCCTTAGGGAGTATAGGAAGGCTCTGGAGGGTGGTTCTGATCAGAAGGAGATAATCAGACTAACCGGTCTTATGGATACCCATGGAGTATGGGCACTTGAGGCTGACGCCAAGACCATTCTTACAAAGCTTCAGATAACCGACTTCAGCACCAGGGTTGGTGATCTTTCAGGTGGACAGAGAAAAAGGATAGCCCTGGCAGCTGCCCTTATTGGGCCATCGGATATCCTGATCCTGGATGAGCCCACAAACCACTTGGACAACCAGACAATAGAATGGCTGGAGGAAAGACTCCTTCAAAGGAAGGGGGCTCTCCTTATGGTCACCCACGACAGATATTTTCTGGATAGGGTCACAAATCAGATAATGGAGCTTGAAGGTGGCTCGCTGTACTCCTACAAGGGAAACTTTTCACATTTTATGGAAATGAAGCTTCAGCGGGAAGAGAATCAAAAGACCATGGAGGATAAGCGAAAGTCCCTTTACAAAAAGGAACTTCAGTGGATGAGGCAGGGTGCAAAGGCCAGAACAACTAAGCAGAAGGCCAGAATCCAGAGGTTCAACGCCCTGGAGGAATCGGCGCTGGACCTGTCCACCGCTGATATGCAGATATCTGTAGGAACCACAAGACTTGGAAAGAAAATAATCGAACTGAAGGAAGTCAGCAAATCATACGGGGATATAAGGCTGTTTGAAAACTTCACCTACACCCTTCTAAGGGATGACAGGATTGGCATACTTGGAGAAAATGGAACCGGGAAGACAACTCTTCTTAAGGTAATGGGGGGGCTTCTGGAACCGGATTCTGGAGAGCTGCAAATCGGAGAAACCGTAAAGATCGGGTTTTTCCAGCAGGAGACTCCATTCATAGATGGTGACCAGAGGGCCATTGAATACATCAGGGACGGTGGGGAGTTCATCACTACAGGAGATGGCACCAAAATTTCAGCTTCATCCATGATGGAAAGATTCCTGTTTCCACCTGACCAGCAGTACACTCCTCTGGAGAAGCTTTCAGGAGGGGAGAAAAGGAGGCTCTATCTCTTAAGGGTGCTGATGGAATCCCCAAACGTACTTCTCCTGGATGAGCCAACAAATGACCTGGACATCCAGACCTTGCAGATTCTGGAGGATTATCTGGAAGAGTTTCCAGGCCCGGTTATTGTTGTATCCCACGACAGATATCTGCTGGACAAGATTTCAGAAAAGGTGTTTCTGCTCAGGGACGGAGAGGTAAGGGGATTTACAGGCAACTACGATTTCTTCAGAGCCATATGGAAGGAAGAGGAAAAGAAGGAATTGAAGGAGGAGCAACCAAAGAGGGAGAGATCCAGCAGCAGGAATAAGGCCTTGAAGTTTTCCTTCAATGAAGCCAGGGAATGGGAGACCATTGAGGATGAGTTGGAGGAGCTACAGGAAAAGATAGATCAGGTTGATGGTGAAATGCACCAGGCAGCGTCTCAATACACCAGGTTGCAGGAGCTTATGGAGAAGAAGGAAGAGCTGCTTGAGGAACAGGAGAAAATGATGGAAAGGTGGCTTTACCTTTCTGAAAAGGCTGAGATGATAGAAAAGGAAAAGGACAGCTAGGTAAAGTAACCAGGGATTGAAAGGAAGAGAAGATGAAAAAATTGGTATTGGCTGAAAAACCATCTGTCGCAAGGGACATTGCAAGGGTTCTTGGGGCGAACATAAAAAGAAATGGCTACATGGAAGGGGATAAATATATAGTTACATGGGCTCTTGGACATCTGGTAACCCTTGCCGAGCCCGAGGATTACAACAAGAGCTACAAGAGCTGGAACATGGAGGACCTTCCAATGCTGCCAAGTCCAATGAAGCTGCAGGTAATCAAGGGCAGCGGAAAGCAGTTCCAATCCGTTAAGGAAGCACTGAACAGAAAGGATGTTGGAGAAATTGTAATTGCCACAGATGCTGGTCGTGAAGGAGAGCTTGTCGCTAGGTGGATACTGGAAAAGGTTGGGTCCAGAAAACCCATAAAACGACTATGGATATCCTCCGTGACAGACAAGGCCATCAAGGATGGGTTTGCAAGGCTAAGGAACGGAAAGGACTACGAGAACCTGTACGCATCGGCCCAGGCAAGGGCTGAGGCTGACTGGTACGTTGGTATCAACGCCACAAGGGCATTGACGGTGAAATATAACACTCCCCTGTCCTGCGGGAGGGTTCAGACCCCAACCTTGCAGATGATTGCAACCAGGGAGGAAGAAATCAGGAGCTTTGTCCCCAAGGATTATTTCGGAATAAAGGTGGAAGCAGATGGAATCACTTTCACCTGGAGAAATCCGGCAAACAATGACATAAAAACCTTTGACAGGCCTTCAAGGGACAAGGCAATGGAGACCATGAAAAAAGGGCCATTAAAAGTGACGTCCCTTCAGAAGAAAAACAAGAAGCAATACGCTCCAGCTCTATACGACCTTACTGAGCTGCAAAGGGATGCAAACAGCAGATTTGGCTTCTCCGCCAAGGAAACCCTGTCCATAATGCAGGGGCTTTACGAGAACCACAAGGTCCTAACATACCCCAGAACTGACTCCAGGTACATCACAAGAGATATTGTGGAGACGATTCCTGATAGAATAAAGGCCATAAGCACCGGTAGCTACAGGGATCTTGCCAGACCACTTCTTAAAAACACAATCAAGGCCGACAAGTCCTTTGTGGATGACAAGAAGGTCTCGGACCACCATGCCATAATACCTACAGAACAGCCGGTTGAGCTTTCCCTATTAAACGACAGGGAGAAGAAGATACTTGATCTGGTGGTCAAGAGATTCTTAAGCGTTCTCTATCCACCGTACCAGTATGAGGAGATCACCCTGACTGGGGACATAGAGGGACATGAGGTGTTTGCAAAAGGGAGAAGGGTTCTGGACATGGGCTTCAGGAAGGTCTTTGCAGCAGATGATGATGAGGAAACCCAGGAGCTGCCGGATCGCAAGGTAGGGGATGTATTGCCTGTGAAAAGGATTTATGGAACAGAAGGCAAGACCACTCCCCCAGGTAGGTTCACTGAGGGTACCCTGCTGTCAGCAATGGAGAATCCAGTAAAATACATGTCAACAAGCAATCAGGAGCTGAAGGGAATAATCAGCGATACTGGAGGGATCGGTACAGTAGCAACCAGGGCGGATATTATAGAGAAGCTGTTCAGTAGCTACCTTATTGAGCACAGAGGAAAGGAAATCCTTCTTACCGGAAAGGGGAAACAGCTTCTGCAGCTTGTTCCCCAGGATATGAAATCACCCGACCTTACGGCAAGATGGGAGAGGAGGCTTTCAGAGATAGCAGAAGGGAAGCTAAGCAAGGACAGTTTTATGGGAGACATCATCCAATACGCCAAGAAGGTCACAAAGGAAATCAAGGACAGCCAGGAGACCTTCAGACATGACAACCTGACCAGGACAAAATGTCCCCAGTGCGGAAAGTTCATGCTGGAGGTAAAGACAAAAAGAGGAAAGATGTACCTTTGCCAGGATAGGGAATGCGGCCACAAGAAGACAATTTCAACAGTGACTAATGCAAGATGCCCTCAATGCAAAAAGAAGCTGGAGCTTAGGGGAGAGGGAGATGACAGGATATTTGCATGCTCCTGTGGTTACAGGGAGAAGCTTTCCCAATTTGAGGAAAGAAAGAAGAAGGAAAAGGACAAGTTGGGTAAAAGGGAAGTTGCACAGTATATAAAGAAGCAGGAAAAAAAGGATGACAATATCAACAACAGCCTAGCTGATGCCCTATCAAAGCTGAAGCTGTAGATAAAACATAAAATAATCCGCTTGAACATTAAAATCAGGCGGATTTTCCTTGAGAAGGAAGGGGTAATATGTTATAACAAGAGTGTAATGATATTTACATATTATAGGAAACCAGAGGGTTTTATAGAGAATATTACGGAGGGAAGACATGTCAACTACATCCAATTACAAGGTGGAGGAAATAACAAAGGGTAATCCACTTATCGATTCGCTTAGAACAACCATTGAAACCAATTTTTACGGTAACAATGTAACCAAGGTCAATTCAATCAGTGAGGCCTACAAGCTTGCAAAGGATTCTCCAGGAACAATCGTGACGGATATGTCTGTTTACAGACCGGAAGAGCTTGGACTATCGACGGATTCAAAGGTCCTGCTTTTCAATGATGGAGCTGTAACAGGAAGATTTGCCGGAGCCAGAGTCATAATGGGAGAAGCCAATGTAAATCAGACTGAGTACACCACCATTGCCAGGGAAGCGGTATATCAGTCAAGATACAAGAAACTGTACCATGCCCAGGCCTTGATAGGTCTGCATCCTGATTTCATGGTAAGGGCCCATCTTTTGATACCTCTAAACCACGAGAATATAATGTATTCATGGCTGCTGAACTTCCAATACCTGACCCAGGAATACATGAGGATGTACAAGGAATCAAAGAAGTATCCGGAGGGAGACATATACGTATTCTCAGATCCCGACTACAAGCCCCCGACACATCCAGACGGGCTGGCCCTGTTCGATCCTGAGCACAATACCGCCCTACTATTGGGAATGAGGTACTTTGGTGAGCACAAGAAGGGAACCTTGACACTGGCGTGGGGTATGGCAAACCGAAACGGCTTTGCATCCTGCCACGGTGGTATGAAAAGATACAACTTCAGGGATGGAAGCAAGTTTACCATGGGAGTTTTTGGACTTTCAGGATCGGGTAAATCCACACTGACCCATGAGAAGCATGACGGAAAATATGATATAACAATACTCCACGACGACGCATACATAATTTCAACTGAGGAAGGCTATTCTGTAGCCCTTGAGCCGTCATACTTCGACAAGACCCAGGATTATCCACCTGCACACCCTGCCAACAAGTACCTGCTTACAGTACAGAACTGTGGAGTTACACTGGACCAGGATGGAAACAAGGTGATAGTTACGGAGGATATTAGAAATGGAAACGGAAGGGCTGTAAAATCCAAGCTATGGGCTGAAAACAGGGTCAACAAGATAGATGAACCGGTGGATGCAATAGCATGGCTCATGAAGGATGCAACCCTGCCACCGGTAATAAAGATCAACAACCCTGTTCTGGCATCTGTAATGGGGGCTACCCTTGCAACGAAGAGATCGACTGCTGAAAGGCTTGCAAAGAATGTTGATATGAACGCCCTTGTAATTGAGCCATACGCCAACCCATTCAGGACCTATCCTTTAAGCAACGATTATGATAAGTTCAAGAAGCTCTTTGAAGAAAGGGATGTGGACTGCTATATATTCAACACTGGACATTTCCTGGATAAGAAAATCCCCAAGGAGGTAACATTGAATCTGCTGGAAGGAATTGCAACTGGAACCATCCAATTCAAGCAGCTTGGAAGCTTTGAGGACCTTCAGACAGTTGATGTGGAGGGCTTTGTTCCAGACTTTGATGACAGCTACATCTCAATGTGGCAGAACTCAATTGCGTACAGAAAAGAGTTCATAAAGCATATGACAAACTTCAAGAGTGGAAGGGACAAGCTTCCAGATGAAGCACTTCTCGAGCTTGAAAAGCTTGAAGACCAGGTGGAAAGCATGAAAACAGTGGGTTAAACCACTGTTTTTCTTTTAAAGGATATTTAATATTGTTCAATCATGTGATATGATAGAGGTAATAAAGAAAAGTAGGTGTACTATGATTAAATTAGGTAAAAGACAGGATTTAAAGATTAAGAGATTTGCTTCAGTAGGTGCTTATCTGAACGATGATGAGGACAAGGGAGACGATGTTCTTCTTCCAAATTCCCAGGTTCCGGAGGGTGCCCAGGTTGGGGATGAAGTGAATGTTATGATTTACAGGGACAGCAAGGACAGGATTATTGCCACAACAAACCAATCCCTTGCAGAGGTTGGGGAAATCAAGAAGCTTATGGTGATCAGCTCCTCAAAGATTGGATATTTTATGGACTGGGGACTGGAGAAGGACCTTTTCCTGCCCTTCAGTGAAACCGTTGGAGCAGTGGAGAAGTTCAAAAGCTATCTTGTGGCGCTCTATATAGACAAAAGCGATAGAATAGCAGCTACCATGAAGATCAAGGATTACCTTAGCACGGATTCACCCTACAAGGAGAATGACAAGGCTGAGGGAACTATCTACAGCATAAACAGGGATATCGGAGCCTTTGTTGCAATTGACAACAAATACGACGGCCTTATCCAGAAGAAGAACCTTTATGGCATCTATGAGATGGGTGATGAGATCGAGGTAAGGATTAACATGGTCCATGAGGACGGCAAGCTTGACCTGAGCCTCAGGGAAAGAGGACACCTTCAGATGGATGAGGATGCAGAGGTTATACTCAAGGCAATGAAGGCCAGTGGAGGATTCCTCCCCCTTAATGACAGCAGTCCGCCACATGAAATAAAGAAGACCCTTAAAATGAGCAAATCCGGATTCAAGAGGGCAGTTGGCAAGCTGTACAAGGAAGGCATCATCCAGATAACATCAAAGGGAATAAATCTCAAGAAATAGGAGGATGAAATGGCTAGTATAACAGTTAACTTCAATACCGTGGAAATGATGATATTTTTCTGGGAGTCAGTTGCAGACAGGGACAAGGTAAGCGACAAGTATCTTATTGAGCTTGCCGACCACGAAGACCTGAAGCCCATTTACGACCAGGAGTTCACAAAGGATTCCTTCAGAAAGGTCCTCTCGGCAATCTCAAATAGGGAGCTGATGAACAATCCCACAAAGAAGGAAAGCAGATTCTGGAACCTTAACATGTGGATGCTTGAGGATATGGACAACATGAGGGAAATGGTCCAGCTTGTCAAGACCCTGAACCTAGACCATTTGAAGGACAAGCTAGATAGGGACATCAAGGTTGTGTTCATACCTGGAACAACAGAGGTATACAAGATTGAAGGGGACAAGCTTATTATGAACTTCTTCAAGATATCAATCAATCCATATGGGGAGACAAGGGTCACAATCGACGGTAAGGAATTCAATGAATACATCCAGGAGAAAGTGCTTGAGGTTTAATCAATAACAATCATCTTCACAAAGCGGTCCCAATATGCTATCATATTAAGAATGCATATTGGGATTTAATTTTTTTTGTGAAAGGAACACCATCACCATGAGATTCTTGAAAGACAAGGAATTTATGAAGGGAATGCTGGCAATAGCAATCCCTGTATCTCTTCAAAACTTAATATCCTCATCCTTAAACATGATAGATACTCTGATGATAAGCAGTCTCGGGCAATCAAGCATTGCAGCCGTGGGACTGGCAAATCAGATTTTCTTTTTGTATATACTCCTAACCTTTGGAATAAACTCAGGATCCTCAATATTTATCGCCCAGTTCTGGGGCAGGGATGATGTTCTGAGCATAAAGAAGGTAATGGGTCTTGCCATAACAATCAGTACAATCGCTGGAACCATATTCACCTTTATAGCCCTTGTACTGCCTGAATTTGTAATGGGCCTGTTTATTGAGGAGCAGGAGGTAATCCAGCTTGGGGCCTCATATCTTAGGATAGTTGGACTGTCATATATAATCACAGCCATATCCTTTGCCTTCTCAATCGCCCTAAGAACAACAGGTAGACCCAGGGTGCCCCTTAAGGTGTCAATAATATCATTTACTGTAAATACAGCTTTGAATTATATCCTTATTTTCGGTAAGCTGGGAATGCCGGCAATGGGAATAAGGGGAGCAGCTCTGGGAACGCTAATCGCTAGAATAGTTGAAATCCTATTGATAGTCTATGCAATTTATGGAACCAAGAGCATACTGGCCGCAAGCTTCTCGGAGCTTATGAGCTGGAAGAAGGACTTTGTGAAGAGATACATCGACACCATCTATCCCGTAATCCTCACTGAGGGCTTCTGGGCCCTGGGACAGGTAATGTACACTGCAGCATATGCAAGGATAGGTGAAGAGGCAACAGCTGCAGTGCAGCTAACGAATACAATCCAGAACGTGTTCTTTGTAATCGTCAGGGGACTGGCAAATGCCTGTGGTGTAATGGTTGGCTCCAAGGTAGGGGCAGGCGAGGAAGAGAAGGCATATGAATATGCCATAAGCTTTATAGTTATATCAACCATTTCAGGCTTGGTTTTGGGCATAGTAATGGCACTTGGACCGGATATACCACTATCCTTGTTCAGAGGTATAGATCCAGGACTTTATGCTGTATCAAGAAGGCTTCTTGTATTTATGGGCCTAACCTTTGTAATCAGGGTCTACAATACAATTGCCATAGTTGGGGTCCTAAGGGCTGGTGGAGAGACAAAGGTTGCCATGAAGATTGATCTGAGCACAGTGTGGTTGATAGGGGTGCCACTTGCCTTTATGGGTGCGGTCCTATTGAAGCTACCAGTGGAGTATGTCTTCCTGCTGGTGACAATGGAAGAGGTAATAAAGGCGTTTTTGGGAATA
>Ga0334895_1004237_pt1 | contig 10347 bp, 8 predicted proteins | sample GraSluR3_MG_7_FD_207229 | JGI IMG/M metagenome (GOLD analysis project Ga0334895, IMG submission 207229) | Sludge microbial communities from methane-producing bioreactor in Wageningen University, Netherlands - Granular Sludge_31_05-R3 | ecosystem: Engineered > Bioreactor > Anaerobic > Unclassified... | reverse complement strand
CTATCTGAAAGGTAATCATTTTTATAAAACCACCTATAGGGAACGATGGGTAGTTTCTCTGACTCAAACACCTTTTTCATCAATACTTTGTCCATGCCAACAGCAGAAGCTTTTGCTCCAGAAAAACAATAAGGCACACGACAATAATCAAGTAACCCTTGTAATGAGCCGTCTTCCACCATTGTTCCATGAACTGCAGGTATGACCACATCTATCACAAACTTGTCTCTTTTTTTGCCAAAAATGGACTGTTTGGCCTCTGGGTCTGGATATAACGCCAAGCCAGAATCGCTTCCTTTATTACACCAAGGCACCACGACCATTGTCTCTTCAAATCTATTATCTTTGTAGGTGGCTATGTTGGTGAGTGTTTCACCTATTCTCCACTTTCCTTGTTGATCGATGTATATGATGGCCGGTTCAAATTTGTTTCTGTCGATGTTTTCAAAGATTTGCAACCCAGTGATAATGGAAACTTCGTGTTCAACCGATTCGCCTCCAATAATTATGCCTACTCTTTTCATCTCTTTCTCCTTAAGATACTGCTTGTTATTCTATTGTTTTAATTTTCATTGTAGGTATCTGGCAAATCATTCTCAAATAACACCACATCGCCAGGTTTTAAAATTGTTTGCAACACCTTTTGAGAGGCTTCTAAGGATTGTACCACAATAATGTCTTCTTCCGAAAAATGCTGCTCTAACAATCCTTCTTGTATTGGTTTGGTACGCTTCTTTCCAATTAATACGACTTTATCGCACACTTCCGCCATCTTTTGTCCAAATTTGAAATTTTCTTCGTATTCCATTTCTCCCAACTCTACCATTCCTGGGGTAACGACGATTCTTCTTTTTTGCTTAAAAGACTCTAAGACTTCCAATGCCGCCATGGCTCCATCTGGATTTGAGTTGAAGGCATCATCGATGATGATCACCCCTGTTCCTGGGTCAAGAATCTGGAGTCGATGAGGCACTGGTTGAATTTGTTCAATTCCATTGGCTATTTGAACCAGACTCATACCCATGGCATATCCCACTGCGGCACCTGCCAAGATATTTAAGATATTGTGTTTGCCAAGTAGTTTTGTCGTACATTGTACGCTTCCTTTATCTTTAATATGTAAAGTGAAGGTAGATCCTTCTGAACTTGTCGCAATCTCGTCGGCGTAAACATCTACGCTATTTGTTCTTTTCAGTCCATACAGCAGCTTCTTCGTATATGTCATATCCGCTAGCTTTTTGACACAGTCGTTGTCATAGTTGAAAATAGACCAACCTTCTTCACTCAATTCTTCGATCAATTCATATTTTGTCTTCATAATATTGTCGATGGTCTTAAAAGTTTCCAGATGACAAGGTCCTATGGATGTAATAATGCCAATATTTGGTTGAACCAATCTAGCCACCTCTTTAATCTCTCCCATCCGTTCAGCGCCTAGTTCTGCCACAAATACGTCATACTGATCCGTCAATTCTTCATTGATTGCCTTGCTTAATCCCATAGGGGTGTTGTAACTACCGGGAGTTTTATAGGTCTTGAATTTTTGCTCCAAGATAGTGGCTGTAATAAATTTTGTGCTGGTTTTTCCATAACTGCCGGTTATGCCTACCGTTTTAAGATCCTCAAAAGATTCAATTTTATTTTGAGCCAGTTTATAGTACTTTGCATTAATGGATTTTTCTAATGGTTTAAGCAACCACAGCCCTCCAATGATATAGTAGGTTCCAAAATGAATAGACCATGCCAACACGAAAGCTGCTACAGGAAGATAGTGAACCGAACCTGCTATCAATCGAATCATTCCCACTACCACTACAAAATCCAAAACGGTCAACAAGAACGTCCCCATCAAAAGACGTTTTGCCCGTTCTGTTAACACCAATGGTTTTTTAGATTCATGATGTTTAAATGCATAAGCATATAACGATGTAGCCATCCACACCACCGTGAAAGCACCTATGTGAAATGGCCTCAGCAAATAGATTGCTGTTAATGCCGTAGCCACGACTATAAAAGCTTTCGTTTTTTCCGTCAGGACTTTCCCCTTGTTGCGTCGAAGCCATTCCATGTATTTCTCAAGATCGTATCCTTGTAATTGAGCTATATGCAAGGAATACATCACTCTGTGGTATAAATGCACTCCCCACATTATAAAAATTAAAATCAACCAAATAGACATCTGTTTCTCCTTCTATTTACTAACATTCAAAAAACTCTCTATTACTACCTTGAAAAGAATAAAGTCATCGACATAAGCGTAATGCCCGCCATTTTTAACTGTTACCAATCCCGCATCTTTAATCATTTCTGCCATCATTTGTCCCATATAAAGCGGTGTTGCATCATCTTTTTCTCCCCAGAACAACAGCGTAGGTGCTTCAATTTTAGGCAGTAAATGTTTCAAGTCATCATGTATCACTTTCACCATCGTTTGCCGCATCACCCCTTGAGCTTGTTGGTAATCTTCTGACCCAAACCGCTTGTAAAAAGCTTCCATCCTCTCTTGTTGTCGTTCTTTTGGAGTCATTAGCATGTACATGTTTTTAAGCTTTTTGAAGCAAAATACTTTTAATTGGCTGCCCAAGCTTTTCTTGGGCACGATGCCCGCACTATCTATTAAAACTAGTTTCTGTATGCCCAACTCCAAGTCGCTTGCCAGTATGATCCCAATCCTCCCACCGTGCGAATGTCCCATCACAATGGGATTGAAAAGTTCAAGGGTTAGGATGAAACACTTCACCACATGAGCATAATCGTAGGAGTCATAAGCTTTTTCTGGTAAATCGCTTTCTCCAAATCCAGGCAAGTCCAAAGCAGTCACACAAAAATGTGGCTTCAAAAAGTCTACAATAGGCCTAACTGTTTGTACAGAGCCACCCCACCCGTGGAGGATCAGGACATCTTGTCCTTGTCCTTCTTGGATATAATGGATGCTTTTTCCTTGAATATCTGCTATCATATCTTCTCCATGTGAGTGTTCAAGCTAACCTGATTATAACAGATCAATCTTGTTTTTAAAAGTAAAAAAGCCCCTTTGAGGGGCTTCTGGCTTCGTTCTTTACTTAATTAGAATTCCTCCGATGTCCGCAATCATTGGTCCAAAGACCAAAGCTACTATGGTCATCAACTTAATCAAAATATTGATTGATGGCCCGGAAGTGTCTTTGAATGGATCTCCCACTGTATCTCCTACAACAGCTGCTTTATGAGCATCGCTTCCTTTTCCACCGTGGGCACCGCCTTCAATGAATTTTTTCGCATTGTCCCATGCACCACCTGCGTTTGCCATGAAAATAGCCATTAGGACACCTGTAACCAACGCGCCTGCCAACAAGCCTCCCAAAGCTTCTTTTCCAAGGAGCAACCCGATCACTACGGGTACGATAACAGCCAACAGACCTGGAATCACCATTTCTTTCAATGCGGCAGCTGTACTGATGTCTACACATGTTTTATAGTCAGGCTTAACGGTTCCTTCCATGATACCAGGCATCTCACGGAACTGACGTCTAACTTCCTCAATCATTGAAAAGGCAGCTTTCCCAACTGCTTTCATTGTAATGGATGAGAATAGGAAAGGTAACATACCTCCAATCAACAACCCTGCTATCACTGTTGGTTCTGTTAGATTAATCACTGAAAGTTGAACTACTTGTGTATATGAAGCAAACAATGCCAAAGCTGTCAGTGCAGCTGAACCAATAGCAAATCCTTTTCCAATAGCTGCAGTCGTGTTTCCTACTGCATCTAGCCTATCCGTTATTTCTCTAACTTCTTTAGGCAGTTCGCACATTTCCGCAATTCCGCCTGCATTGTCCGCAATTGGTCCATAAGCATCAACTGCAATGGTCATCCCAGCAGTTGATAACATACCAACAGCTGCAAGGGCAATGCCGTATAGTCCTTTTGCCGTGTCCGCTGTTCCCCCAGAAGCATAGAAGGCCACTAAGATTCCAACTGCCAAAACAATCAATGGTAAAGCAGTTGATCCCATGCCTACTGACAAACCACTGATAATGTTGGTTGCAGGTCCTGTATTGGATTGATCTGCAATCTCTTTGACTGGTTTGAAGTCTGCTGAAGTGTAGTATTCTGTAATTTTCGCAATAATGATCCCTACTAATAATCCTGTAATAATTGCAATAAATGGTTGTATTGAATCAAGCACAAATCGGCTTAAGAAAAAAGCTGCCACGATAATGATCCCTGCACTGACATTTGTTCCCATATCCAACGATTTTTGTGGATTTGATTTTTCATCGCCACGTACAAAGAATGTCCCAATAATTGAAGCCAATATCCCTATCGAAGCAAGCATCAACGGAAACAAAGCTCCCTTCTCTCCATATGCTATCAAGCCAAGGGTAATGGCAGAAATGATAGATCCCACATAGGATTCGAATAAGTCTGCACCCATTCCAGCAACGTCTCCAACATTGTCTCCAACATTGTCTGCTATAACTGCTGGGTTTCTTGGGTCATCTTCTGGAATACCTGCTTCAATCTTGCCAACCAAGTCAGCACCGACATCTGCCGCTTTTGTGTATATTCCACCACCAACACGGCCAAACAATGCAATCGAAGAGGCTCCTAATGAAAATCCTGTTACAATTGCCGGGTCTTCAAACAAAATATACAGCGTTCCGACACCTAACAAACCAAGTCCTACAACAGCCATACCCATGACTGCGCCACCTGAAAAAGCAACAGACAGAGCTTTATTCATGCCTCCTTCTTTTGCAGCATTTGCCGTTCTTACATTAGCTTTCGTTGCCACTCTCATTCCAAAAAAGCCGGCAAGGGCTGAAAAAATTGCTCCTACCGCAAAACATATTGCTGTAAGCCAGTTAATCCCAAATCCTAAAATCAAGAATAACACACTTGTGAAAACAGCAAGTGTCTTGTATTCTCTACTTAAAAAAGCCATGGCTCCTTCTTGAATGTAAGACGAAATCTCTTTCATCCGTTCAGTCCCCACGTCAACTTTATTGATTGTCACAGCTTTATAATAAGCATATAATAAAGCGACAACACCCAGTATAGGTGCTATAATAAGTTCCATCTTCAGTTACCCTCCATTACGTTCATATATTTATTGTATTGCGGCCAATACCAATGATACCACAATAAAAAGCACTGCAGATACCGTTGTCAATTTTTCTAGCAGCCCCTCATAACTTCTTCCTTTACTTTTTCCCCAAAGTGACTCTGCGCCTCCAGCTATTTCACCTGATAGTCCGGCTGATTTTCCTGATTGCAACAGAATACTGGCGATCAACACCAAACTTGCCATTATTAAAACGATCGATGCAAATATTTTCAACTAATACACCTCCTTATCTGATTAACAGAAGTATTTTAACATAGCCCGGATTTAAAATCAACAAAAAGAATCTTATAAAACATCGAAATAACGAGGTGCTCCTGAGAGCACCTTGCTTTTATTGATTTAAGTTATAGAAAGTATCCAGCCCCTTGTATTTGCCTGCAATTCCCAACTCATCTTCAATTCGTAACAGCTGATTGTATTTTGCTACACGATCAGATCTAGAGGGTGCTCCTGTTTTGATTTGCCCAGCGTTGACCGCTACTGCCAAATCCGCAATAGTAGCATCTGACGTCTCTCCTGAACGGTGTGAGATAACTGCTGTATAACCTGCTTGTTTTGCCATTTCGATGGCGTCTAGCGTTTCTGTGATGGTGCCAATTTGATTTAGCTTAATCAGAATTGAATTGGCAATGCCATTGTTGATGCCTCTTGACAATCTTTCTGTATTGGTAACGAACAAATCGTCTCCAACCAATTGGATGCGAGTGCCCAGTCTTTCTGTCAGTAATTTCCAACCTTCCCAATCTTCTTCATCCAAACCATCTTCAATAGAAACAATGGGATATTTATCAACCAATTCTTCGTAGTAAGTTACAAAAGCTTCTGGTGTGAAGGTTTTTCCTTCTCCTTTAAGCTCATAAGTGTTGGTTGTCCTGTCATAAAGCTCTGTTGCCGCCACATCCAGTGCCAACAAAACATCTTTACCAGCCACATATCCTGCTTTGTCTATTGCTTCAACAATTGTAGCCAAAGCTTCTTCATTTGATGTGAGGTTTGGTGCAAATCCACCTTCGTCTCCAACAGAGGTATTCAATCCTTTTCCTTGCAACACTTTCTTTAAATTATGAAAAATCTCTGTTCCCATCCTAAGGGCTTCTTTAAAGGATTTGGCTCCAACAGGCATTACCATAAACTCTTGAATATCTACGTTGTTATCAGCATGTTCTCCACCATTTAAAATATTCATCATGGGGACAGGCAGGGTTTTGCCATTAGGCCCTCCTAAATATTGGTATAAAGACAACCCTCGATCATTAGCGGTTGCCTTTGCACAAGCAATGGATACTCCAAGAATAGCGTTGGCTCCTAAATTGCTTTTATTAGGTGTCCCATCAAGATTGATCATCACATGATCAATCACCGCTTGTCTGGAGGCATCCATCCCGATAAGTTCAGGCGCAATCACTTCGTTGATGTTTTCAACAGCTTTTTCGACTCCTTTACCCAAATATCGATCTGGGTTGTTGTCTCTTAACTCCACGGCCTCAAAGGCTCCCGTTGAGGCCCCTGAAGGAACTGCTGCACTGCCATAACCGCCACTCTCCGTCCATACTTCCACTTCAACCGTAGGATTTCCTCTGGAATCTAAAATCTCTCTTGCATAAATATCGCTAATAATACTCATTCCTTTACCTCTCATTCGTCTTTTATTTTAATAATGGATCTACCTGTCATTTCTTCTGGTTTATCTATTCCCATCAATGTCAATAAAGTTGGTGCTATATCAGCCAATCGGCCTTCTCTAAGCGTAATCTTCGGATCTGAAGTGACTAAAATCAAAGGCACTTCATTTGTTGAGTGTTGCGTTAAGACCGATTGCTTGCTTTCGTCAATCATTTCTTCCGCATTTCCGTGATCAGCTGTTATGATCATATTGTAGCCCTGCTCAATCACATGGTGGCTGATCTCTCCTATACACTGATCTACCGTTTCAATCGCTTTTATCGTTGCTTCCAGATCACCTGTATGTCCTACCATGTCTGCGTTAGCAAAATTCAGCACTACAAGATCATAATATTCTCTTTTTAATTGCTCCAGCATAGCTTCTTTCACTTCATAAGCGCTCATTTCCGGCTTCATATCGTAAGTCGCTACCTTTGGAGATGGTATCAACAGTCTGTCTTCTCCTACCACTGGCGGTTCGACCCCTCCATTGAAAAAAAAGGTGACATGGGCGTATTTTTCTGTTTCCGCCAAACGAAGTTGTTTCAATCCATGGTTGCTGATGACTTCTCCCAATGTTTGATTAAGGTATTGTGGCTCGTAGGCAACCGAAACCCCTTTAATGGTCACATCGTATTGGGTCATCGTTACAAATTCCGTTTCGATGATGTCTCTTTCAAATCCTTTGAAATCGACATCCACAAAGGCACGTGTCAGTTGTCGAGCTCTATCTGGCCTGAAGTTCACAAATATAATGCTGTCATGATTTTCTATCTTTCCTTGAGGGTCCACAATAATGGGCCTAATAAATTCATCGGTCACTCCCATTGCATAAGATGCTTCAATGCCTTCAACCGCATTTGCTTGTTGGTAACCTATACTTTCAGTCAAAGCCAAATAAGCCTCTTGAGTTCTTTCCCAACGATTGTCTCGATCCATTGCATAGTATCTCCCCATGACCGTAGCGATTTTCCCCTTACCGATGGCTGTCAATTGTCTTTCCAATTCTCCTATAAATCCGGATCCACTTGTTGGGGGTACATCTCGACCGTCCATGAAACAATGTAAAAATATTTCTTCGACACCAGCTTCATTAGCTAGTCGAATAAGTTGGTAAATATGCTCATTATGGGAGTGTACTCCTCCGTTTGACACCAGTCCCATGATATGCAATTTGCTGCCATGGTTTTTAACATTATCGAATGCCCTCTTAAAGGCAAGATTGTTCTTGCCATTCCCCATTTCTAAATCTTGAGTGATGCGTGTCAGCTCTTGGTATACAATTCTGCCAGCCCCTATATTCATGTGTCCTACTTCAGAATTGCCCATCTGCCCTGGAGGTAGTCCCACATCTAATCCGCTTGTCTTGATGCTGGTGTGGGGGTACTCTTTGATTAGTCGATCAAAGTTTGGTGTGTTTCCTTTGAAAATAGCATTTCCTTCATAAGGTCGTCCTTGTCCCCATCCATCCAAAATTGTTAAAATTGTTGTTTTCATTTGGTTGCTCCAAAGGTCATCAAACGATAAAAATCCTCTGCTTTCAAACTCGCACCACCTACCAAAGCACCATCGATGTCTGATTCTGCCATCAATTCATCAATGTTAGATGGTTTTACACTACCACCATATAGTATCTGTATGCTTTCCGAGACTTTTTTATCATATTGCGACGACACAACCTCTCTTATGAAGCCAGCCATTTTGTTAGCTTGTTTGCTAGTCGCTGTTCTCCCGGTGCCTATTGCCCACACTGGTTCATAGGCAATCACCACTTGACGCATGCCTTCTTCATCAACATCTTTTAAGGCTTCGATTAATTGACTTTTTACAATTCTCTCATGCATGTTGCCTTCTCTTTGGGCCAGTGATTCTCCTACGCATAAGATTGGATGCATGCCTTGTTTAACAGCCATTTTTACTTTTTCATTAATAGATTTATTGGTCTCATTAAATAGTTGCCTTCGTTCCGAGTGACCTACAATAACATAAGCCACTTGAAGTTCTTTTAACATTTGAGGTGATATTTCTCCTGTATATGCACCCTTTAATTCGTGATGCATATTCTGGGCACCTAAAACGATAGGTGTCTCTTTGATTCTATCTCCTACTAGGCTTAAAGCTGTGTAAGGCGGACAAATAACATATTCTCTATCTGCTGGCAAAACTCTTCCAACAAGGGCATCTATCAAGCTTTTACTTTCTATAAGGGTGTTGTTCATTTTCCAGTTGCCTGCTATTAATGGTTTTCGCATGATTTCTCCCTCCTATAAGTCTTCTATCGCTTCTATTCCAGGCAGAATCTTGCCTTCCATAAACTCGAGTGAAGCGCCGCCTCCAGTGGAAATATGCGTCATCTTCTGTGATAGACCCGCTTTCTCTACTGCTGCGGCACTATCTCCTCCTCCAATAATGGAGATGGCTCCAGAGTCTGCAATTTTTTGTGCAATCTCATTTGTTCCCTGACAAAAGTTATCAAATTCAAATACTCCCATGGGACCATTCCATATGATCGTTCCTGAATCCTCGATGGCTGCTCCAAAAAGAGTGATGGTTTTATCGCCTATATCCAGTCCCATGCAATCTTCTGGTATCTTATCATAATCAACCACTTTGAAATCATCTGTATCTAAAAATTCTTTAGTTGCTTTGAAGTCAAGAGGTAACAATAGATTGGTTCCTGTCTCTTCTGCTTTTTTCATCAATGCTTCTGCAAGGGCCACTTTGTCTATTTCTAGCAATGATTTCCCCACAGGATAGCCTTTTGCTTTCAAAAAAGTGTATGCCATCCCTCCACCGATAAGCAAGTTATCGGCAATGTTCAATAGGTTTTCAATCACCCCTATCTTGTCAGAAACTTTTGCGCCTCCCAATATTGCTGTCAATGGCCTTTTAGGGTTTGTGAGGGCGCTTCCTATTGCCTCTAATTCTTTCCCTATCAAAAGTCCTGCTGCCGATGGTAAAAATTTGGCTACTCCAACGTTTGATGCGTGGCTTCGATGAGTTGTGCCAAATGCATCATTGATAAAAATATCACCCAAAGATGCCAACGATCGAGCGAATGCCTCTCCATTCTCTGTTTCTTCTTTTCTGAAACGAGTATTTTGAAGGAGCATTACTTCTCCAGGTATCATTCGATTAGCGCTTTCAACAACTCGCTCATTGACCACTTCATCTTCGTCTGCAAAAACCACTTCTTTAGACAACAAATTTGCTAGTCGCTTTGCCACTGGTTCCAATGAATACTTTGTGTTAGGCTCTCCTTTTGGTCTGCCAAGATGAGACATGAGAATTACACTTCCCCCTTGGTCTAATATTGTATGAATCGTAGGCAAAGCCTCTTTGATTCTAATATCATTTGTTATGTTACCTTCTTCATCCAGAGGAACATTAAAGTCACATCTGATTAAAACGCGTTTCCCTTGAAAATCACAATGCTTTAATTCTTTTTTCACAAAATCCTCCTCATCTATTAAGACTAGAAAGTGCTGTAGGTTTTCTACAGCACTCCATTTTTATATGGTGGCCAGATATTTAAGTGTTCTGACTAATTGAGCTGTATATGACATCTCATTGTC
>Ga0334895_1004235_pt1 | contig 10349 bp, 10 predicted proteins | sample GraSluR3_MG_7_FD_207229 | JGI IMG/M metagenome (GOLD analysis project Ga0334895, IMG submission 207229) | Sludge microbial communities from methane-producing bioreactor in Wageningen University, Netherlands - Granular Sludge_31_05-R3 | ecosystem: Engineered > Bioreactor > Anaerobic >... | reverse complement strand
GGGCTGCGACGAAACTCACGACCTCGAAATCCTCCGGTGGATCACTCTCATATTCATCTGGATGGCTGAAGAGCGCCCCCAAATCGCAAAAGGCAATCGTGACGAACTACGGGACGTGGGGCAGCTACGCCGAGGGCGGTGTCGCCGTCGGTCCTCAGCTCGCCGTCGTCGGCGACAACCCGAGCGGGCGAGAGGCCATCATCCCCGAGGAGGTCTGGGGCGGCAAAGGTGGCCCCGGAGGAGACCAGACGATAATTATCCAGCTTGACGGAAAAACGATAGGCAGAGCCGTCGGGTCCAGAATGGCCAAACAGATCGTCGTCAAGACGGGGAGGATCGCCCACTAATGCTCGTCACGATCGGCTCTAATCAGCTCTGGACATGCCGGGCGAGCTACTACTTCCTCGGCACCTCCGAATCCTTCCAGAGCCTCGGCACCTCCGAATCCTTCTGGTCGCTGATGTACGGGGAGCTGGCGCCAGCTCTCGATACCTGGTCGTTCTCCGACCTCGGCACCTCCGAGTCTTTCCAGTCTCTCGGCACCTCCGAATCATACTTCAGCCTTTGCCCCGTCACGGCGAAAGCCTGGGAGACCGGCATCGAGGAGGGCTCCTTCTCGGTGGAGGATCGGATCGAGGAGCGGTCGGTCTGCGATTTCGTCGTGATGGACACGACCGCCCAATACCGATTTTACAAGGGGCAGTCAGTCACGGTCACCGATATCATCAGCGGCCTAACCCTCTTCGGGGGGTTCATCGACGAGGTGGAGGAGGTCCAGCTTTCCGGCACGTCTGCACTGATCCATACCATATCGGCGGTAGACAATCATTACCTGGCTGACAAACGCATCGTGGCTCTGGCGGTCGCAGATGCCCATGCCGGAGAGATCGTCCGAGACATCCTCACTGACTATCTTTCCATCGAGGGCATCACCGAAGGCGAGATTCAGCTCGGTGATACAGTCTCAAAATGTATACTCAACTACGTGACTGCCGCCGACGCCTTGGACGAGCTGGCCGAGAGGGCCGGGTTCACTTGGTGGATCGATGCCTACAAGCGGCTCTACTTCTGCGATCGGGCGACTATCTCGGCGCCGTGGGCGATCACCGGGGCAGACGCCTTGGAGGGCTCTATCGTCGTGACGAGGGGCAACCCGAATTACAGGAATAGGCAAATCGTGATCGGCGGAATGGCTAAAACCATCCTCCAAACCGAGTACTTCAGCGGAGATGGGCAAACCAGAACGTTCGCCCTAAATTATATCGTCAAAGAGATATATTCAATCAAGGTTAATGGCATCACGAAAACCGTAGGTGAGCGGGGCGGCTCTGGCTACGATTGGTATTACGCGGATGAACAGGATAGCGTCAATCAAGATGCGTCAGCGGTCGTATTGACCAGCTCCGACGTTCTGGAAGTAAAATATTATGGACTGTATGACATAATCACCGTCTGGGAGAAGCCGTCCGAAGTATATGGCCGGGCCGCGGCCGAGGGATCGAGCGGCTACGTTGAGGCCATCCATTACGACACGGCCATAGATTCCGAAGACATGGCCGACGAGATCGCCACCACGAAGCTCAACCACTACGCCGAGATTGGAAACAAGCTCACGTTCCGGACGCTGAGGCATGGGCTCAAGGCGGGCCACCTGGCCTCTGTGTCGTTCCCCGAACATGCTCTTTCAGCTCAGATGCTCATCATGGGCGTCGAGATAACCGAGGAAGACGCTCAGATATGGTACGACGTCGAGGCCATCGAAGGCCCGGTGGAGAAGAGCTGGACTGACATTTTTGCTGAGATGCTCCGACCCGGGCCCATCGAGATCCTCCAAGGTACCGATAGCGGAAAGGGCCTCCTGGTCCTGGTAGGCCAGCAATCTTACGCCCGATACAAAGAGCATGGCTACCTGATAGAGACGACTGACTTAGTGCTCGACGCCCTTGATGGCGTGATCGACGGGCACATCGAGGGAAATGAAGGGTACTGGAACGACCACGGGAACCAATACTATCTCCGGGAAGAAATTGACTCCAGGAGTTGGGGGACGTTCTACAAATCGTGGCTCGAATCCGCGACTCCAAATCTTTTCAAGACGTACTACCCCAGCGCCTCTACCTATCCCGGCGGTGAGATCCCGTTCGCTTTTGAGGATCGGGTACGGTACATGTCCCTCTACGACGGTGACGGTAACGAATTTTTCAGAAAAGCTATAACTAGCGGCTCGGGATTGGACCCGGAAGACGAGGACGCCGACACCGAATGTACGGCCATCTGTTTCGTCAACCTCACCGAGGGTGTCGGGATGGTGACGTCTGTCGGGTGGTGGGGTGGTGTCACTGCATCCGCATCTCTCGGCACCGGTCACGAGCTCGATAAGCAGAGCTACATTCGCGAAAAAACGAATCTTGAAAGCTGGCTGGTCCGGAAATACGACACTAAGGGGTGGACCTGATGGTGTACTCGAAGCTGAATCTTGTTGAGGGAAACACCCTCTCAGTCTCGGCCCTCAACCACATGGAGACTCAGTATGACGAGTTTCTGACCGATTACAACGCCCATCTTCACGATTCGAGGTACTACACCGAATCTGAGTGCGGCTCCAGGTTTTTCAACTCTGGGAACGACGGCTCCGGCTCCGGTCTCGATGCCGATACGGTGGACGGGTACACTGCTGCACAGATAGAGGCCGAGGCCGTCCCTCGGGGCACTATCGCCATTTGGAGCGGATCGCAAGCGTCCATCCCTTCGGGATGGGTCTTGTGCAACGGGGTCAATGGGACCCCGGACCTCCGGGATCGGTTCGTCGTTGGGGCAGGAGATAGCTATGCAAAAGGCGCAACTGGAGGCTATGCTTCCAGGAAGCCAACGGGATCGGTGACGATTGCCCCCCACGCGTTGACCGTGGCGGAGTTGCCGGAGCACCAGCATTCATACGTGGATTATTATTGTAATGTAATTGGATTGGATGTCTGCACTGTATCCCAATATTATTGCGACGGCTGGGACTTCACAGATGTCCTCAGAACTACAGGTAACAGCGTGGGGACCGGCGATGGGGCGCACGGCCATCCGGGATCAACGATCGCCTTCGACGCATATGACAACAAGCCTCCGTATTACGCGCTTTGCTGGATTATGAGGGAGTTGGCATAATGAGCTATACACCGACCTCCTGGACCGCGACCACCCTCATATCGGCTCGCCTCCTCCGCCATGTAGAGGAGCAATACGCCGAAGCGAAGAGCTACCTGGACGCTCACAATCACGATTCAAGATACTTCACCGAGACAGAGGCCGACAACAAATTTTTCCATCTGTCGGGGGGCGACACCCTGCCGGCTGGTCTCGATGCTGACATGATCGACGGTCAGCACGCTACTGATCTCATGGGATCAGCCCTCCCAGTAGGCTCGATTGTCGTTTGGTACGGCACTGACGCCAATGTCCCTAGCGGGTGGGCGATCTGCAACGGTGGATCGGGGACGCCAGACCTCAGGAATCGGTTCATCGTCGGAGCCGGATCGACGTATTCAGTCGGGAACACCGGGGGCGTGATCAGTGTGACCCCTGGAGCGGGAACCGTCACCATCGCAGGCCATGCGCTCAACGTCAGTGAGATACCGAGCCACAGGCACCCTTACAACGATTTCTACGGCTTCACTAGCACGCACTATGAGCACCTCGGATCTACGAATGTTGCTAAGCCTAACGATTTCACGTATCGGAACCACTCCACCGAGCTAGGGACGACCTGGGGCGAGGCGCACGGGCATTCTGGATCTTACGCCACAATTACCTCCGAGAATATCGACAACAGGCCGCCATATTACGCTCTCTACTACATCCAGAAGGTGAGCTGATGGCCTACACAAAGACGACCTGGACTTCGGGGACGGCGATCACGACCAGCCTTCTCAACCATCTTGAAAGCCAATACGCAGAGGCGAAGTCGCTCGTCGACAATCACAATCACGATTCAAGATACTTCACCGAATCTGAGATGAACTCAGGCTTTTGGCACGCTGGGAACGATGGCTCCGGCTCTGGGTGCGATGCCGATACCCTGGGGGGACATGAAGCCTCATATTTCGCCGGGGCGGGGGTCCCTAGCGGGCTCATCATCATGTTTTCTGGATCGACGCCGAGCGGTTGGTACGACTGCAACGGGGCCAACGGGACTCCAGATCTTCGGGATCGGTTCATCGTCGGAGCCGGAAACAGTTATGCCGTCGGAAACTCCGGGGGTTCTGTCTCTATAACACCAACGGCTACCGTGACAATCGCCACTCACGCTTTGACCCTCAGCGAAATCCCAACTCACACTCATCAATATTATGACAGGAGAAGGGAAATCAAATATAGTTATACTCTCGTCTATTCGAGCGCTTATTACGGCTATGATTCGCGGTACGCGACGGATCACTCTACCGATCTCTATACTGGATATGCCGGCGGAGGCCAGGCCCACGGCCACCCCGGGAGCACGTTCGCCGGGAGCTCCCAGGAGAACCGGCCCCCATATTACGCCCTAAAATTCATTATGAAGAGTTAAGGTGATGAAAATGGACCAGGTGACAATAGAATCGGCAAACTCCGCCTTCGAGGCGGCGAAAGAACAGGCGACAAAGACGTACAAAGCTCAGCAGGTAGCAGCAGAGGCAAAGGATCGGCTGATCAAATTGGAGCAGGCTGAAGCCGCGAAGGCTGCTGAGTACGGCGCTCCCCCGGACAAGATCCAGAAAATCCTCCTGGAGAAGACGAAAGACGCTAGGGAGGAGGCGACGGCCGCTGCACTCGTGGCTGACGACGAGGCCCATAAGCTCCGTCTCATCCACTACGAACTGGACCGAATCAGGACTGTCGCAGAGTTGATGAAGATCAGACAGGAGGCGGGCTAGATGGCAACGGCCAGATTCGGGATGACGCTCAACGAAGTCACGACCAGCCTACTCAACCGTAACGCCAACGAGGCCAACAATTTCCAGCTCATCGACAACCTCGCCATGATGTTGACGAAGAACAACGTCCTCGGCGATGGGATTTACATTGCCACTGACAAGATCCGGGCGAGGGATGCGGATGGCCTCTGTCTCCAAGATAGTGCGGGGAATGGCATTACAATCCAAAGTGGAGGCGGCATGGCCTTCTCCGGGGGGACAGGCGATAAAATCTCGTTATACTTGGACAGGTTGGGCGAATCAGATGGATATTGCATTGGGGTCGAAACTTCATACACATATATGAAATCCAATGGTGGGTATCGTTGGTATTCTAGAGCCAACGCCGACGGCGGGGTATCCGATATCATGGAACTGTCTTCGGCTGGGGTGCTATCGCTGTCCGGTCTCCGCGCCATAGATGGGGATGGTCTCGACCTACTGGACAATGCAGGTGATGGCATCCACATCGTCTCAAGAGGATGGGCCGGGTTCGGGGCAGCGTCGCCCGTTGGCAGAGTACACGTGGAGGGCTCCGACCATACAAATTCCGCGATCGTCCAATTGCGGACGTCTGGGCCATATCAATGGAATCGCATTATCAACGCCGCGGGGGGGATGCTCCTCCGATATGGCAGTATTGGCACTGGCGACGACCTGGTTGTTATATCGAACACCGGAGCTGTCGGTGTCGGGACGGTGACGCAAGCGGCAAAGCTCGCAGTCAACGGCGGAGTCAACGTCGGCGCCGACAGCGACCCCGGAGACAACAACCTCTACGTCGTCGGCGACTGTTCGGCCCTCACGTTCACCGACCGGACCCCGGCCTTCGTAGGCGACGCCCTGGCCGCTATCAAGGCCATCCAGGACGACGGCAACGGCCATATCGACCACGCCACGCTCCCCGAGTTCGCCCGCCGGTCCTACCGCAAGCCGATCTTCGAGGAGGTCGAAGTCCAAAAAAAGGTCCCGATCCTCGATGGAAAGGGCAAAGAGATCATCGACGAGATCACCGGCGAGGTCGTCACCGAGACCATCACCGAGACCGTCATCAAATCGGACAGATACGAAGAGGCTCCCGGCCGAGATATCGGAGCGATGCTCTCCGTCCTCACCACGGCGGCGCAGCAACTTCTCGCAGAAAACGAGGCCCTAAAAGTCAGAGTGGAAAATCTCGAAAAAGCGCAGGTGGCAAAGGCATAAGCACATTTTTATAAACATGGAATGGAGCCCGAACCCCAGGAGTTACGGGCTCGTTTTTTCCACTTTCAGCGATCCCAGGAAGGCCAGGACCTCCTCTCGATCCCATCCCCCGGTCGTGACGATGCTCGAATGTTCACCGACTTCGTGACCATCGGGTCAGATGACTTGTGCGACATGCTCCTCCATCATACTCCATGCCTTTTGCATGTCGATCTCCGCTGCCCCTATCACCTTCTCCGCGAACTTGGTACTCACTCGATGGTGATGGGGCAAACTATCGGATTTATTCCTCTGTTGCGTGATGAAGTATCCCTTTTCATCCTTCATCAGCCAATCCAGGGAGTCATTGTTGACCCCACTGGCATTCACGACGATCTCAGAAGAGGCCATCAGTGCCGCCTCCTCGCCCGCCACACCCTAGCATGGCTGTCGAAATGGTCGACCGTCTCGCTTGCATCGCAGAGCGGATACCAGACCGCTCGAAAAGCTCGGCGGGCATAGTATCTGACAGCGGCTTTCATCTGGCGTTTCAGGACTTCGAGTTTCAAGCTAGTTTCGTGTTTCATGTTCTTTCACCCCTGATACGTATGTATGTACGTACTTACATATATAGTTGACGGTTAACTTATCCTTACAGTACCATAAGGATAAGTTTATATACAATCGGCCAGATAAGATAAGCACATGATGAGCGGAGACTGTTTTTATTCTGCCAGCATAATTCAATGGCTAGAACGCCGCCCTTGTAAGGCGAGTATGGGAGTTCGAGTCTCTCTGCTGGCTTCCGGGGTGGTATAATGGACGCATCCGGTATACCCATCTATTGCTCTTTTAATGAAATCGTGCCTATAAAAAAGGCAGTACCCAACCCCAATAATCCAAATCGGCATCCTCCTGAGCAGATCCGGCTGTTGGCTAAGATCATCAAGGCCCAGGGCTGGCGATCTCCGATCGTCATGTCTCGGCGGTCGGGATTCATTGTGAAGGGGCACGGGCGGCTTATGGCCGCTGAGGCACTGGACGTTGACGAGGTTCCGGTAGATTGGCAAGAATATGCCACCGAAGCCGAGGAGTGGGCAGATCTTCAGGCAGATAACCAGATCGCTGAACTCGCGGAATGGGATTCTGAAGTTGCCGTCGCTAAGATGCTGGAGTTTGAAGGCGAGATAGATTTAGAACTTTTCGGAATTCCTGAGAGCAATTTGAAAGACCTTCTAATTGAAGGTGATGGTTCTATTCCAGATGTTGAATTTAAAGAATATGATGAATCTTGCGCAGATGATGTTGAATTCATAGAATGTCCGGAGTGTGGCCATAAATGGCCAAAGTAGATTATCAGGCCATCTTAAACGATGCCTGGCAAAAACATCTTGCGCCACGATCCAAAGACGCGCCTACTGTGATAAGCACGTTTGCCGGATGTGGCGGGTCGTCTCTTGGCTATTCTATAGCAGGATTCAAGGAACTTCTGGCCGTAGAATGGAATAACAATGCAGTTGAGACATTTAGACTTAATTTTCCTGGAGTTCCGGTTTATCATGGTGACATTGCTAAGTTATCGGTTGAAGAAGCCTTAAAGGTCACAGGATTAAAGCCAAGCGAATTAGACGTTTTAGATGGGTCGCCGCCCTGTCAGGGGTTCTCGACTGCTGGTAAAAGGTGCTTAGATGATGATCGAAACCAGCTATTCAGAGAATACGTTCGGCTTCTTCGGGGACTTCAGCCAAAAGTCTTTGTGATGGAAAACGTTTCTGGTATGGTTAAAGGTAAAATGAAACTAGTTTTTGCTGAAATCATGCGAGAACTCAAGGCCTCCGGTTATAATGTTTCAGCTAGATTAATGAATGCAATGTATTTTAATGTACCTCAGTCACGGCAACGTATGATTTTTATTGGAGTCAGATCAGATCTAAATATTAATCCAAGTCATCCTAATGCTAAATCAATTATATATACCGTATATAATGCAATATCAGATTTATCTAAAATTCCGGATGAAAATTTAAATCATGTATGGGTAGATGAGTGGGAACGCGATACAAAATGGATTAAATTTGTTCCAGGCGTTAAGCAGGGGGGGAAACTTCCAAGACCAAATTGTCAATTTGTAAGATTGTGTAATAATAAACCATCACCGACAATAACCACATCAGGCATAGGTGGTATTCCTCTTTATGTTAGTAGCTCTCATATTCATCCCACTGAGCACAGAGCATTATCTGTACGTGAGATTGCTAGGTTATCTTCCTTTCCAGATGGCTTCTATTTTATAGATGCGTTAAATAATGGGGCAGATAGAATAGGAAACTGTGTTCCACCCCTATTCATGGCTGCTATTGCAGAACATATTAAAAATAACATTTTAAGTGAGGTAAAATAATGCCAGCCGGTGCGCCCATCACGTTAACCCAAGAAAAAATTAACGATATATGCGATCTAGTCCGGGCTGGCAATTATGTGGAGACTGCCTTAGCGCAACTCAATATAAAAAAGCCAGCATTTTATGATTGGCTCCGCCGGGGGCGGGCCGAAAGGGACCGAGTAGCCAAAAATCCGAGGTATAAAATTCGGCAATCAGAATCAATATTCGTTGAATTATCATACGCATTTGAGCGTGCGGAGGCACAGGCTGAAATTATCAGGGTTCAAGTGATAACCAAAGCCGCAAAAGACGATCCAAAATGGGCAGCTTGGTATCTGGCTCGCAAGAATCCCGATCACTGGTCCGAAGCACATACCAGAGAAATGGCAAAGCTCGCTCGTGAAAAATTTGAATGGGAAAAGGCAGAATTTGAGAAATTTAAGAAGGAATTCGAAGAGTTCAAGGCGATGCGAGGCAAAGAATGAGCAGCGTCGCGGCTTATCGATCTCAGCTATATAAATGGAAAGCTTCAATGCGATCTCCTCAAGTCATCGCCACGACCGAGACGGGCCAGGAGGAGATCGACCCTCGGGCCTTGATGCGGTCGTTCATGTCGATCGTCGAGGCCCCTGTCAGACTCCAGGACGACCCGCTCTATCCGATCCTCTCCAAAGCTTTGCCAGACCCAGAACAGGGGCTTATTTTCGAATGCTTGAGGAAGCTGGCCCAAAAGGAGAACTGGATCAAGGGCGAGGACCTCTTTTTGCCTTCCGGGAAGAGCCGGGATTTCCTCCTTACTCCTCCTCGAAGGCTCAATATCATGTGGGGGGCAGTGCGGTCCTCGAAGACCGTCACCGCGAATATCTTCTGGCTCAACCGCATGGCAACGAGACCTTTTTCCAAGCCGTTCATGTTGGGCCAGACTCTTGACACTTTGCGAGATAATGTCATCAATCCCCTCGAGGATCTTCTCCCAGCCGCCGTCGATTATACGACAGGATGGCGCGAGTGCTACATTTTCGGCGTGAAGTGCAAGCTCAGATCGGCGAGTTCCAAAGCTCAGGAACGGAAGCTCCGGGGGCCGACGGCCACAGATGCCTATTGCGACGAGTTCACGACCTATCCCGAGAACGTCGTCAAGATGCTCCTATCCAGGCTTTCGACGCCCGACGCGGTGGGTCTCTTCACCACGAATCCCGAGGATGAGGATCATTATGTCTGGCGCGACTACCTCGCGCCTGAAGCTCAGGAGAGGCTTAACCAGCCCGGTCTCGGGGGTCTAAGGGCCTGGAAGTTTGAGCTCGAGGATAACCCTGGATTGACTGAGCAATACAAAGCCAGTCTTAAAGCCGAATATCCCGAGGGCACGGTTTGGCATAGCCGATATATCCTCGGCTTGTGGGCGATCGCTGAGGGCCGTATCTGGGATTTCTTCCGGCCCGATGTCGGCGGCGGCTACGTGGTGGACGCAAGAGACTGCCCCCGCGAGTTCATCGAGTGGGTCGTTTCCATCGATTACGGCACTTCCGACGCTTTCGCCGCCGGGCTCTATGGCCTGGCTCGCCACGAAGGCCGCCTAGGATGGTGGCTCGTCCGAGAGTACTATTATGATCCGAAAGAGCACCGAGGCCGCCAGAAGGCCCCAACCGAGTACATCGAGGATCTGGTGCAGCTTTGTAGGTGGCAAGGTCGCCCGATCTATCCGGATATCCTCTGTGACCCCTCGGCGGCGGCGTTCATCACAGAATGCCGGAGGTCGGGCCGGGGCGAGGTGGAGAACATCCGGGGGGCCGACAATAGCGTCAAAGACGGCATCCTCGACGTTGCCACCATGTTCAGCCAGG
>Ga0334895_1004222_pt1 | contig 10373 bp, 9 predicted proteins | sample GraSluR3_MG_7_FD_207229 | JGI IMG/M metagenome (GOLD analysis project Ga0334895, IMG submission 207229) | Sludge microbial communities from methane-producing bioreactor in Wageningen University, Netherlands - Granular Sludge_31_05-R3 | ecosystem: Engineered > Bioreactor > Anaerobic > Unclassified... | reverse complement strand
CCGGTACCGTAGGACCCTCTTTCAGTATGGGAAAGGCAGATGCAGTAACCGTTCTTTCCAATTCTGCTGCCCTGGCAGATGCTGCTGCTACGGCTATCGGTAATATAATTCTTACCAAAGCAGATATAAAAAAAGGATTAAAGGTTGCAAAGAATATTGATGGAATTCTTGGATTGGTTATTATCAAAGATGACCGGATAGGCATGTGGGGAGAAATAGATTATGGATTGGTTTAATATAATTGTTTTTCATTGAAGTATGGTAAAATAATATTATTCCAATTATCTGGACATTAATGACTACAGAGGTTTTTAGATGTATTTACCTACTACCCGGGAAGAAATGGCAAAATTATCCTGGGAAAAACTGGACATAATCATAGTAACCGGAGATACCTATATTGATAGTCCCTATATGGGAATTTCTGTGATAGGGAAGATCTTACTCAAAGCCGGTTACAGGGTAGGTATTATTGCCCAGCCTGACATAAATTCTCCTGATGATATTTGCAGATTAGGAGAGCCATGCCTTTTTTGGGGAGTAACCGCCGGATCCGTAGATTCAATGATAGCCAATTATACCGCTACCGGGAAAAAAAGAAAAAAAGATGATTATACCCCGGGAGGAATAAATAACCGCCGGCCTGACCGGGCAACTATCGTCTATGTCAACCTCATCAAGCGCTATTTTAAAAACACTTGTCCCATTGTGCTTGGAGGTATCGAGGCAAGCCTGAGAAGAATAGCACATTATGATTTTTGGGATGATTGTATAAGGCGATCAATTTTATTTGACAGTAAAGCTGATATCTTAGTTTATGGGATGGCTGAGAATAGTATCTTAGAATTAACCAAACGGCTTGCTAAAAAAGAATCCATTAGCGATATTCGTGGTATCTGTTATATTTCTGATAATCCTGTTGAAAAAAGCATTCTTCTTCCTTCTTTTTCGGAAGTAAAACAGGATAAAGAGAAATTTATCCAGATGTTTCACCTGTTTTATCAAAATCAGGACCCTTTCCACGGTAAGATTCTGGCACAACAACAGGATAATCGCTATCTTATCCATAATCCACCTTCCTTCCCTTTATCAACAAAAAAACTGGATAAGATATACGAAATTGATTATGAAAATGATGTTCATCCTTTCTATTTTAAGGATGGACCTGTCAGGGCTATGGATACCATTAAATTTTCAGTAACATCTCACAGAGGATGTTTTGGTGAATGTAATTTTTGTGCAATTACTGTTCACCAGGGGAAATATATCCAGTCAAGGAGTGAAAAATCAATTATCAATGAGATTAAACAGCTGGCAACTGATAAGGATTTCAAGGGATATATTCTGGATGTAGGTGGTCCCACTGCTAATATGTATGGTATGGGATGTTCTGATCCCAGGCGAGATAGTCATTGTCTAAAAAAACGTTGTCTGTTTCCAGTAATATGCAATAACCTTGCACTAAGTCATCAACCACAGATGAGGTTATTGAGAAAAATCAGAAAAATTAAAGGAATTAAGAAAATTTTTGTTGCCTCCGGGATTCGTTATGATTTAGTGGTGGCAGATAAAAAAAATGGTACAAACTACCTGAGGGAAATAATACAACATCATATTTCCGGACAATTAAAAATAGCACCTGAACATATTGAGAAAAAGGTACTCTCTTTAATGGGAAAAGGAGACAACAAATATTTATCCAGTTTTAAGAAACTATTTGACCGTATTAACCGACAGACAGGCCAAAAGCAATATTTAACCTATTATTTTATTGCAGCACATCCAGGCTGCAGAGAGAAAGATATGATTCTGCTTAAACAATTTATTCAAAAAGAGTTGCATATTTATCCAGAACAGGTGCAGATATTTATTCCTACACCTTCCACTTATTCTTCAGTAATGTATTATACCGGCATGGATCCTTTTACAGGAGATAATATTTTTGTAGAAAAAAAGGTAAAAAATAAAGAAAAACAAAAAAAATTAATTATAAATTAATAATTCGGGTGTATTATTTAATGTATAAAATTTATTATAACTATACATACATAATCACAATTATTATCTTTAGAAATTACAATAATAGAGAAAACAGTCTTTAGGCATTAATTATTAAAATAATTCTCTTAGAAATAGAAAGGTTTTAAAATCCATGTTGCCTTTGATCTACATAGTTGATGATGAACAGGATATAGTTGATTTAATTTCACTTCACTTAAACAAATACTCTTTTCAAACCAAGGGTTTTCTGGATGCCGCCACATTTTACCAGCAGCTGGCTATTAAAATTCCTGATTTGATTATTCTTGACATTATGCTTCCTGATGAAGGAGGTTTTGAGGTGTGCAAATATCTTAAAAGAGATGAACGCTATATGGATATACCGGTTATTATCCTTTCTGCCCGGACTGGAGAGACAGATAAAATTTTGGGATTAGAGCTGGGTGCTGATGATTATGTGTCAAAGCCATTTTCGCCAGGGGAAATGGTTGCCAGGATAAAAGCAGTATTAAGGAGAAAAAAAGCAAAATCAGAAGATAAGAAAATTGTGATTGATGAAACTTTAACTATTGAGCTGGAGAAATACCGTGTTTTTATTGGAGACAGGGAAATCTCTTTAACTTCAACTGAATTTAGAATATTAAAACTATTTGCCACTAAACAGGGCTGGGTTTTTAACCGGCAACAGATATTAGACTATCTTTGGGGTGAAGAAAAAGCGGTTTTAGATCGTACTATAGATGTACATGTTAAGAATTTAAGAGAAAAATTAGGAAATAAAGGTCATTTAATCAAAAATGTTCGAGGAGTCGGTTATAAGCTGGAACTATGAGAAAATCAAGATTTTTTAAATTATCTATTATTTATATAATTGTAATAGCCCTGCTATCTCTAATAGCGTTAATACTTTTAACATCATCAGTAAAAAATCAATATATCAATAATAAAGTTGAAAATATGACTCACCTTTCTACAATAATTGAGAAGACTGTCAAACCTTTTTTTATTCAGCAGGATTGGTCCGGGCTGGATGAATTTATAACAGAAATATCCAGGGAAACAGGTACCAGGATTACAATAATCCATATTAACGGTCAGGTGATAGCTGAATCAGAAAAAGAGTCCCAGGAAATGGAAAGCCATATCAACAGACCTGAGATAAAAACAGCACTGGAGGGAAAACAAACTCATATAGTCAGATATAGCACGACAACCAGGGAGGATATGCTTTATTTTTCTACCCCTATTAGGCTGGAAGAGAATATTATTGCAGCAATCAGACTGAGTGCCTTTCTGGACGAGATGCAGGATATTTTTGCTAACTTGAGAAGCACAATTTTACTGATTAGCATCATACTGATGCTGTTTTTTATTGGTATCTCCTCTTATGTTTCTAAAATATTTACAATACCTACCGGGAGGTTGCTGCAGGCTTTTGACAGGGTAGGTTATGGCAACCTTGAAACAAGAATAATTTTTCAACAGCAGGGACCCGAGATTAAGGAATTATCTGAGGGATTCAATAAAATGGCTGAAAAATTACAAAGTTTTGTTAGTGCATTATCAATGCAGACCGAGGAGTTGGATGCCATAATTTCCACAATAGCCAGTGGAATTGTACTTCTGGATAATAAAGGAAAAATTATTTTATACAACAGTCAATTCCGAAAAGATTTTTATCAATACAATATGGGCGAGAAGTATTTTTGGGAAGTAATTCGGGATAGCAAATTAAATAAGAAAGTAAGCGAATTGATTGAAAAGAAAAATAATTTTACCACAGAAATTGATATATCAGGAAAAGATTATCTGTGCACAGGAACTTATATTGAAAAAAAGGATAAATCGGTTTTAATATTCAATGATATTACCCGTTCTAAAAAATTAGCCCTAATCAAAAAAAACCTGATTACAAATATTTCCCATGAATTGCGAACCCCTCTCACTTCTATTAAAGGCTATATTGAAACAATGGAAGGTGCTACTGACATTGAGAAAGAAAAATATATCCAGGTTATTAAAAGAAATACAGAAAGGCTCATCAGTATGGTAGATGACCTGCTTGTCTTATCTGAGTTGGAGGACAAAGGTGGAAAATTACAGATAGAAAAAATCGACTTAAAAGAATTAATGACGAGTATAGTCAAAATATTTAGGCCATCAATTAAAGATAAACAATTAAAATTAGTAATGGATATCCAGGATGATATACCAAATATAGAAGCAGACATATACAAGCTTGAACAATTATTTATCAACCTGATTGATAATGCAATCAAATATACGGAGAAAGGTGAAATAATTGTTTCCATCAACTTGCTGACAGCCAATAAAGTACAGATTAAAATTACAGATACCGGTATTGGAATAAAAGAGGAAGATGTTAGTCGAATCTTTGAACGCTTTTATGTAGTCAACAAGGCAAGGTCCCGGCAACAGGGAGGAACAGGTTTGGGTCTTTCTATTGTTAAACATATAGTGATGCTGCATAAGGGAGAGATAAGAGTGGACAGCCGGTTAGGATTAGGAACCAGGTTTATTATAACGCTACCTGTCTACCAAACATAAAATTTTATTTTAAGCTACTTATAATGAGTTTGAAGTCAAAACAAATATACATAATAAAAAAATTAATTTTTTATAAAATAATAAACAAAAAAGGAAAGCAGTATGAAAAAAATTATTTTTCTTTGTACAGGCAATTCCTGCAGAAGTCAGATGGCCGAAGGTTTTATGTATAATATGGCTGGTGATAAATTTCAAGTAGTCAGTGCCGGGGTTAAACCAACCCAGGTTAATCCTTATGCAATAAAGGTGATGGCAGAGGCTGGTATTGATATTTCAAAACATAGATCAAAATCGGTTACTGAATTTTTAAACTGGCAATTTGATTATGTTATTACAGTTTGTAATCATGCCAGGCAAGTTTGCCCTGTATTCCCGGGAAATCATCAAAATATCCACTGGGACATAGAAGACCCTGCAAATTTCAAGGGAAATGAGCATGATAAAATCAAATTCTTTCGAAAAATCAGGAATGAAATAAAAGAGAAATGTCTGAATTTTTTAAAAAACTATTAAAATTAACATATTCTTAACACTATATTTATATATTCTTTACAAAACTCCTTTATATTTGTAATCAACAAAAAGAGATGAAAATCATTTCAAAAAAATAAAAGGAGATAAAAATGAGAAAATTAAAAAAAATAAACCTGGTTATTATGAGTATAGCAGTTATTTGTTCCCTTTTAACTTCTACCAATGGACTGGCTGCAGATAATATTATAGTAAAAGGCTCAACAACTGTACTGCCAATATCACAGGTCTGTGCTGAAGTTTTTATGGATCAGAACCCAAAAATAGATATTTCTGTACAGGGTGGTGGTTCAGGTGTTGGTATATCCTCTATAATTGATGGTACATGCGATATTGGTAATGCCTCCCGTGCCATAAAGGGGAAGGAATTAGAAAATGCTGAAGAAAAGGGAGTTGAGCCAATTGGAAATATAGTGGCAAGAGATGCCATTGCTGTTGTAGTTAATCCGGTTAATGGTGTTAATGAATTGACTCTTGAACAAATTAAATCAATCTACACCGGGGAATTTTCCAACTGGTCACAAGTGGGAGGTACTAACCAGGAAATCGTGGTTATTTCAAGAGATTCTGCCAGTGGAACCTTTGAAGCTTTTAATGAATTAGCTCTGGAAAAAGAAAGGGTAAGACCTGATGCCTTGTTACAGGCTTCTAATGCTGCTGTTGCTACCAGTGTAGCCAATACTCCAGGAGCAATAGGTTATATTGGTCTGGGTTATGTGACCTCTAAAGTAAAATCTATTAAAATTAATGGAGTAGCACCCAGCAAAGATACTGTAAATTCAGATACCTATCCCCTGGCAAGACCCTTGTTTATGTATACCAATGGAGAGCCTGCAGGTGAAGTAAAACAATTCATTAATTTTGTAATGAGTGAAGAAGGACAAAAGTTAGTTGAAGAAAATGGTTATATCAGTGTTAAATAACTGAATAATCAATATAGATACCTGACCTCCCGGGCATGGCTTCAATAAAGAGTTTATGCCCGGTTATTTCCTTAAATTAACAAAAAAATCTAAAAGAGTGTAAAGGCAAAAACTAAATGTATCAGAAAAAAGAAAGAATTATTAAATGGATATTTGCTATCCTGGCTTTTGCTTCTTTACTATTTTTAGTTGGGATAATGGTTACCCTATTAGCTACAGGTTTGCCTGCTTTTCAGGAAATAGGATTGTTTAATTTTATCCTTGGTAAAGATTGGTATCCTACTTATGACCCCCCGGACTTTGGTATACTTCCATTGATTATGGCGTCATTAATGGTAACAATCGGGGCAATATTGGTATGTGTACCATTAGGAGTAGGAAGTGCTCTTTTTATCAATGAACTGGCAACACATAAACAAAAGGCCATCTTAAAGCCTATTATTGAGATATTGGCAGGTATACCATCTATAGTTTACGGATTTTTTGGCATGGTTATTGTTGCACCGTATCTGCAAAGAACCTTAAATATCCCTGTTGGCCAGACTGCTTTTACCGGAAGCCTAATGTTGGGTATTATGGCTACTCCTACTGTCTGCAGTATTTCAGAAGATGCTCTCAGTTTTGTCCCCAATAGTTTTAGGGAGGCTTCTCTGGCATTAGGGGGAAACAGGTGGCAGACTTTAACAAAGGTTATTATTCCAGCTGCCGGCTCAGGGATTTCAACCGGCATTATCCTGGGAATGAGTCGTGCAGTCGGGGAAACCATGACTGTTTTAATGGTGACCGGTGGTGCAGCGGTTATTCCCACTTCTTTTTTAAAGCCTGTGCGGCCGATGACCTCAACTATAGCCGCGGAAATGGGTGAAACAGTAGTAGGAAGCACTCATTATCATTCTTTATTTGCTATTGGGCTAATATTATTTTTAATAACCCTGGTGTTTAATATTATTGCAGAAATAATAAGCCGCCGATACCGATTAAAATTAGGATTAGGAAGGTAGTTCAAATGGATAAAAAAATTAAGCAGAATCTTGGCTTTTTGTTGTTATTCATCTGTATTTTAACTACCATCTTTTTTTTAGGAATTATTATATATTTTATTGTAGCCAGGGGATTTGCAGTCTTATCATGGGAATTTTTAACTCAAGTACCCAGAAAGGCTATGACGACCGGAGGAGTAGCTCCGGCTATTGTAGGCACCCTTTATCTAACCTTGGGAGCCATGGTTTTTTCTATTCCCCTTGGTCTGGCTAGTGCGATATACTTGAGTGAATATAGTCCGAAAAGTGTTGTAGTAAATATCATTCGCATCAGCATCAATAATTTAGCCGGGGTACCATCTGTGGTGTTTGGTCTTTTTGGATTGGCAATATTTGTTAAATATTTCGGATTTGGGGTATCGATTCTTTCCGGTTCTTTAACTTTGGGAATTATGGTTTTGCCAAGCATAATATCTGCAGCACAGGAAGCCCTGATGGCGGTACCACAGTCCTACCGGGAAGCATCCCTTGCCCTGGGGGCAACATTGTGGGAGACTATTAGAAAGGTAGTCCTTCCCAGTGCTCTGCCGGGAATTTTAACCGGTGTTATATTGAGTATAGGAAGAGTGGCGGGTGAGACTGCACCGATTATGTTTACTGCAGCTACTTTTTATACCCGGGGTTACCCTGATTCAGTCTTTTCGGAGGTAATGGCTTTACCTTACCATATTTATGCTTTGATGACCGAGGGAGTTCACCCCGAGGAACAAACCAGCATTGCTTATGGTTGTGCGCTTATTTTATTAATATTGGTATTAACAATGTCAGTTCTGGCAATTATTCTCAGGCAAAGACAAAGGAGCCAAAGTTATTATGGAACTTAAAACCAAGATAAAGGTTAGAGATATCCATTTTTATTATGGTCAAACACAGGTTTTAAAAGGCTTTGATTTAGATATCTATAAAAATAAGGTAACGGCTGTAATTGGGCCTTCAGGATGTGGAAAATCAACTCTGATCCGCATGCTTAATCGAATGAATGATTTGATACCTAAAGCCAGGTTAGAAGGTTCTATAATACTTGATGATGAAGACATAAATGATCCAAAGGCCGATGTAGTAGAGCTTCGACGTAGAGTGGGGATGGTTTTTCAAAAACCAAACCCATTTCCAAAAAGCATTTTTGATAATATCAGCTATGGATTGGAAGTAAATGGCATAAAAAACCGCAGAAAGAAAGAAGAAATTGTGATACAATCACTAAAAAAGGCAGCATTATGGGAAGAGGTCAAGGACCGTTTGAATGAAAGTGCACTTGGTCTTTCAGGAGGTCAACAACAACGAATCTGTATAGCCCGTTGCCTGGCTGTTGCACCGGAAGTTCTTTTATTTGATGAGCCATGTGCCAGCCTGGATCCTATTTCTACCCAGAAGATTGAAGAACTAATATTGGAGTTAAAGAAAGACTATACTATTGTAATTGTCACTCATAACATGCAGCAGGCTGCCAGGGTGTCTGATTATACGGCTTTTTTGTACCTTGGTGAGTTAATTGAATTCGGTGAAACAGAGAAAATCTTTACTGTTCCTAAGAACAAAATGACCGAGGCGTACTTAACTGGAAAGTTTGGTTAATATAAGTTAATAAATTTTTACTAATATACTAATATACTGATAATTGGATTATCCTTTGTGATTAGAAAAGGAGAATATAATGTTAGAAGAGCGTATTATGCCGCTTAAGCGGGAATTAATAGAGTATGCTACCCTGGTTGAAAACATGATAGAAAAAGTTATCAAAGGATTGATGGAGAATAATAAGAACTATCCCCTGGAAGTAATAGAGAAAGACGAACCAAGAACTGACAGGTATGAAGTGGATCTGGATGAAAAATGTATTTGGATTCTTGCCCAGTTTCAGCCTATGGCTGTAGATTTGCGAACTATACTTATGATGCTGGAAATGAACAGAGATCTGGAGAGGATTGGTGATCTGTCTGCAAGTATGTCCCGAAGTATTATTTTTCTCATCGAAAGGCCCCAGGTTAAACCTTACATTGATATTCCCAGAATGTCCGAAATAGTGCAGACTATGATAAAGGATAGCGTTAATGCTTTTATAGAAAACGACTCTCAGCTTGCCCGGGAAGTATTTCAGAGGGATAAAATGGTTAATGGTTTAAGAGATCAGATAATACGTGAGCTGCTAACATTTATGAGCTCAGATCCTTCTACTATTGAGCGCTCTTTTCATCTGATCTCATTAGCATTGGATTTAGAACGCATTGGTGACCATTCTACTAATATCTGTGAAGATGTAGTTTTTATGGTTGAAGGAGAGGTAATTAAACATCTTGACGATAAAAACAAGGATAATTCAAAAGAATGATAAAAAAAGATTTTAGATTTTTAGAATATCCTGCAGGCTCTTCCTGATGTCTTTTTTATCATAAACCAGGTTATGTCTTATTTTTTTAGTCGTCAGTTCCTGTAAATTAGCAGGAATCGGTGATCCGCTATATTTACTGAGTTCCTGTAGCAGAACGAGCTCATCCATATTTTTAACATTATTTTCACCGGATAGAGCAGTGAAGACACTCTGATTAAATTTAAAGGGACTGGCTGTAGCATCAACTACAGTTTTGGTATTGTCTTGAACCAAAACCTTATAATCATTAAATACTTTCACACCTACAGCAGTATGAGGGTCTATCAGGTATTGATATTGGTTATAGACCTTTTTGATAGTATTCATTGTTTCTTTTTCACTGGCATAACCGGCAAATACTATTTCTTCCATCTTATTCTTTAAAGTTTTCTCTAATTTAAAGTTCCCTTTTTCTTGTAAGTTTCTCATCCAGTAATTAATAGCTGCCTCATTGTGGTCTGATATTTCAAACAAAAACCTTTCCAGATTACTGGAAATTAATATATCCATAGACGGGCTAATAGTAGAAACCAACGGACGATTGCGATCATAAACTCCTTTTTGAAAAAAATCAGTCAATATTTTATTGGCATTGGAAGCACAAATTAATTTATTTATTGGCAAGCCTATCTGTCGGGCATACCAGGAAGCCATAATATTGCCGAAATTTCCAGTGGGAACAGTGAAGTTAATCTTTTCGGCTAACTGAATCTTTTTTTTCTTTAACAGGGACAAATATGCATAGAAGTAATAGACAATCTGTGGAAAAAGCCTGCCCCAATTAATAGAATTAGCCGAAGAGAACTCATAGCCTTCTTCTAATAAATAATCAGAAAACTGTTTATCAGTAAAGATATCTTTTACAGCATTCTGGCAGTCATCAAAATTACCCCTGACGGAAACTACATGAGTATTGTTGCCTTCTGTGGTAAGCATTTGTAA
>Ga0334895_1004206_pt1 | contig 10403 bp, 9 predicted proteins | sample GraSluR3_MG_7_FD_207229 | JGI IMG/M metagenome (GOLD analysis project Ga0334895, IMG submission 207229) | Sludge microbial communities from methane-producing bioreactor in Wageningen University, Netherlands - Granular Sludge_31_05-R3 | ecosystem: Engineered > Bioreactor > Anaerobic > Unclassified... | reverse complement strand
AGTTCAGATTTGGCATCATCATCCTCCTGCCCACCCTCCTGTTCTACTGGTTCTTTCACTATAAACTCATTCTGGAAGGATTCCGCCTATCAGTGTTGAGATATAACATTCAAGATCCTGCGAAAAGCTTGTTTGTTGGCCTTGGGAATTTCGAATCCGTTATGAAACATCATCTTTTCATGAAATCCGTGGGTAATACGCTGTCGTGGAGCTTGCTAAGTTTTGTGATAGTTCTTCCCTTAGCGATGATTATTTCCATCAGTTTGGCCACTCTTGAGCGTATGAGACAGTTCTATCAGGCTTGTATATTTTTGCCATACGTTGTATCTCTATTAGCCGTAGCCTTGCTGTTCAAGATGCTGTTGGATGCAGAGGTTGGTCAGGTGAATCGTTTCCTCCGCGATCTGGGGCTACCTACATCGCGCTTTCTAGCGAGTACGAGTGCCGCTCTTCCTACACTTGTGGGTGTCGCCTCGTGGAAGCGTATAGGATTCTATGTCATCCTGATCACGGCAGGCATGCTCAATATCCCCGAAGAGATCTATGACGCGGCTCTTGTCGATGGCGCGCGGGGATGGACTCGGTTCTGGAAGATAACGTTTCCGCTCATTGCTCGAACGCAGATGCTAGTTGGTATCTTGCTGGCCATTGCTACGCTCCAGGTGTTCACCGAGTCGTTTGTCTTGACTGAAGGCGGACCGGCCAACGCCACATATATGTATAATATGCTGTTATATAATGAAGCGTTTATGAAGCTGCGATTTGGTCCTGCTTCGGCGGCAGCATTGCTGCAGTTTATAGTTATTTTTGCCATAAGCATGTTTCAGCTGAAAGTACTTGAGCCAAAGTGGGAATACTAGGGCTAGGAGCGAGGGCAGCATGGTAGGGTCGAGGACAAAGCACAGCTGGCAACCGAAGCTAGTCACATTACTGGGACGTGTTGTGACGCATGGATTTCTTTTGCTTTTTTCTGCTATCGCAATTATTCCATTTGTTTGGTTGTTTTTCGGTACGTTCAAACCGTATCGCGAGCTAGTTAGCAGTTCTGCGCTCTTACCGGTGGATTGGACGCTAGAGAACTATCGAGAGATCTTCACGCGCCTCTATTTTGGGAGGGCCTTCGCGAACTCGTTGATATTGGCCACGGCAAGTACTTTAACCACTCTTCTAACGTCGGCCGCAACTGGGTTTTTGTTCGGTAGGTACCAGTTTTGGGCTCGTGATACCTTGTTCAGTCTAATATTGGCCACCATGATGATACCAGGAACCTTGACTATGGTTCCATTGTATATATTCATTTCTAATCTGGGTTTAGTCAATTCGTTATATGCTATTTTCGTACCCGGTTTATGGTCGACATTTGGTTGTTTTTTGATGCGACAGTTCATTGCAGACCTGCCTGTGGATATGTTTGACGCCGCTCGAATCGACGGGGCGGCGGAGTGGATGGTGTTCGTGCGGATTGTGATCCCGATGGCCAAGTCACCACTTGCGGCTCTAGCGGTGCTGACCTTCCTGGGCAGCTGGGATGGGTTTATGTGGCCTCTGATTGTGATCAATGACGCGAAAAAGTACACTCTTCCTCTTTTGCTTAACTCTCTAAGGAGTCTGTACTGGTCGCGATACGAGCTTTGGGCTGCTGGAGCTATGTTGACGATCGCTCCTGTGATGCTCTTGTACATCTTCAGTTCACGTTTTTTCATTCGAGGCTTGGCGGTAACCGGCAAGTGATTGCTGCTTGCCGCTTTTTGGCTGGGGCATGACGGCTTGTGAGGGAGACGAGCCCCGCAGTTCTTCGTGCTCGTACGGAGAGCTGGAGGGAAGTGACTAGGGGCTAGGCTTTGCTGTTGGACGCGGTCAAATTCTGGGCTGAGGTCGTGGACCTGCGGCAGCGTGGTGTCTTGTTAGCGGGGTTGGCGGCGGGAAGTTGGCCAGTGATTGGTAAGGCACATGGAAAGATTGTGAAGCCACGTCTGGTTCGAAGGTTGTGGTGTGTAGGAGACGTGTCGAGAGCCGATATCGGGGGCGGTCTACGGCAAGGAACGCCTCTTGTAGACTAAGCAACGAAGCTCGTGTGATGTACGGAGGCTACTACAAGGAAAGGGGCTCTGATGAGACTCAGCTGCTTGCCGGTTTCGTATTTTGGCGTTCTGAAGTCCGGCGAGATGACATTCGGGGAGTGGGCTGGCATTGCGACGGAACTGGGACTAGACGGCATAGACTTGACCACTGCCTGGCTGTCGACATTCGACGAAGGATATCTTGCGGGGGTGCGTGCACAGCTCGATAGAGCCGGGCAGAAGCTTGCGATGCTTGTGACCTACACGGACTTTACCCACCCTGACCGGCGTCAGCGGCGGCGAGAGGTGGAGTGGCTCCATCGCGTCATCGATGCTGCTACAGCATTGGGGGCCAAGTACGTGCGTATTACTGCAGGGCAGGCATACGAAGAGGTGAGACGTTGTGAGGGCCTTGACCTGGCAGTGGAGGGGCTGACAGCCTGTCTTGAGTATGCGAGGCGCAAAGGTGTGCGCCTGTTGTACGAGAACCACTCCAAGCCCGTTGTTTGGGATCGCTACGACTTTGCCTATTCCTCGGAGAACTTTCTTGCCATTGCGCGCGCAACGGAGGGCTCGGATCTCGGGATTCTGTTCGATACGGCGAACACCGTGTCCTATGGAGATGATCCGCTACCTGTGCTCGACCAAGTCATCCATCGAGTCGAGTACGTGCATGCGGCCGATATCAAAGGAGTTCACGCTGTCGAGCATGTGCTACTCGGTACAGGCATTGTCCCTTTCCATGACATCTTCGCCCGGCTTCAGCGAGATGGCTATTCTGGCTGGATCTCTTTGGAGGAAAACAGCCGCACTGGAAAGGATGGAGTTGCCCGCGCAACGACGTATGTACGCGACACGTGGGATGCTCTCTCGTCGACGTCCGGGGAAGAGAGGGGCTCATGAAACTGCTGTTGAACTCGTGTATGGCTGACGAGATAGAAAGGGCCAGGGATTGGGCGATATTGAGCGGTGTGACTATGAACCCCAGCATGGTTAGCGAGCTTGAGGATGACTATGTGGGAAAACTGAGAGAGATATGTGAGATAGTCGATGTCCCTGTGTTCGCTCAAGTTGTCAGTACCGGTCCCTCTAGTATCCTTGAGGAGGGGAAGGCATTGGCAGAGATCGCGCCGCAGATCGTGGTGAAGGTGCACACTAGCTACGATGGCATCAAGGGCATGGCGCTCCTCAAGAAGGCTGGCGTGCCGGTGTGTGCGACTGCCATACATTCGACGATTGAGGCGCTGGTAGCTGCTCAGATCGGTGCAGATCACGCCGCCGTATTCATTGGATTGCTTGCCGAGATTGACGAGATCTCTGTAGATGATCTGTTAACGGGAATACGGACAATGTATGATCGTATTGGCGCTTCTACCCAACTCCTCGTTGCGGCAAGGAGCATAGGCCAAGTAGTGAACGCCGCAATCCTTGGAGTGGACGAGGTTACGTGTTCCTTCAGAATCTGGTCAGAGTTTCTCAACAACGCTCACACCAAGCAGCGATGGGAGAGATTCTCCTCAGATTGGCGTGCGGCCTATGGAGATAGGAACTGGATAACTGGCTAAGGCGGCGCGTATGCGATGAGCAGTGGAGGAAGACATGCGGCTTAGTGCAACGATCTCGGAGGCGGGCTCAGCTTTTGCTCCTATCCTGCTGAGCGGGGATGTCGTCGAAGGCATAGCAATAGCGTCGGATATCGGGTATTCGGCAGTTGAGCTTCATCTGCGCGACCCCGGTGCTATCGATCTCAAAGGTGTGAAGAGAGCACTCCTGGATCGTCAGGTTGCACTCTCGACGATCGGGCCGGGCAGAGCCTATGTAGAGGAAGGATTTGCTTTCGCTGCCGACGAGCCGTCGCTTAGAATAGGGGCGGTGGACAGGATCAAGTCGTTCGTAGACGCGTTTGGTGAGTTTGCTCCGTCCATCGTGATCGGCCTCATCAAAGGGCGACTAGCCGAGGCTTGTGATCGGCAGACAGCGATTGCGCGTATCGACGAGGCACTCGTGGACTGTTGCGAATATGCAGCTGGGGCAGGCGTGACTCTCTGCTTGGAGGTGGCTAACCGCTACGAGCAGGACTATCTCCACACAGTTCGCGAGGTCGTGTCCGTCATCGAAAGATTGGGCATGACCAATCTGAAGGTGCTGACGGACACGTTCCATATGAACATTGAGGAAGAGTCTCTAGAACGGGCGTTTGCTGCGGCTACGGGAAGGATCGGCCATGTCCACTTTGCGGACAATCATCGCCGATATCCAGGATCTGGCATGATAGATTTTAGGGCCATCGCTGGCTATCTGGCGGGTGCTGGTTACTCTGGCTACGCAGCTATCGAGTGTCTTCCGCTGCCCGACGGTATCACGGCAGCAACGCAGGCATACGCGTTTCTCGAACCAATCATAGGGGGGGATGATGCAGGTTTGCACAGGTGAGCTGCGCCGACGTATCAAGAGAGGTGATCTGCTACTCAGTGCGCAGATAGCCGATAGTAGCTCGGGTACGGCAGCAGAGATTTTTCATGCTGCGGGATACAACGTTGTGGTGATCGATAGGGAACACACCGCTCTCAATAGTGAGACGGTTCGGGAGCATATACGTGTTTGTCGGCTGCTTGGGTTGCCATCAATAGTGCGCGTGAACACGGGAAACTACAGTGAGCTCAACCGTACGCTCGATCAAGCGCCTGATGGGTTCGTGGTTCCAAGAGTACGCTCGAAGACGCAAGTTGAGGAGATCATCCATACGGTCATGTATCCGCCTGATGGCGTGCGCGGGCTGGCTGGCTATGGTTGTCCAGTGGGCAAGTATAGCGGATGGGGCTCGCGTCAAGAGCAGCTCGAAACTGTGAACCAGAATCTCGTGGTGGGCATCCAGATCGAAACCAAGGAAGCGATCGACGATCTGGATGGAATCCTCTCTGTTGAGCGAGTAGATATGGCGATAGTAGGGAATGACGACCTATCGACGAGCTTGGGAATGCCAGGAGAGGCTGACAGCCCAGCTTACCATAGCGTGGTTCGGGAGGTAATCCGTGCCTGTGAGCGTCACGGCGTTCTGCCGGGTATTCCGTGCGGAGATGCCAAGATTGCTCGGTACTGGATTGAGCAGGGAATGCGTATGATCTGGTATGGAAGTGACGTCGCTTTTCTGTGGAGTGGGGCCAACCGGCGCATAACCGAGCTCCGACACGCGCTGGAGGAATCGTCTGCTGCTGGCCTGATGGGTCGTCTTTAGCGGCAACTGGGGGTATGGTAGGAGTAGCCATGTGCGAACAGATACGAACGCGCGCTTGCCTCTCCCCTGACGGTCGCTACTCCAAGCGGAGGCTGAAGTGAGTGATGGCGTGTTTGATGAACTAAAGATCAGCCGTGACCGTCTGTACGAGCAAATCGCGAGCCAGATTCAGGTGATGATGGCATCGCAACGCCTACGGCCAGATGACCGGCTTCCTCCGGAACGAGACTTGGCAGAGCGTCTAGGAGTGAATCGTGCTACGGTGCGAGCTGCAGTGCGCTCGCTGGAGCAGAGAGGCTTGGTGGAAAGAAGGGTTGGCAGCGGTACATACGTTACCAAGGTACCGGCATCTACCGTCACCGAGGCCATTGAACGCTATATGGTCTATGGTGACGGAGCTCTTGATGATCTGCTTGTGATGAGAAAGTGTTTCGAGCCACATCTGACCATACTGGCAGCCCAGAAGGCGACGGCGGAGGACTATCTCCATCTTGAGCAGTGCCTTCGAGTGCTTGCAGACGAGGTGGTGCGAGGCGATGCGAGAGCGATCGCTGCCGCGGATGTCGCTTTCCATTTGGCGATTGTTGATGCCACCCAGAACAGTGTCATAAGAGCCATATTCATGGCACTCAAGGAACCTACTGTGCAGAGACTGGTCAGATCTGGTATCATACTCGAGTTGCGCGAGCAGGAGCTGATCACTCACCAAACGATCTACGACGCTATGCGAGAGAAGGACCCAGACGCGATCTCGGTGGCAGTCCACGAGCACTTCATGTATGCAAGAGATGAACTCTCAACGAGCTGGAGTGGGAATTAGCCGACCGGGCGGGACAAGTGTACATGGCATGAGGTCCGAAAGAGCCCCCAGGTGCGTCGGGCTGTTCTCGTTCTCGCAATCCGGTTAGTCAGACCTTGGCATTGCACAGCCTGGTTAGGTCTCGGAGTTCGCAGCACGGTGGCCGGTGGCACATAACGCACTGGGAGCGAGCGTTGTCCGAAATTCCAGGTGTCCGCTGCGCTAGAGCTAGGGCATTATTCTAGGTGGTCGAGGGTATATCGTGAGTAGTCTAGAAGGTTAGGTTGGAGTCACATTGCCTGTGTTTGGTTGGTTCCAGCCCCCAGACTGCTGCTGATAGCCAGCACATTGCAGGTGAATGCGCGAGTCTGGAGCAGATGCTGCGCCTCACGGCTCTGTAAGTACCGAACGTACCTGCGCACATCAGGCCGTTTCGCAGGCGATACACCTTGCAGGCAGTGACAATTCGAACGCCTCCGGGCTGTCGACGATGCAAGTGGCGAGATGCTGTCCTATCTGTTGATGCCGTCGCTTGATAGTGGACGTCACTCGTCGCTCAGTGGTAGGACGAGCGCGACCGGGCGGAGTCAGTGGTAGAGGCTTTAGCGGCCATCGCGGGGCACATGAAACTGCGACGCCGCTCGGGGAGCTCTATCTTCAATTGCCTCTCGGGGCATTCATTACTATGGGCGCGCTTTCCAGTACGACTTCCCGCATCTAGCTCCGTTCTTTTACGTTATAGGCGAGTCTGGTAATACGTGTTGCCGCCTGCGGTCCTCACTCAGGCGGCAACACCAGTTAGGGAGCGGTGACCGATGGAATCGAGCATCACAAAGCCAACCTACAAGGATCAACAGGCCATCTCTCTGAACGCAGGCAAGCTGCGCGCTCAGTTCCTGCCATCTCTAGGCGCCAAGCTGTGCTCACTCGTCTACCTCCCGCGCGACCTGGAGCTGCTGGTGCAACGCCCCGGCACCGAATACCTCTTGCAGCCCTACGACGGTAACTATGTGGCCGGCGAGTGCTCGGGGTTTGACGACATGTTCCCATCGATAGACGCCTGCCACTATGAAGACTACCCGTGGAAGGGGACCCGGATCCCCGACCACGGCGAAGTCTGGAGCCTTCCCTGGGATTGCAGCGTAGAAGGGGATCGTCTGCACTTTGCCACCCACGGCATCCGCTTCCCCTATCGCCTCGAGAAATGGGTGAGCGCCTCGGGGCCGAGCGCCCTTCGGCTCGATTACCGCCTGACGAATCTTACGGGCTTTGACTTTAGCTTCATCTGGGCAGCGCACATCATGCTCAATCTCGAGGAGGGAGCCCGCCTGGAACTGCCCTCATGCGTAGAGCGTGTAGTCAACGCGTTGAACCTGGGCAAGGCAGATGGGCGCTACGGTGACGAGTTGCCATGGCCCACACACCGGCAGCGCGACGGAAGCGCCAGAGATCTGCGACAGATCCGGCCCAAAGATACCCGGGAGGCGACCAAGTACTGGATCAAGGGTCCGATGCCAGAGGGCTGGTGCGCTCTCGCGTATCCCGCCAGCAAGATCAGCCTGACCATCTCCTTCTCAACCGCCACGGTGCCCTATCTGGGCATCCTCATAAACGAAGGCGGCTGGCGAGACATGCATGCCGCCTTTGTCGAGCCGGCCACCGGCTCCTTTGACCGCATTGACCTAGCCCGGCTGCGTGGCGAGCTGTCCGCCGTCGGGCCCCGGGGCAGCTATGAGTGGCACCTCGAGATCGCCATTCGTGATCTACCATGACTCCAACTGGGCCATAGCCTGACCGGAACGTATCAGCATCATGGAGGCAGAGGATGCTCAGGACGTCAATTAAGCCCACGCATATCGTCTGGGACAGCGTGAAGTGCACGGGCTGTCTGTCGTGTATGGTAGTCTGTTCCGAACGCCACCTCGGCTTGAGCGTGCCTAGCCGCTCGCGCATACGAATCGCGGTGGACCCGTTAGGCGTCGATGTGGCGGCCAGCTATTGCCGTCAATGCAGGAAGGCAGCATGCGCGGCGGCATGCCCACAAGAAGCGATCCAGTTCGATCCCGTGCTCCGTGCCTGGCTAGTCGATGACGAGGTCTGCTCTGGCTGCACCGCCTGCGTTGAAGCATGTCCTTTTTATGCCATCTGGCTCGATCCGATCACAACGTTGGCAATCAAGTGCGACCTATGTCAGGGAGCGACTAGGTGTGCGGAAGTGTGTCCGGCCGAAGCTCTGAGGGTCGTAGGACGTGAACAGCGAGGAGCGCGATGACACCCAGAATGGGAGGCTGGACCGGCAAGAACCTTCGCGTTGACCTCACGACAGGATGGATCACTGCCGAGCCATCGCTCGATCTGGGCCAGCGCTACATCGGGGCGCGAGGCGTGGCAGCTCGCATCGCCTGGGACGAAATCCCCCCCGGCACCATGCCCTTTGATGCCGAGAACCGTCTTGTCATCGGCGTCGGCCCCTTGACCGGCACCTCGGCTCCGAACTCCAGCCGTACAACCATATGCAGCCTGAGCCCACAAGCGTACCCGTACGAGTGGTTCAGCTATTCCAGCATCGGGGGGTTCTGGGGTCCAATGCTCAAGTACGCGGGCTATGATGCCATCATCATCCAAGGCCGATCGCCCAAACCCGTCTACCTCCTGATCGACGACGACCACGTCGAACTGAAAGATGCCGGCGACCTCTGGGGACGCGGCATCCTGGAGACTCAGCGACAGATCATCTCAGAGATCAAGGGCGCGCGCGTGCTGGCCATCGGCCAGGCCGGCGAGAACCTATCGCGAATCGCCATCATCGGCACCGGAACGGGCTCGGCGGCAGGGCAAGGTGGCTTTGGCGCGGTGATGGGCGCCAAGCGCCTCAAGGCGGTAGCCGTGCGCGGCACTGGAGGGGTGCCCATCGCCCACCCGCAGGCTTTCTCGGAATGCACGCTGGCCATCGCCAAGGAACTGGAGGCGCCCGCGGGATGCCCGCGGCAGCTGCGTCTGGTGGAGAAGCACGTTCAGGACTTCGGTCAGCGGTTCTCCGCCTGCTCACAGCAGTGTGCGTATCCACGCTGCTACATCTGCCGTGGCTACAAGAACGTTGTCGGAGTCACTCACCCGGAGGTGACCTATAGCGGGCACCTCGTCTGCGAGAGTGCGCTTTTGGCAGGCAGGCCAGGGTCGTTTTACGATTGGGATCTTGGCTTTCAGGCTGGGTTCGAGGTGGCGCAGGTTAGCGGCGACTATGGGCTCAACCATTGGGAGCTGGGCATCGGCATGATCCCATGGCTTCGCCGTTGTCATCAGGAGGGACTGCTCAAGGATCTAGACGGCGTGCCATTCGATCTGGACTCGCCGCATTTCTGGGATACGCTCTTTCACAAAATTGTCCATCTTGAGGGCATCGGCGCCGCCCTGGCCGAGGGGGGGGTGCGAGCGGCCAAGATACTTGGCATGGGCGAGGACCTGATCCCTGACTATTACACCGCCTGGGGATTCGCGGGCCATTGGGATGGCAGAGGTGACCGCGCCAACGTCATCGTCTTTCCTTACTGGCTCGTCACCGCCCTGCAGTGGGCCATGAGCACGCGCGATCCCATGTCTAGCGGACACGGATACGCCCAGAACATCATGATGTGGTCGCCCATGCGCAGCCCGGGCGAGGGGCTGGAATGGGACGAGCTGACCCAGGTGGGCGCCATGGTGTATGGCACCCCACAGGCGGTAGATCCCCGTAGCGGCTATGACGAAAAGGCCCTGCCGGCAGTCTTCCACGGCCACCGCAGCGTGATGAAAGATAGCCTCACGCTCGACGATCAGGCTTTTCCGCGCATCTACAGTAAAACATCGCTAGACCATTTGGCTCGCGCTGCCGGTATGCTGGGACCCTCCTTCGAATACCACATGTTCCGCCTGGCAACGGGCATGGACTTGAGCGAAGAAGAGTTCGAGCGGATGGCCGAGCGAGTGTTCAACCTCGAGCGCACGCTGCAGGTGCGTAACTGGCAGCGCTCGCGCCAAGTGGACGAGAAAGTGGTTCCCTATTTCGAGCGAGTCGAAAACTGGGTCAATCCCTATCTGAGGGAGAGCAAAGGTCTAGATCGGCAGAAGTTCGCCACGCTGCTGGACGAGTACTATGCGCTTCGTGGCTGGAACCCGACCACTGGATGGCCGGAGCGCGACAGGCTTGTTCACCTAGGCCTTTACGACGTGGCGAAGGAGATGGACGCGGTTGGATTGCTTCCGGACGAACCGCACTCTCGTGTCTAGCGGGCGTCGCCGTTTACGCACGGACGAGCGCCAGGAACTTTAG
>Ga0334895_1004205_pt1 | contig 10407 bp, 6 predicted proteins | sample GraSluR3_MG_7_FD_207229 | JGI IMG/M metagenome (GOLD analysis project Ga0334895, IMG submission 207229) | Sludge microbial communities from methane-producing bioreactor in Wageningen University, Netherlands - Granular Sludge_31_05-R3 | ecosystem: Engineered > Bioreactor > Anaerobic > Unclassified... | reverse complement strand
TCCATTGAGCAATTTACCAACTCAATCGGAAATACTTATCTTCTGGAAAACTCGAAAGAATCGAAATCGTAACCGAGAGATATATAGGTAAGCAGTTTACCTTCTTTGTTTATACCCATCCCACCTCTTAGAGGACCGATCAGACTCTTATAGCCGAGTTTTACACCCGCTCCATAGAGTGTGTCACCATCAAGCTGCCAGTGGTCACTGGTTCCTGCATTTGCTATATTGAACTGCAGGTCGAGATAGAAGTTCCTGGCTATTTTAACTCTGTTAGCCAGCGACAGAATCTTCACTATCGGAGCGCTTCTTTCATAAGGATACATACCGAGGAAGCTATCGAATCCTCCGACGTAGAAGGGGTCAAAGTTAATCGGGTCATCATCCAGATAGGAGCCGTATTCGAACTGCATCAGGAGGGAGTAGTTACTCTGAAGGGGAAACAGATGCTGATACCTGCTGTAGAATCGGTTATATGTATAATTGCTCAGGATATTCTCATCTGCATAGGAGTACTTGAGCAAGTACTGATTACCGCTCATCGGCAGGACCAGGTCATCGAGAGTTTCGTAATAGAATTTAATACCTAACCCAGAAGAGAAGAAGCTGGTATCTTCAAAAGTTTCAGCAATATCACGATAGAGCTGTTTCTTATATGTGTAGAGGTAAGGTTCAATTATGAACCTGTTAAGAGCAAAGGCACCCACTCCGAGTACACCGCCATATTCCAGGGAATTACTGCTGGCGATCTTGTCCTGTTCCTCATTATAGAAGTAGAGGGTATGTTCATTGATATAGGGGAATATCCGGAAATAGACACCCCATTCCCGGCCGAAATTCTTTACATAATCGAAGAGTAACTCTCTCTCTCCTCCAACAGAGAAGGCGAGCATCAAGTTTGAGTTATTACCGAGATAGTTACGCATCTCGATAACCCCTTCGAGTGTAAGGTCATCACGGTCGTTGTATCTGAGATTGATCCCGAATTTACCCCGCTCTTTTTCTGCCACTTTGATAATCAATTCATATTCATCTTCATCGATTTTTCTCACTACCGGATATATCTGGTCGAAGAGATTAGAATTGTAAGCAGCTCTTGTTCCCGAGATAATTTCCTCTCCGCTTAGAGGGGTATCGGAATGTAGTTTCGTGTATTCCCTTATCTTGCTGCTACTGAGGTATCCGTTCCCTTCAACTCGGATATCGTTCAGCTTAATATGCTTCGGCAGATTGTCCACCTCTCTCTCTTCTCTCTCCCCACGAATTTCTGCCATCCTTTTGAGTTCGGGTATTACTTCGCGAGCTGCCTTTTCACCGGCTGCTATCAGCTCGTGAATACGATCAAAGTCCATCATACGAAGATCGTTCAGTTCCGGTTGGATTAGAAGTGAGCAGTAATCGATTTGTTGCATTGTCCTGTCACGCGAAGCTATATTGATAGTCTGGTCGAGGATAGAGATAGGATGGGTCAATCTTTCTCGTTCCCGTAACTCTGATGTGACCTTTACTCCGATAACGTAATCAGCACCCATATCGCGGGCAAGCGAAGAGGGTAAATTCATTCTGATACCGCCATCTATCAGGAGTCTTCCCTCCAGATCGAAAGGAGTAAAGACCGAAGGGATGGATATAGAAGCCCTGACAGCTTCGTGCAGGCTACCAGAGTCAAGGATGACAGTTTCTCCGGTCAGCAGGTCGGTTGCCACACAGGCGAAAGGTATCGGTAACTTGCTGAAATCCTCTATATGATTATAGGGATAGAGTAACTGAAACAGTTGATTGATTAACTTATTTCCGTTAATCAGTCCCTGCGGTAAGGAGAGGGAAAAATTATCGTTGATCAGGAAAGATAGATTATAATAGTTACCCCATCGTTTCTCGCCGATATAGTAATCGCTGCGCTCGACTTCATCGTAAAGGAGTAAACCCCAGTCGAAGTTCTCGAGGATGAGGTTTTCAATTTCCTGCCCGGAATATCCTATAGCATAAAGGCTGCCAATAACAGCACCCATACTGGTACCGGTAATATAATCGATCTCCAGCCCCAGTTCATCGATTACTTTCAGTACTCCAATATGTGCCAGGCCACGAGCACCTCCACCACTGAGAGAAAGGCCAATTTTTTCAGTCTCGCCCTGTAAGCTGAAGAGAGCTGTAATTAAGAAGATTATGAAAACTATTTTCTTAAACATAACACACTGCCTGCAGCACTGTAAGGTGCTATATTTATAGCTAACCGGTGTCGATATTATACTCTCTTTCGGCTCAGAGTCCCTCTTCCGGAGGAGGTAGGTCATCCTCCTCGATCAGTACTTCCTGCTGTTGTACCGGCCTGTCATAGATAGCTTCTATGAGTGGTGAGTATGAGACTACTATCCCGGCGAAAATGATACTCACCATACTCATCAGCTTGATTAGTATATTAAGTGAAGGACCGGAAGTGTCTTTGAAGGGATCTCCCACAGTGTCACCAGTTATAGCTGATCTATGGGCTACCGAACCTTTTCCTCCATACTTGTTACTCTCTATATATTTCTTGGCATTATCCCAGGATGCACCTGCGTTGTTGAGCATTATAGCGAGGGTAAAACCGGAGGTCAATGCTCCTGTCAGCAGACCCATTACACCAGCAACGCCGAGTAATAGCCCAACAAGCAAAGGCATAATGAAGGCGAGGCAGGAGGGGATGATCATCTCTTTCTGGGCTGCTTTGGTAGATATTTCTACACAACTTGCATAATCAGGCTTTTCCGATCCATCCAGGATACCCGGCTTTGAGTTGAACTGACGTCTGACCTCCTTGACCATTTTGCCTGCAGCTCTACCAACAGATTTCAGGGAGAGAGCACAGAAGACGAAGGCGGTCATAGAGCCGACAAACATACCGATCAGGACTTTGGGATTGATCAGGGTGACATTATACAATTCAATAAAATGTTCAATTGAAGCGGTAGCAGTTTCAATAATAGTATTGGAACCGATGATAAAGGATTCTACCCCCGTTCTGCCGAGAACCATTTTAACCTCTTCAATATAGGCAGAGAGGAGGGCCATGGCAGTCAGGGCTGCTGAGCCGATGGCAAAACCTTTACCGGTGGCTGCCGTAGTGTTACCGAGTGCATCGAGGGCATCTGTTCGTTCCCTGACCTTTTCTCCCAGATTACTCATCTGGGCGTTACCACCGGCATTATCGGCTATCGGACCGTAGGCGTCAGTTGCCAGTGTTATTCCCAGAGTAGAGAGCATACCCACTGCAGCTATTCCAATACCATATAGTCCGTTGGAGAGGTCGCTCCATATCCAGCGGCTACCAAAACCGAAGGAGAGAATGATACCCATACCTAATGTGATTACAGGTATACTGGTTGACATCATCCCTACCGACATGCCGTCAATGATCAGGGTTGCTGTTCCTGTCTTACCCTGTTTTGCTACTCCGCGGGTGGGGGAATATTCGTGGGAGGTAAAGAACTCTGTTGACTTTCCGATAATGATACCTGTCAGCAATCCGATAACGAGTGACATCCAGAGATTGGTATTGGCAGGCAGCAACGCTCTGATGAGAACATAAGAGGTTACCAGAATGAAAGCTGAGCTGAGCCATACACCCTTGTGGAGCGATTTTAACAACTCTTTCTGGCTGGACGATTCCTTCGTGCTGACGACAAAAATACCTATAATCGAGCAGAGAATGCCGAGTCCGGCCAGACATAATGGAAGGATAATAGCGTTGATCTGCAACTGCGGTGTAGCAATAAAAGCAGCAGCTCCCAGAACAGCCGTAGCTAGTATAGAACCGTTATATGATTCATAGAGGTCAGCACCCATACCAGCAACGTCACCGACATTATCCCCGACGTTATCAGCTATAACTGCCGGGTTACGGGGATCGTCTTCGGGAATGTCACTCTCGATCTTACCTACCAGGTCAGCACCGACATCGGCAGCCTTGGTAAATATTCCGCCGCCAACACGGGCAAAGAGAGCCTGAAATGAAGCGCCAACGGCGAAAGAGAGCATAACAGAAGTCAATTCCGTATAATCACTGATTTGAAAGGGATTACTCTCTGCAAACCCCATAGAAAATCTTAATAGAAAGAACCAGAATACAAGATTCCCGAGTCCGAGTCCTACAACACTCAATCCCATTACTGCTCCTGAGCGGAAGGCTATCTTCAGGCCGGCGTTAAGGCTGCTACGACAGGCCTCTGCAGTTCTGCCCGAGGCATAGGTAGCCGTCTTCATCCCGATATAACCGGCAAAGGCTGAAAACAGTCCACCTGAGACGAATGCGAAAGGTGCCCAGATATGCTGGATTTTGAAATAAAGTGCCAGGAAGAGATATACAATAAAAGCAAACAGAAAGAAAATAGCTACTACTTTATACTGCTGCCGTAAATATGCTTTGGCACCAACTCTGATACATTCTGCAATCTCGATCATCTTCTCATTGCCTTCAGGCTTACTCTTCATCGATCTGTAGAAGATCAGAGCAAATACTAAAGCTCCCAGTGCACCCAATGGAGCTATAACGAACCAAAGACTCATTGACTTTCCTCCCCGAAATGAAATGGAATACATTTTTTTAAGATTATAATTGCTTGTCAATATTTTAGATAAGCCATTTCCCAGAAATCAAGAACCGAATTCTGGCTGGAACGGGAATGAAAGCTTTCTCGATACTCTCTTTTCTTCTTCCCGCAGAGATTCGTTACACTTATAACATCCCCTTTTACGGGCTGCTGACCTTAACTCCCTAACCACTTTAATTTTATCTTGTAACAAGAACTATTCCCGGATAGTTAAAACAACAGTCGGGAATAATTTCCCTGCCGGGGGAAAGAGAATATATTGTAAGTATTAAGATAACGGAAAATTACGGAGGAAAACAGATGATAAGAAAAGCTTTAATAGTAGTTGTCTCAACCCTTGTTCTGTTCCTGGCTTTACCGCTTGGAGCTCAATATCCAGTAACTTCCGAGGGGAAGAGCCCCTTTGTCGAGGTAGTGAGAAATGTAAGGGAGAGTGTAGTTCATATTCAGGTGGAAGCGGAGGTAGAGACCCGTGTACCACAGGGTAGATTTCCTTTCGATGAAGATCTTTTCAGGTTTTTCTTTGGTCCGATGCCAGAGACGAGAAGGTCTGTATCAGTAGGGAGCGGTTTTATATTTCGTCAGGATGGGAGTGATGTCTATATACTGACCAATAATCACGTAGTGGATCTCAGTGAGAATCAGACGATAACAATAACTCTGGCTGATAAGGCCAAATACAGGGCTGAGGTTGTGGGATTAGATCCTATGACTGATGTAGCGATAATCAAGATCACTGTTCCTGCAAATGAGCAGGTAGCATCGATACCACTCGGCAGTTCGGAGAATCTTGAGATAGGAGACTGGGCGATAGCTATCGGTAATCCCTTTGGCCAGCTTGGCCTGGACAGAACAGTCACCGTTGGAGTGATCTCAGCTACCAGTCGCGCATCTCTCGATTTCGGTGCAAGATCACCAGTTTATCAGGATTATATTCAGACCGATGCTGCTATCAATCCCGGCCATAGTGGTGGACCTCTGTTAAATATACGGGGTGAAGCGATCGGTATCAATGCAGCTATAACCTCTACCAGTGGTGGCAATATAGGTATAGGTTTCGCCATCCCGATCGATCTGGCCAAAAAGGTCGTATCTGACTTTATCGAGTATGGACGGGTAGTTAGGGCATATTTAGGAATTCTTCCCCAGGAGATCACACCCGACCTGCAGCAGACTCTCGGCCTGGAGCGGATTGGTGGTGTTCTCGTTGCCCAGGTGGAGAGTGATACTCCCGCATCCCGTGCTGGTTTACGTAATGGAGATGTCATTATCAGGATGGGTGACGAAGAGGTCCAGAACGTAGCGCGATTCAGGATAATAGTAGCCAATTCGGAAGTAGGGAAGCGAGTTCCGATCACTATAATCCGTAATCGTCAGGAGCGTACTCTGCATGTAGAACTGGCCGAATTACCTGATGAGACAGTAGTTAGAGAACAGAGAGAGCCGGCAGAGACACCGCTTCTCGGACTGGAGGTAGCAGAGCTGCAGAGTGAGTTTGCGCAGCGTCAGCAGATCAGTGCCGATTATGGGGTCGTGGTCTCAGCAATCAAAAGCAACACACCTGCCCACCGATCCGATCTGCGGGTTGGTGATGTTATAATGGAGGTCAACCATCAGAAGGTTGAGAGTGTATCCGATTTCGAGCATCTGATCGCGGCAGCTAAAAGAGAATTTGAGGAGGATGATAACAACGTCATCCTGCTCTATGTTCTGAGTCGTGATGGTGTGAACAGGTATATGACGATCAATCTGGCAGAATAGATTTTAAGAGCAGGAACGCTTCTTCAACTCCTCATAGATGTAAAGAACCGCCTGGACGTATGCTTCGTTTCTATTATAAGCGAAGACTGCGTTCCGGCGGTGTTTTTCTGAGTTCATAGTTGACCGGTTCAAGCCGTGCTGAAAGAGATAGTTCTCAATACTGGCCAGATTATCCTCTATCGAGAAAATATCAATATGAGTATCGTCTCCGTCAAAAGATATGAAGAAACTATTCAATGAAGCAGGAATGAACTGGCCCCAGCCACTTGCTCCGGCGAAAGAACCTATGAAGTAATCGATATCATGACCGGTCTTCTCCATAAAGGTATGAAGCCCGACGAGCTGATTGACCGCATAATTCTCCCTGCGTGGGACTAACAGGTATTGCGCGACGAGTGCATCGAAAACGTAGAAGTTACCACGCTGTCTCTGTTCGGCAAAATTGGTCTCCATACCGAGAATTGCCACCACGAGTTCGAAATCTATTCCGTTTCTTTCCTGAATCTGCCGGAGTATATCGTTATGTTTCGCGATAAAAGAACATCCGAGTTCGATCTTACGTTCTACTCCGAAATGTTTCTTATAGTCTGTTAAATCGATTTCACCACGATCGTAACGATGTTCGGTCATATTGGTGAAGTAACTCTCCATATTAGCGTGAAAGCGGAAGTTATCACGCACGAAATTTTCCCAGAACCAGTCGTCTGGCAGGCCACGCCCCTCGAGCTTCTCGGCCAGTTCTGCCAGTTTAGCACCATGTTCGGCCATAAAAGAGTCATTATCCTCTATAGCGAATGAGAGAGTGAGATTCAATAAAATAGATAGAAAGAAGATAACTATAGCATTTATCTTTATCATTGTCAGTTTTTCCTTTTTAAGCTTGAAACGAGTGTTGTAGGCCCTTTATTTCACTTTTTTCACTGGTACATCGAAATTAGCCATATTCTCCTGTATCCATTTTTCTGCTGAGAATGCTGCAACGGCACCGTCACTGACTGCCGTAACAACCTGGCGGAGCACTTTATGAACGATATCACCGGCAGCATAGATACCCGGAATATTGGTATGTCCCTCTTCATCGGTCATGATAAATCCCTGAGCATCGAGATTGAGTCGTGATTCGACAAGGGCATTATTAGGGATAATCCCTATATAGACAAAGATCCCATCGACAGCCTTTTCGAAAAAAATATCCTTCCTTCTGTTATAGAGGATAAGTTTTTCTACTCTCTCCTCTCCGACTATCTCATGGACGACGGTATCCCAGATGAACTCAATCTTATTATTCTTGAAAGCTCTTTCCTGAACTGCATGAACTGCTCTTAACTGGTCACGCCGGTGGATGACGAATACCTTTTCGGCAAAACGGGTCAGGAATTCAGCCTCTTCGATAGCCGAATCGCCACCACCAATAACTGCCACCTTCTTACCACGATAGAGTGCTCCATCACAGGTTGCACAGTAAGATACACCACGGCCGGTCAGACGTTCTTCTCCCGGAACGGCCAGTTTACGGGGATGAGCTCCGGCACAGTAAACTATCGCCTTTGCCCGGTAAGTATTTTTATCGGTCTCTACGATCTTACAGATTCCTTCCAGGCTGATAGCCGTAACCTCTTCCTCACGGAACTCCGCCTTGAACTTATCTGCCTGCTGCTTCATCTTGTCCATCAGTTCATAACCGGAAATGGTCTTCTCAAAGCCGGGATAGTTATCTACATCTGCTGTGAGTAAGATCTGACCCCCGACCAGCCCCTTTTCGAATACCACGGTCTTTAATCCACCACGTGCTGCATAGATAGCTGCCCCTAAACCAGCCGGCCCGCCACCGATAATAGCAATGTCATAATTTAATTCTTCGTTCATTGATCTACCTGCCTGTTATTATTAGCACAAAAATCTGAAGAGGGATCAAGTTTTCACAAACTTCGGTGTCCAGTCCTCGTTACTACCAACACCCTGAATATAGCCATTCTCGAATCCAAGATCGGTAAGGACCTTAACAGCTGATTCATATTCCTCTTCTGTGATCGATCTGTTAATCTCCGGGAAAGCAACGGAACGGTATGTGGGATAATACTGCCCCATCAAGCTGATAAATGTCTCGGGGCCAAGATTGTCATGAATCCATTTCATTACCTTATCTATACGGTTAACATTTTTTGGTATGACTAGCAGTCTGATCATTACACCACTTTGAGCAATGCCATCCTTCTCCTTCAGATGCCCGACCTGTCGCACCATCTCTTTCAGGGCGGCTTGTGCTATTTCGGGGTAGTCATTCGCATCAGAATACTTACTGGAAGCATCACTATCAAAATAGCGAAAGTCGGGTAAATAGATATCGATCAGCCCCTCCAGTGCCTGCAGTGTCTCTATACGCTCGTAACTGTTCGTATTCCAGATTACCGGTATCTTTAGACCGTTCTTCCTGGCGAGTTTAAGGACATCGATCAATTGCAGGGCATAGTGACTTGGAGTTACCAGATTGATATTATGTGCACCACTATCCTGCAGGCTGAGCATGATATCTGCCAGCTCGTCACTCGTTACCTTACGTCCCCAGCCGAAATGGCTAATTGTGAAGTTCTGACAGTATACGCATTTCAGGTTACAATGCGAAAAGAAGATAGTTCCGCTCCCTTTACTGCCACTGAGATTGGGCTCTTCTCCAAAATGAAGCTGGTAAAGATTGAGTTTGATCTCAGCTCCAGCGTTACAGTAACCAGTAGTCTTATATCTGTTGACCCTGCATAGACGCGGGCATATATTACACTTCTCAAGTGTTAGGCTCATTTACCGTTCCTTCCATAAGAATTTATATCTAATCCCGTTATCGTTGAACTTTACTCACAATGTAATCCTCTTTCCCTGATATGGCAAATAATTCTTTCCTTTCCTGCTTATCCTCCCATCGGTTTTTTCAGAGGTGGCAAGCTCATGCTTGCCGCTACCTCTTGTTTTTCCGCCGGCAGCTTGCTTCTCCTTCTTCTGGTTTTCATCCGTTAATCTGCTAATTCTTCCTTACTCTACCTCCCAATGGACTTGCTTTTGCCCCCTCTGGAACTCACCACTCACCACTCACTACTCTTCGTCTCTCCGTCACTTCGTCACTCCATCACCACCCCTCCTTGTTCTACCCCCTCTACTATATATGCATCACAAAATTGTTGTTTACTTCTTCTTTTTCTCCGTAAAAAGAACCGAGGAAAAATCTTCGAAGTGGACGCTTCCGAGTTCGGCGAAGCCCAAGAAGCAAAGAAAAACTCTCACAACGTCTTTCGTCTTCCTTCTTTCTTTTGTTCCGGCAAAAGAACCGAGGAAAACTCTTCCTCGTGGCTGCTTCCGAGTTCGGCGAAGCCCAAGAAGCAAAGAAAACCTCTCCAGCGTACAATCTAACAGCTAAAAACCTTCTCGAACGGGCTTCTCTCGATAAACTCCTCGCTTCGCTCGTCGGACAGTATCTTCGAAGCCCCTTCTCGTACGGTTTTATTAACGCTGTTAATTGTAATGCTGGATTGAAGGAAATGGGGGAATAGCAGGGAGATGGAGTGATGAAGTGATGGAGTAATGGGGTGATGAGGTTAATGAATAATGAATAATGAATAATGAATAATTGGACCAGAGGGAGAAAGAAGCAAGCTACCGGGGGTAAAGCAGGGAGAAGATGTGACGGGGTGACGGAGTAATGGGGTGATGAGGTTAATGAATAATGAATAATGAATAATGAATGCCCCAGCGGAAGAGAAGCAAGTCCATTGGCAGTAAAGCAAGAACTAGTGAGAGACGGAGTGTGGAAATGTAATGCTTGATTTATCTATTCCCGCCCACCACCCCGTAGTGGTTCTAGCGAGAGGAGTAGCAGGAAGATTTAGTTTAGAGTTTAGGGAAAACCAGAGGAAGGAAAAGCAAGTCTATTGGTAGCAAGGCAAGGATAGTCGAGTGACGGAGTGATGAAGAAAAGAAGTAATGGTGTGATGATTTCTCCGAAGCATCTTATAATTAGTAACTGTTAGCTAGTAACAGGTAACGCTAAGCAACCTCCTTGCTCTGC
>Ga0334895_1004200_pt1 | contig 10415 bp, 8 predicted proteins | sample GraSluR3_MG_7_FD_207229 | JGI IMG/M metagenome (GOLD analysis project Ga0334895, IMG submission 207229) | Sludge microbial communities from methane-producing bioreactor in Wageningen University, Netherlands - Granular Sludge_31_05-R3 | ecosystem: Engineered > Bioreactor > Anaerobic > Unclassified... | reverse complement strand
CAGTTCCTCACCCTTTTCAATGTCAAAGACTGGGAATTCGTGACAGGTTCCACAACGGAAACCCGCACAGTCCGCGTAGGACAGGGTGCTGTCGTAATTCAGACCCGCTCCCGCCCAGTTGCGCCAGGTTGTTGGAACCTCCCAACGTAAATAATGCTGTCTGCCTCCCCAGGAATCTTGCCTGATCCCTTCTTCTTCGCAGACCTGAAGCAGTTTATCGAACTCCTTCCTGGTCTGGACGGAATCCCTGTACGTCTCATAACTTGGGTGGAAGCCTATCTCATGACCCCGTTCATGTATCTCTCGCAGCATCTGGCGGATAAATGGGTGGTCTATTGAATAATTGCAGTCGAATTCCGGATTTGTGCAGGTGGGCTTGAAATAGAAGGCGCTTTTCAGACCGTGCTTCTCGCTGATGTCCATGATCCGATCGAAGGTGTAGTTGGTGTCCCGCTTGAAGTCTCCACGCCTTGTCGCTACCCAGTTGCCTATCCTTTTGAAAGCCCTTGCGGGGTCCCTTCTCTTGATGATATCCCCCCCGAATGAACGCAGAACCCTTGCAGGAGAAGAAAAAGCTTCCGCAAAGGGAACATCCACATCGTGGCTCAAAACCATGTGGAATTGTCTGGGCTTTCGCTCAAGGCTGGGCCAAAGTCTCTTCATGCACCACCAGAGGATCTCAATGTATTCATCTACCACTGGTCTGTGCAGGTAACCATTGCGGAAAGCATGTGAGGCCCTGGCAGGAAACCTTCCGTGTTCGTCCCTTGTCGGGTTTGCGATCTCCTCCGCCCGGGTTAGGATATAAAAAATGCTTCCCAGGATGTCGAAGTTGATCTTGACGATATCCTCTCCGAATTCGACCAAGGGATCAGGCAACGGATCTTCCAGCCGGGAAAGGATTGGGAGCTCTCTTTCTCCCAAGATTTCCTGGCAAAAACTATCGGTTTCACACATTTGGAGGTGGGTCTTGTTGCCATTATTTAAAAGATTTCCGGAAGAAAATTCTGAAAAGAATTGCGAAAAAACGATACTTCCTTTTGCATTGGGGAAAATGATCCTAAAACAGCCATCATTGGTTTCCCCAAAAATAAGTTCGAGAATGCCTAATCTTTCCTTCAGGACCGAAACAACGTACACAAGTCCGGGGTCTTCTGCTAGCGTGGTATTCATGAGGTCATCCACTTCTCTCATCTTAAACTCCTTTGAAAAGCGAACGAACCAATGGTTTCAACTTCTTGGGAACAAAGTACCTATAGAGCTTCCGAGGCATAGTGTCGTTGGAAATGGTTATGTAGGGAACCAGGGGGAAACCCCATGCAGCTTTTGCGTTGGCCACTGGTTTGATGTTGGCACCACAAAGGTCTAAGAAAGAACAACCGCTTTCTTCGATATCATCGATACATTTTTGGAAGAGTAGCTGATTTACGCCATTCTTGATATGTTCCCGGGTTGTTCCGGCCGACCAAGCAATAGAAAGGCCTTCTTTTGAGATAAGCCAAACTCTAGACGAAACTGGTTTCCCACTTTTGTCAATGCATAGATAACCTCTAAAACCATCCTCGCCCAAGAGAGTATAAAGACAGGTAAAATCCTCTGGAGAAGTCAGATGTGAAAATTCTTTGAATTCTTCAGTTTTCTCCAAGCAGCTTTGAATAGCTTCCCAGTTATTTGAGCGAGAAGCTGAATAACCCAGATTGATTGCTTTCCTTACTCTGTTACTAACTCTCTTGTCAACATATGTTTCACAGGGAGGCAAAAATGCTAAAAAAGAATACCTGATCCCAACGTTAAACCCACGCCACTGAAATGTCCTTCCATCAATAAAACCCGGGGGGAAAGCGATTGTCCCCCTAAATCCTCTTTTTTTCAGATCATCGGCAAGCAATTCCGACACTTCTAGCCATTGTGTGTAAAGCCGGTAGGGCTGATCTGTAGGTGTTGGTGAAAATTGAAGGGGAAGATAGGGATTTCTTGGGGGATTAACAACATGCCCCTTTTTGTTCAGATAAAACACCCCTTCGAGTTTTGGTAGGTCTTTCCCCGGGATTTGGTAAAGGACACGTTCAGGTTTGTATCCCCATTTCTCTTCATTGAACTTGAGCCAGCCGTCCAGGAAAAGCGCGGAGCGAGTTTTCATAAGGTCTAAATTGAACTTGTGATAAGTCATGGAATATTTTCCCTTTCTACCGGTTGGGGCCTTTCATCAAGTGTTCCTGATCCGAGACTTTCCCTGTATGGAGCTAGATCACAAACAAGATAAACACGCTCTTCACCCATTGTTTGGTCATAGTAACGTTCTTTTTCTTCGAAGCCCAGATTCAGGTTGCTTTTTAGCGAAGCCAGATTATTTAGGCTAACTCGGGAAGAAACACCTTGGATAAAAGGACAACGAGCGAAGTGCTGAAGAGCATGAAGTCTTTGAGCAGTGCCAATACCTCTACCCTGGAATTCAGGAAGGATTCCTGTGTAACCTTCATGAACCGTCTTTTCTTGTATGTCTCGAAAGTTGAAATAATATAAGGAATAGCCCACAACTCTTTTGTTAATTGCGTCTTCAACAACTAGGCACAATTTCTTCCCCGCCAACCGTAACATTGCCTTTTTTGCTATGCCTAATTTTGTCTCTTTATGGAATTCCGGATATAGCCCAACAATGCAAGGAACCAAATCCTTTGTACAAGGCAGGAATTCAACACCTTCTGCTTTCCCTTTCGGGATTATAGGGATTGATTTTGCTTTCCAGATGTTTCTGGTCAAGAAAAAGACAATTGAATAGACCGTTTTGGGAATCCTCAAAAAACGCTTAATGGTCATCCCTTCTCCGTTCCTTTTCGAAATTCTTCCTCAATTTTCTGGAGTTGATAAAAGGCAGATATCCCGTTAGAAGAATAACCTTGTGAAAGAAGTGAGAGAGCCTCTTCTTTTGGGAAACGACCAAGCATTGTCAATGGGTGAGTTTCGATTCTTTTCTCAAAAACCTTTTTCGGGAGAAACCTTCTTATCTTTTTGGGCAACAACCGCTTTGCGATGGAGACAAGCCTGCCTCTAATAAAAGGATAGATTGAATCTTTTTCCTTGATCTCTAACCCTTGTCTTTTCGCAAGGTCATCTACATATCTTTTATAGAGCGATTGATTGAGTCGGTTCTCAGGTGAGATGCGACACCAGTAATCCATAAATTCCTTGTCCCAGAAGGGTATCCACCATTCATAGCCGAAAAATTCGTAAACTCTGAGGGAGTTGACAATAAATTTGGGCTGCCTTTCAGAAATATCCCATGATTCAAAGGCGCTTGACTGGTCTGGGTATTTATCAAGATCGCCGAGCACTTCCAGGATCTTCTTTTCAAAAAATGGTAACAAATTCCTCTTCTTCTTTGACCAATCGATAAGATTGTAGTGATAACCAATTATTGCTTCTATCAGTCTTTCAGTACTTTTTTTGCCAAGGTACAGATCCGGTACGCTTTTACTTCTGCTTCCTGCGGGGAGATCGGCAGAGTGCCCTGGTACAAAAATGGAATTTATCGGCACCCTACCTTCTTTTTGAAGAACCCATACCGCAGGCCAATCCTGAATATGCGGAAGAGAGGCAAGGTTTCCTGCCATGTTGAAATATTCTTTCATCTCGGGGGACTCATACCATTCTCTCCATAATTCGTTGGAATACTCTACAAACTCCCAACGGACACCAAGACTTTCAGCCACCTGTTTGCTTACCTCTGCTTCATGGTTTCCTGGCCTTCCGTAGGAGAAGGCAATCAAATCGGAGTAACCTCGCTTTTTCAGCATCAAGGTAATGAGCCTGGAGTCGTAACCACCACTAAGAGGGATCACAATGTTTCTGCCATCGGCAAACCTTATTAGTCGATCAATAACTCTTTCCATCATTTCCTCATGGGACTGGAGGAGTTTTTCTGTTGGTACGTTTTGCTCTGGATAACGATGAACATATCGGTAGTATCTATGAGTTTTAACGCTGGCAGGGTTTCCAGAAGACTGGAATTCCAGCAATTCTCCAGCCTGGATTTGTTTCACCTTATGGAATAAGGTGTCTGGACCTGTTACGTAGCCACATACCAAAAACTCTTCCTTGGCAAGGGGATCGATCTTGTCGTCTCCAACCTGGCTTCGGACCCACTCAGCTGAGTCGCTTATGAAGAAGTCATTGCCTTTTTGGCCGTAAAAAAGAGGTATGCTGCGTATCCTGTCAACTGCAGCTATCAGGCAGCAGCCTTGCCTTACTGCAAAAGCATAGAAACCGTTCAAGTCGGGTAAGTTATGAGCAAGGTTCTCAGGAGTGTCAAAGGATGCCAAATAATTCATCAAGGCTTCCCCGGAAAGCATTTGCCCATTCTTCGTAAAGGCAGTTCCTGTTACAAAACCATCCTCTGATTCGAAATATTTGCGGTACTGTTTATTTTTAAATTCAACATGGATCATGCTTTGATGCCCTCCCGCTCTATACGACTTGGTCGATCATCGGTTTGAAAAGTGTGTACCCACGAACAAAGAACACTCCAACGGAAATAACTAATGCCAACGAGATCAAGATCCACCCCATGTCAAGAACAAGAGCACCCACGGGAAGAAGGAGCAAACCAAAGGTTTCAGCAAAAACAGCCAAATTAATCCGGGTGAGAGTTCGCAGTTCATTCCTGGAAACCAGAAGAAGGTAGTTCATTCTCAGGAACAACACAATGAATCCCACCAACCCAAACAAGGTTGCTGACAATATTGGGCCTCCAAAAGTTGTTCCTAGCCAGAAAACAACCACTCTTGCTGTTATGTAGACAATCTCTGTAGCAAGTCCAACCCCCTGCCTGTCTAAAACAGAAAAGAGGACACTCATCGGAGAATAGGCAAACGCAAACGCCAGCCAAGGACCCAGGACTCTTGCGAAAAAACCCGCTTCGAACCATTTGGGGCCCAAAACGAATGAGAAAACTGGTGGAGCAAAAAAGGATATGAGCAGTATAGGGAAAAACCCCAATCTCAGTAGGAGGGTATATGTCTTAAGCGATAACTCCTTTAGGTTGCCTTCGTATCGGGCAACACTTGCCCTTTGCAGAAAAACCTGACCTATTGCCTGGCCTACGAAAACAGCGGGAATATGAAGAAGATTCTGGGCCATGGCAAACAACCCGGCCACCTGGGGATCGTAAAGAGCCACCAGAAGTATCGGCATGATCTGACGCCCTACAGTGTTCAGCATGCCTGACCAGGTGCTGTACATGGGAAATTTACGGTAACGGAGTGCTACCCTCTTGATGTCTGCAAGAGGAGGTTTTGGCAAACCCTTTTTCTTGAAGATCGACCGGGCAAGAGTTGTTATTCCTCCAGCCTGTCCAATAATTTTCCCTATTAATAAACCAAGAGGACGAAACCCCAGGAAGCCCAGGGAAACCATGGCAACCGCCCCACTAATGCTTTGCGTCACTTTGGTCCTTGCAATTGTCTGGAACAGTTTCTCCCGGATGGCCCACTGGGTGAGGGCAATATAGGCCCCCATTCCTGCGACAGCGACAGGAATAAAGTACCGGTAAGGTATCAAGGTTTCCATCGATATCATTTTCAACAAGGGCTTGCCAAGGATCAAAAGAATAAGACTTATCACAACAACGAAAACAGCCTGCAGGAAAAAGCTGAGAACCACTACTGCTTTTGCGTAGCGTTCTTGCTTTGGCAGAGGAATGGCAAGGTGATAGCGAAAACCGGAGAGTTCTGTGAGGATCGAAGTAATTGAAATAAATACTGCCATCACTCCAAAGTCCGTCGGGGAGTAGATACGGGAGAGGACAGGCATAATTGCCACGTTCAGGCCCTGGGCGATGGTCGTGCCTCCGGCAAGGATCGAAACGTGGCGCATGGCGGAACCTTTGGGAAGAAGGCGGTTAAGAAAGTTGCGGATGGATTCCAAAAACTGACCTCCTTAAGAAACCGTGAGACAAAAACAAAAAAGACTAAAGCTTTGCACCACAGACGAAGTGCCCCAAGCGCAGCGCCAGGGTAGAACACAGAGAAACACAGAGAAAAACTGTATTTTTTGTGAGAAACAAAACCCAAACCCAAAACCCAAATTCTTTCCACCGCAGACAAGGTGCCCGACGCTGGCGCACCGCCAGCGTTAGGTAGGTCGCAGAGGGCCGCAGAGGAGAGCAAAAAAATTCCTTTATGTGTTAATACGGGTTCAAACCCCCAAAAAGCCTTTGATTTTCTCCGTGTTTACTACCCTACGTTGGAAGTGCGCCAACTAGGGCACTGGCTCTGCTTACTCTGTGGTGCAAAATTATTTGGGTTTGTATTTGACTCTCAAAAAAAATATTTATCGTACTTCTCTGCGGGGCCACCCTCTGCGTACTCTGCGGTGAAAAGGCATTGGTTCTGGCCCTGGGTCCTCAATAAAAATAGTGTTTACTCTGTGGTGAGAGGATTCTACCTCGGCATGGCCCCGGGCTTTACCTGCCCGCCCGAAAGGGCCGACTGGTACGCCGCCTCGATGATCTCCACCGTCTTGCGGCCTTCCCTTCCGCTGACCATCTCTTCCGCCCCGTTGTCGAGGACGTCCAGGCAGTGGCGGTAGAAGTCCAGGTGACCGAACCCGTAGACGCTTCCTGTTTCGTAACTGATGTTTTGGGCATCTTTATCCATGGGGTGTGAGTCCTCGAACTGCCATTGCTCAATCTTGTTGAGGGCCACTCCACCGATCCGAACGGTGCCCTTCTCGCCAAGAACAGTGATGCTGCCTTCAAGATTCTTCGGATAGGTCAAAACAGTGACGTTTATGCTCCCCAGGGCTCCGCTCCGGAATCGAAGGTTCACCACTATTGTGTCTTCAGCCTCGATCCTTCGGGCAAGGGTGGCACTAAAAGCTTGCACGGACTCAACCGCTCCGCCCATCCACTGCACAAGATCCACGTAATGGGCGGCCTGGTTGCAGAGGCAACCCCCGTCAAGTTCCCATGTGCCGCGCCACGGGGCCTGATCGTAGTAATCCTGGGGGCGGGTCCAGAAGACATTTGAGGTGATCATGTAGATCCGCCCAAACCTGCCCGCGTCCAAAGCTTTCCTGAGCATCTGCACGGTTTTGTTGAAGCGGTTCTGCTTGACGACGAAATACTTGACCCCTGCCTCGTCGCAGGCCTGGATGGCCCTGTCGACATCGGCAACTTTTGTGCCGGCCGGTTTTTCCGATAGGGCATGCTTGCCGGCTCTGGCTGCCTGGATGACGTGCTCGGGATGAATACCCGAAGGGGTGCAGATCGAGACAAGGTCTATGTCTTCCCTCTTCAAGATTTCGGCGTAGTCGGTATAGGGAACGCAGTTGGGGCCGAAGGAAGTGGAGGCGGCTTCTGCGCGCTCGGACATTATGTCGCAGGTTGCGACCAGGGTGGCAAGACCTTCGGAATGGAGGGTCTTGATGGCGTCGATATGGTTTTTGCTTATCCGGCCGCAGCCGAGGAGAGCTATTCGGATCATGAGAACCTCCTAAAGAGTAACCACAGAGGGTTGTATTGTTGAAAACCTTAAACCTAAAGACCTTCTCACCACAGACAATGTGACCTAGCCGGCATGCTGTCGGCGTAGGTTAGGGCGCAGAGATCCGCAGAGAAAGACAAAATGTTTTTTGTGAGAGTCAAAAACAAAACCCAAACCCAATACCAAATCTCCTCACCGCAGAGGACGCAAAGGGCCGCAGAGAAAGACAAAAACAAATTATGGGTAGAAACAAAGACAAACCCAGAACCCAAACCTTTATCACCGCAGAGGTCGCAGACAAGGTGCCCCGAGCGAAGCGACAGGGTAGAGCCGCAGACAAGGTCCCGGAGTTTCTGCGGGAGAAAGACAAAAAGGTATTATGGGTTGAGCCAAAGACTAAACCAAGGCAATGTATGGTTTAAAAAGCTTGGTTCCTGTCAGCTTTGCTATTTATGAATCTTTGAATACCCTCCTTAATCATGACGGTGTTGAAGACAACAGGACCACAGGCGACACAGAATCTCAGGAAAGGTTGAATTAATTTTCTATCCGTGCTATCATGTATTTGCAGGTAAGCGCGAGATAAAACTCAGGCCGTCTAAAGATGGCAGCCCAAAGTGGGTGGATTCTGAGTCTCGGGACCTGCAATTTTTATTTGGAATGGACATTCTCAGGAATCCATTTATATTTAATATCATTGAGAACTTCCTCATCCTTAAGGGGCCATAATTTCAAACCATAACCTAACAGTTTCCCCTGGTGCTTGTACATCCCTCTTAAAAGGATTGACATGTATTTATCCTCGGTAAAACCATAATCCGTCTTGTTCAAAGCGTAAAAGGCAGAAGTAGCAATAGCATCTGCAACTTGAAGTCCCATTCTTTGTGAAGAACTGTACGCTTTTATCTGGTCTTCTTTGATTTTGCTCCACTCAATGCGAATATCCTCACAGGCACTTTGTTCATGAAGTTTTTTCAGATAGCAACGGAGTTCCTCGTATGAAAGGTTCTTCCTCTTGGAAAAGATCAGATCAATACTACCGTCACCCTCGTGTTTCCTGGGATCAAATGAATCTCTACAAAACCAACTGACTCTTTCGAGGAGGAATCGGCACACGTAAAAATAAAGCCGGTTCTTTGCCCTGAAGGTCTCCTGTGAGGTAAGGCTTGGTTTATGTACTGCAATCGTTACGCTTCGGACTTGTGCTGACGCTATTTTTTCGACGTAAGGCACTCTTTTTTCATGTGTAAGTTTTCTAAAATGTATCTCCTGAGTTGGTCCGTATTTAAACAGTTCCCTCATAGGTTTTATAATCCCTGTTAGAGTTTCAAGATCCTTAACGGACCGGGTTATTGCCGCAGAAATAATGAACCATTCCGGGGTTCGTTTTTCGAAATCAAACCCCTCGTCACCCGATTCATCTATATAGACACAGAAAGAAGATTTACTCACTTCGATCTCTCCCTTCAAAAATCTAATTCCCACAGACCCAAGAAAAAGAACAATGTTGATAATAACTTTTCTGTCGCATTTTTCAGAAAAAATCTTTTTCAACGTAAAAACCCTTTTACTACGCTCTCGATGATAATAAAACCTTGGAGATTGAAAGCAAACAACGATAGACAGAAGATCAAATGCTTGGGCTAAAACCCCAAAAGGGGTTTTGAGTGTCTATCTCCCTTGCTCTCCTACCCCACCACTATGTTCAGGGTACTTCGTCTAGGTTATCTTTGGTGTATGCTCAAGTAAATCGCCTTTGGGTTTTTGCTCCTACAATACAAAAAGGCCTTTCTCTATAACCCCCCGCAGAAACTCCGGGATCTTGTATGCGCACTAACCTACGCCGACAGCATGCCGGCTAGGTCAGAGCGAAGCCTCCCGACATTGTCCCGAGGTGCATTAACGAGGGAGGTGATCTAACGAGGTGCCTTGTCTGTGGTGCACAAGTTTTAGCCTTGGCCCCGACTTTTGCCTCTCACAAAAGAAAGTCCCTTTCTGTTTGCCCTCCTCTGCGTACTACCCAACGCTGGCGGTGCGCCAGCGTTGGGCACCTTGTCTGTGGTGCAAAAGTTTTTGGGTTTGTTCTTGCTCCTCACAACCATATTTCTGGTTTTCTCTGTGGTGAGATACCTTGGATCTAAAGAAGAACGATGTTGGGTGAGGGATCTCCCTTCATCACGTTCTTGGTATCGAAGATCAGGGGCGCGTGCTGGCGGACAAGGTCGTAGTCCACATTCTTCGTGTGGGCCGTGGTTATGACCACCGCATCGCAGCCCTTGAGGAAATCCGGCTCAAGGGCAACTGAAGGGGTGTGAAGCCCCTTCCTCTTGACTATCGGGCAATAGGGATCGTGGTAAAGTACTTCAGCCCCATTTGCCTCGAGTTTGTTCCAGACCCTGAGCGCCGGAGATTCGCGCAGATCCTCGATATCTCCCTTGTAGGCGACACCCAGAAGGAGGACACGGCTTCCCTTGAGGGGCTTTCCTCGCTCATTAAGAAGGTCCTGCAGCCTGCGGACCACGTAGGCGGGCATTTCGTCGTTGATATCGCCGGCCATCTCGATAAGCCGGGTGTGGTAATTCACCGCCCTGGCCTTGTAAGTAAGATAGTAGGGGTCGATGGGGATGCAGTGTCCTCCGACTCCTGGACCGGGATAAAATGGCACGAACCCGAAGGGCTTGGTGGCCGCCGCTGCGATCACTTCCCAGACGTTGATCCCCAGTTTGTCGCAGATCATGGCCATCTCGTTCGCCAGGGCACAGTTAACTATCCGGAAGGTGTTCTCCAGGATCTTGGTCATCTCCGCCTCCTTGGGGCTGGAAACGGCAAAGACGGGAGCGTCCAAAACTGCCTCGTAAAGTGCTTTTGCGTGGCGGGTGCATTCTGGTGTGCAGCCTCCTACCACCTTGGGGGTGTTCTTGGTCTTGAAGCGAA
>Ga0334895_1004198_pt1 | contig 10418 bp, 8 predicted proteins | sample GraSluR3_MG_7_FD_207229 | JGI IMG/M metagenome (GOLD analysis project Ga0334895, IMG submission 207229) | Sludge microbial communities from methane-producing bioreactor in Wageningen University, Netherlands - Granular Sludge_31_05-R3 | ecosystem: Engineered > Bioreactor > Anaerobic > Unclassified... | reverse complement strand
GGAACTGTAAACCCACTATCAAGCTCAATCTCTGCTATCAGAGGGAAGTGCCCCTCAGCATCGTAATAATCGAGAAAAATCTCAGTATTGTCATCGTTCAGGATTACATCAACGTTATCTATCACTGGTAGTGTATTTTCATATGGTTCGATTTGATATTTTTTTAGAAAAACCTTATGCAGGTGTCCTTCATCCATAATGGTAACAATCTGGCCAAAATCCTCTATCTTTTGCGTCAAGGAACTTATGATAACAGGTTCTTCGGGAGAGTATGCATCAGCAAAATCGGGATCACTGGCCAGGTCATCCCAGAGACAGGAGAGATAGAGGGTATTGTTTTCTGGATCCAGCTGATAGTTTATGGATCCGATCTGCAATAATTCTTCGGTTGCAGCATTGATTTTAAATAATCCCGGATTGATAAATGGTGGTAAATCTAGGGTAAATAGCAAAACATAGACATACTGAGTGGTGATCTCAGACTCGGGCCAGAGGTAAATTGCATATGAATAGAATGGTCCTAAAGTTCCCTCCATAACGGGGAAACCACCACCGTAATTTTGAAAAGCGAAATAAAGGTTCTCCTCTGCAAGCAGCATTTTCTCTCCGGCAATATTGAGATGTTCAGGTATGGCGGAGTTTTGCTCATAATCAGATAGAGTGGTCATTTCAGAGAGTTCAGACGGTTGTTCTTCAGTGTAACCAGGAATGATGTAAATATCCTCTTCCTCTTCTATGCGGAAACTGAGGGGGAGGATCTCTTCGTTAGAAAAGGGGATCACCCCCTGGAAGGTCAAGTCTGACAGATGTTCTACGGTATTATGATGCCATTCAGAATCGAGATAATAGTAAACCTGGTGGTTATAAGTTTCTGGCAAGCTACTCTCATATTGCAGGAAAATCTCATTATCGAGTGTAAATGAACTGTTTCTAATATCATTCCAGCCGGCTTCAAGGCTGATACAAAACATTAGAGGGAGAACAACAATCAGGTTTAATATCTTCATCGAAACACCTCTCATTATAATATAGTAGAAAGTTTCTTATCCTGAATCAATCGTCAACCAATTTATTCAGGAGAGAAGAGTTTCGACGGAGAAGTATATAAGTGTATTGTTTCCTTTTACAGAATGATATGTATCATTAGTTAACCTTTAGGGAGGGCAGGAGTTGGATGGTGCCGACTCCCATGCTCCTCTAAGGTAGATCGGATATTAAATAGTGAGTTCTGAATTATTGCTATATACTTCGGGAAATTGTTGTTGGTGCGGTCAATGATCAGTAATAGTAGTTGATAGATAGAGAATAAGACTGGTTGCGAAGTTTTACTCGCGGTGTATCGTTTAAATCTCGGAAGACATCCTCAGTCGTGGGTAGTTCAAGAAAGGGGATTCCGAAGTTAATTCTGTAGTCGAGCGAGAATAGTTTCTTCATCATTTTAAAGTTCGCACCACCACCGAGAATGAACCCGAAATCAAAACGGTCTATATTCTGAATTTTTTTATTTATGTCGATAACATGATCACCGGTTCCTGTTTCGATCAGACCTGATAGCTCATATCTGGCATTGATCATATAGGATAGGGCAAAACCGGTCTGGTAAAAGAGGACAAAGTCATTGTGTCGAAAGTGGAAGAGTCGGAAGATTGCAGGAAATTCCAGATAATCGGTTTTATAGTAGACATCGAGTTCGATCGGTTCCCCTTTGATCCCGATTTTCTGCTTCGAGCCCTTATTGGTGAATAGAAATTCCTGACTGATAGTCAGGTTATCGGTTATCGGAAAGTCCAGGGCGAAACCTGAAGAGGTTCCCCAGCGGATTCCCTTTTCCACCTCGTATTCTTCGTAACCGTATTCCACTCCGTAATGTTGTGAGACATTCAAACCTGCAATAAAACGAGGTTGAGGTGATGATGCAAAGATCGCGATACAGAACTGAGAAAAAAAGAGAAAAGATACAAAAAATCTAATTATTCTCACATTACTTCCCGAGATTGTAGCTGATACAACCTGCTATTTTTCCGGCCGAAAATCCATATTTGTCATATAGTTCAGAAGGTGAACCGGACTCACCGAAGCAGTCATTGAGCGAGATCGAATAGAGTCGTACTGGTTTATGTAACGAATAATAGGTCGCGACGATGGATGTTAACCCACCGTTAAGGAGGTGTTCTTCGACAATGAAGAGAGGCTTTCCACTGGCAGCTATTTCATCAAGCATATTTGTATCGAGCGGTTTGATTGAGCAAAAATTCAAAACAGTGAGATTGAACCCTTCAGATTTCAGTATCTGTTGCGCTTTGAGTACTTCACACCCGATTACACTATGGAAAAGGATGTATCCATCCTCACCACGGGTAAGAGGTTTAGCCTTTCCCGGTTCGAAGGAATAATCCCCAGCTGTGACAATCTCCGTTGCTTCTCTGGCTAAACGTATGTATACTGGTCCCGTTGTCTTGGCTGCATGTAGCGTCACCTGCCAGGCTTCATTGGCATCGACGGGAGCGAAAACTTTCATATTGGGTAGACAGTTCATCAGGGCAATATCTTCGATAGCCTGATGACTACCCCCGTCGGGGCCAACAGATAGTCCTCCGTGTGAACCGACGATTTTAACGTTGAGATTGGAATAACAGAGAGTGTTTCTGATCTGATCGAAAGCACGTCCTGTTACGAAGACCCCGTAAGTAGTGACAAAAGGGATTTTCCCTTTCAGGCTCAACCCGGCAGCGACCCCCACCATGTTCTGTTCAGCGATACCCGTATCGATGAATCTTTGTGGGAACTGTTCAGCGAACCAGTTGGAACGTGTTGAAGTAGCGAGATCAGCGTCGAGAACTATTACTCTGGGCTTAGAGTAACCGAGCTCGATTAGAGCTTTCCCGTAACCATCTCTAACAGGTAATATCTCCCCTTTTTTGAATGGTGGTTTCATGAGAGCTCCCTCATTGCTTGCTCATATTCTTTCCGGCTGGGAGATTTGCCGTGCCAGGCGGGATCGTTCTCCATAAAAGAAACACCCTTCCCTTTAACCGTAGAGGCTATAATCATCACCGGTTTCTCTTGTTCCCGGTCTTTTTCTACAGCATCTATGATCTCAGGAAAGCTGTGACCATCTATCTGCCGGACATCCCAGCCAAAAGCCTGCCATTTCGCAGCCAGTGGTTCCAGAGCCATAACTTTCTCTGTATTGCCGTCGATCTGCAGCATGTTACGGTCGATGATGGCTGTAAGGTTTGATAATTTGTAATGAGCAGCAAACATTGCTGCCTCCCAGATCTGTCCCTCATCGAGTTCGCCATCGCCTATCAGAACGAATGTCCTGTTATCCTGTCGATCGTATCTATCACTCCAGGCTATACCAGAAGCTATGGAAAGTCCCTGTCCCAGAGAGCCTGTCGACACCTCTACACCTGGACACTTAAGCGAGTGAGGGTGTCCCTGGAGAGGGGAGTTCAATTTTCGGAAACCAGTCAGCCACTCTTTCGGGAAATAACCAGCTTCCTGCAATAAAGCATAAAGTAGCGGTGCAGCGTGCCCTTTCGAAAGGACAAAGCGGTCACGTTTCGGATCTTTCGGGTCTTCCGGGTTATGATTAAGTATATGAAAAAAAAGGGCGGTTCCGATCTCCACCCCGGAGAGTGAACCTCCGGGATGACCAGAACCGGCTTTAAAGATGATCTCAATTATCTTACGCCTGACTCGTCTGGCGATAGATAATAAATGAGAATAGTCTTTATCCATTAACGCATTTTCTTCTTATGACGATTCTTTCTCAGTCTCTTTTTACGCTTATGCTTAGCAATCTTGTATCTTTTTCTTTTACGTCCGCAGGGCATTCATTCTCCTTATTTCTTTATTTTTTGGGGATTGATTTTGGAGATCTCTTCTTTGACAGCTTTGGTGAATTTAAAGGTCGGAACTACTCTCTCGGGTACCGGCACTGTGACTCCTGTCTTCGGATTTCTGCCGTTTCGTGGCTTTCTTACCTTTAGCTTGAAAGTTCCGAATCCTCTCAGTTCTATGTGGTTTCCATCCTGGAGACTCTCTTTGACAGCTTCCAGAAAAGAATCGACCACTATTGCCGTATCTTTCCTCAAAATTCCTGTCTCTTCAGAAATCATCTTCACCAGATCCGCCTTAGTCATGTTGTTATCTCTCCTTATGTTTTTCAGATAAGATTTTTCTAAGTGGTTATTTGTCAAGGATATTGTCGGGTTTACCCTAACTATATTTGTTAGAGACTTCTGCAGGGAGAGATTTTAAGGCTATCCCTGCAGAATAATCTCTAATTGAAATGGTTTGTTAAACTCACTGTTTATATTTTGGAGTCCATTCTAAAGTGGGCTTTTCGAAGGTAAGGTTCCAGAAATATTTCTCGATCTTATCACGCAAAGATGTATCTATTTCGCGTCTGACAGGATAGATCTCGGCATTTAGTATGCGATTCAGGAGTGTTATTGCAGCCTCTATCGGTTTATTCAGTCCGTTGTTGGATACTCTATCAATACTATCATTCGGTGTATGGATATGAAATGACCCTTTACCGGCGAAGCGGGCGATACTTATACCCGGGAGTTCCAACCTGGCAAAGGGCATCTGATCCGAGCTGTATATATCGAGTGAGTGATTCATACAAAGATCTTCCTCCAGCAAAATACCCCGGGAATAACCGAGTAGCTCTCTGGAGCCGGTTACAATAACCCTGTCAGCTCCCAGTGGATCGCCTGATACGTCGATATTGATAACCAGTGAGCCCTGTTTCTTCACTTCTTCTTCATACTTCTTTACGTAATACTGACTTCCGAGAAGTCCCAGTTCCTCTCCAGAGAAAAATATCAGTCTGAGATTTCGTTTCGGTCTGTTTTTAACAAAATACTCTGCGACCTTGATCAGAGAAACCGTGCCTCCTCCGTTGTCTGAAGCACCGGGAGAGCGGGCAACAGAGTCGTAATGAGCGACCAGATAGGTGAGATTGTCATCAGGATCGCTCCCTGCGATATCTACTATCAGGTTGGTTGCTTTTCTTTTTGCTACCTGTTGACTAATCTCCAGGACTGCAGTCTTACCGTGGAGTTTACTGATCTTAACGCCGTCATCATAACTCATTGTTGCCGAGTTGATGAAACCGTCCTCATAAGTCTTCTGTCGATGTGATGAGCTTGACGCTTCTCGTTCCGGCTTTCCTATGGAGATGAATGCTGCCAGCCCCTGTTCCTGAATATATTCCTGGATAGTGCGGCTGAAACCGAAAGAAGCGACGATCTTATTTCTGTATCTACCCTTGTTGTATCTTAATATCTCGGGATTCTCGAGAAAGAGGAATTCAGCTTCGATCCGACAGTCTGTATTCAGTCCGTAAGGTATAACCTCGTACTCCTTATTATCAATTGTCAGCTTCCCCTTGCCCGTATCGAAGGTATTAACATCGAATCTCTCCCTCTTTACTTTCAGGCCGAAATTCTTCAGGTTGGTTACAATAATGTCGGCAGCTTTCTTTTCGTTCTCACTCCCGGCAAGTCTCTCAAAAGAGAGTTCCTTCAGTATATTGTAGGGATTAATCTCTTTCATTCTCTACTCCTTACCGCTCGGTCGAGAAGATTTCTTCCGGTAATTCGATATTGAATTCTACTTCTCCGTAATCACTCTCTGAGAGGAGATTACCGTGTTCATCTTTCATCAGAATGTGTGTTGGATAAAGAACCCCGTCGATCTCATCGTAACGCTCGAAAATCCTGTAAATAGTTAAATCGCCTTCATAGCGCACTGTTTCCTGAACCGTCTGGTAAGGGAGCATTGTATCCTTATCGATGAAGAGAAGAAAGTGGTTATATTCATCATTGAAGGAGAGAATATAGAAATCTTTGTCATCAATTTGTTTCTCTTCTACAAGATAGACATCGTACATCTCCTCGTAATTATTGGCAAGGTTGATCGGGTTAGATCTGATATAGTTCCTCATCTCATCGGCAAATTCGGGTGGCAAGGCCATGTTGCCGCCAGGGAAGCTCATTTTTGTTGCACCACGGTTATATACCATTGCAAGATCTCCTCTCGGGGTCGATATCAACTGTGTTATTCTATCAGGAAACTCGATATAAGCAGTAACCTGCACTGAGGACTCTTCTCCATCACGGATCTCTGTTGAGATACCTGTCATCTTGATGTTCTCTATCTGACTCGTATCTCCCATTACTTCGAGATATTCGTTGAATATAGCTTTACCACGCTCCTTCCGTTCAGTTGTGGCTTCAGCTAAAACCCTCTCAGGTCTGGGAATAGAGATATCTATTTCATTAACCTCTCCGAGTGAGCTTAAAGGTCTATCGAATTCATCTTCATTTCCGACAACCAGAATAACAAAGTGTTCTGGGTAGATATAGTCATTAGCAAGACGATGAATATCCTCAACGGTGACATCATACACTCTGTCTCTGACCTGTTCGAGGAAGTCGAGGGGATAATTCCAGAACTTATAATTAAGTTGTCTCCGTACTATTGCTCGTGGCGAATCATAGTTGAAGACGAAAGAATTTAGATAACTCTCCCTGGCTAACTCCAGTTCTTCTTCTGTTATATATTCTCTTTGAAGCTTCTCGACTTCATCTATCATCGCCTCTATGGCAGTCACAGTCTTGTCGGCTACAGTCTGAGACATCAGGTAGAATACCCCCGGGAAGTCATAATAGACTGTATAGTGTGCCGAGGGTGCATATGCCAATCCCATCTGGTTACGTATTCTTTGATAGATCCTGCTGTTGAAGCCTCCACCAAGAACGCTGTTCAGTATCAGCATGGGGACATAATCGGGGTGATCCTGTGTCATCTCGGTAATGTGTCCGATAGTAATCCAGGATTGCTCAGCATCGCCTCGAGGGATGTAATTAATGGAGGATTGATAGTTGACCGGGAACTTCTCGATTGGGGGTGGGGTATAGTCTTCATCAACCCAGTCTCCAAAAGTCCTTTCTAACATTCTCTCCATCTCTTTTCGGTCAAAGTCGCCGACAATGGAGAATAACATGTTCTGTGGCTTGAAGAAGGTGTTATGGTATTCGACGATATCGTCTCTTGTTATACTGGCTATAGTATCATATTCACTATGTCTGGCATAGGGATTATCCGCACCGAAGATCAACTTCATAAACTCTCTGCCGGTAACGGAGGAGATATTATCATTACGGCGAGAAATAGCGGTATTCAGAGTCCGTTTCAACCGTTCCAGGCTATTATCGTTAAATAGAGGGTTGCGAAGCACATCGACCAGAATTGCGAGGGCTGTCATTGTATCTTCTGCCAAAAAGTTCATATTGACCGACACTGAGTGAATACGACCACTCGTCTGCAGCGATATGGCCATATCGTCGAGCATTAAGTCGAGTTCCTCCTGTGGATAATTAGCTGTACCGCCAGTTCTCAGTAAATCAGCCATTAGTTCAACAAGTCCGATCATCTCGGGTTCTTCGAAATAGGAACCTCCATTGATGAGGATATTGACTGAAATGGTAGGGAAATCGCGATATTCACAGAGCAGGAAATTCATTCCATTATCGAGTTGATATTCGCTCACCTCCGGCATTCTTATTGCTGATAATTCCGGAAATTCAATGCCAAACCTCTCTTCTGTATCCAGATTGGCGTAGAGAGAGGTTACCGGGATAAATAATCCTGTAGCTAACAAAAGAGCAAAAATTATGATGTTGTTGAAAGTGGTCAGTCTCATTGATATATTTTTTTTATGCATAATTACCTCGACTCCGTTGTTAAAATACCGATAGTTCGATTCTCTGGTACCAGAACTTCGTTCATAATCCTGATTATATCCTCTTCTGTGACATTATCGACCTTCTCGAGTTCCGAGAAGAGTTCGCCAAAATCACCAAAAAGAGCTTCATTATAAGCGAGCTGAACTGCCAGCCCCAATCCCGATTCTAATCTATTGATCGAGCGCATCAATACTCGTCGTTTTACACCTGCGAGCTCTTCGCTTGTCACCGGTTCATTCTGCAGGATAGCTAATTGACGGTCGATCTCTTCCAGGCATTCCTCTAAACTGGCATCCTGCATTGGTATGACATTAATGAGAAACAGGTTCTCATAAACCTTTCCCGGGGCACCGTTGTAACTATAGACATGTGCTGCAAGTTGCTTCTCTTCCACAAGAGCCTGGTATATTCTTGAGGTGCGACCCTGTCCTAAAATATCAGCTATAACCGAATAAATAGGGAAGTCGGGATGTGAAGCCGGAGGAATTTTATAACCGATCATGATATAGGGCTGAGAGCGGTCTTCATATGAGAAAAGCCTCTCTTCTTGCTGCTCCGGTTCTTCAAAAACTACAGGTTCAGCTCTCTCGCCTGCAGGTATCTTTGCCAGATATTTGTTAGCAAGCTCTAATGCCCTTTCCGGTTCTACATCGCCTACAATAGAGAAGACGAGATTACGAGCACCATAATATTTATCGAAGTATGCTCTCAACTGAGCTTCCGTAATAGATCTGATATCATCTTCTTCGCCTATCAGAGGGTTGCGGTAAGGATTGACATCAAATACCTCTTTCATAAAGTAATTAGCAAATCTATAGGTCGGAGATCCATCATACATTCTCTTCTCTTCCAGTATAACGTCACGCTCCTGATAGAACTGTCGAAAGACAGGATTGCTGAATCGATCAGCTTCCAGCAACATCCATAACTCCAATTTATTAGAGGGGAGACTAACCGTATACATCGTCATATCCATACTAGTTGCGGCATTAAGACGCCTGCTTCCGTTCAGATCAAGTATTTTGTTGAACTCATTGTCGACAACATACTGATCTGCACGGGCGATAGCATCCTCTAACTCCTGCTCCAGGCTGGCCAGAAGTTCCTGATCGGCATCTTTACCCTTTTCCTGTTCGATGAGAATTTCGTCAAATATCCTGTGACATTCTGCGAGGATTGGCAGTTCTGATTCGATGTCTGTAGTACCGATTTGTTCGGTACCTTTAAAAGCCATGTGTTCAAGATAATGCGATATACCTGTTATACCAGGTTCTTCTCTTGAACCACCAACATTGGCTACAGTTGCACAATTTATTATCGGAACATTTGTCCGGGGAAGAACAAGCAGGGTAGCTCCATTCTCAAGGATAAAACGGTGAACATCCTCTTCTATAGTGCTTAATCCCTGAGCAGACAACAGTATTGCCAGTGATAAGAGAAACACTGTTGTTAGGTATCTTTTGAACATTAGTAAACTCCTTTATCTATTTGCTTTATTTGCTTCTTTTTTCATCATTCTTGCCCAACTGTCTTTCAGGGAGACAATCCGGTTGAATACCGGACTGCCAGGCTCAGAATCCTTAGGGTCAACATAGAAGTAACCCTGGCGTTCAAACTGAAATCTCGACTCACCTGGAACATCTTTCAACATAGGCTCGAGACGACAGTCAGTTAATATCTTCAATGAGTTTGGATTGATCTGCTGACGGAAATCGATATTATCTCCCATTCCCGGATTGGGAACAGTAAATAGATGTTCATATAACCTGACCTCTGCTTGGAAGCTCTCTCTGGCATCAACCCAGTGGATAGTACCTTTTACTTTTCGATTATCTGGTGCTGAGCCACCTCTAGTTGCCGGATCGTAGGTACAATGTATCTCGACTATCTCGCCTGTATCATGGTCTTTGATAACTTTCTCACAGGTAATCAGATAAGCATAACGCAGGCGAACCTCCTTTCCTGGTGAGAGACGGTGAAACTTTTTCGGTGGATCTTCCATGAAATCATCTTGTTCAATATAAACCTCCCGGGAAAAAGGGATTTTTCTCGTACCAGCTTCCAGTCGTTCAGGGTTATTTACAGCGTCGAGATATTCGATCTTATCTTCCGGATAATTTGTAATAACCAGTTTTACTGGGTTGAGAACAGCCATTGCCCTTTGAGCACTGGCATTCTGCTCCTCACGGAAACAGTGCTCCAGAAGAGCTATATCAACAACGCTCTCACTCTTAGCGACTCCGATCCTCTCGGAGAACTTTTTGATGGAAGAAGGGGTGTAACCACGCCGTCTTATTCCTGCTATAGTTGGCATTCGGGGATCGTCCCAACCGTCGACATATTTCTCCTCGACTAAAGAGAGCAGCTTTCTTTTACTCATTATAGTATAGTTCAGATTGAGGCGAGCGAATTCAATCTGTTGCGGGTGATGTTTTATCGGGAGTTGATCGAGGAACCAGTCGTAAAGCTCTCTGTTATTATCGAATTCCAGTGTACAGAGTGAGTGTGTGATTCCTTCGATCGAATCTGAGAGGCAATGAGCAAAATCGTAGAATGGATATATACACCACTTATCACCGGTTCGGTAATGAAGGGCATTTCTTATCCTGTAAATCAGTGGATCACGCATTTTCATATTGGGTGATGCCATAT
>Ga0334895_1004193_pt1 | contig 10422 bp, 3 predicted proteins | sample GraSluR3_MG_7_FD_207229 | JGI IMG/M metagenome (GOLD analysis project Ga0334895, IMG submission 207229) | Sludge microbial communities from methane-producing bioreactor in Wageningen University, Netherlands - Granular Sludge_31_05-R3 | ecosystem: Engineered > Bioreactor > Anaerobic > Unclassified... | reverse complement strand
ACATGGGGTGCAAGCCATGTGGGGGATGCGATGACCTCGGGGCAGCAGAGCCCGCACGGGGGCGCCCCTAACGGCGGATGAAGACGATGCGCCACGAACTCCCCCACGGCTCACACCCCCAGCCGTTGGCGGTAATTATGATTGGAGAGAAAAGAATTTTATAGTTTAAAAAAATGAATATTGGCAATAAGGAAATATGGAAATAAAGACAGAACAATATTATCCTACATATAAATTCAACTCTGAAAAAAGAGATGTAGTTTTAATTGAATTTGAAGAATCTTTAAAAATTGCAAATAGTCAAACAAAAGTTTATGGACAATTAACAAATATTTTATTGGCATTTGTGACCATTTTACTTTCTATCCTATTAAATCAAAACTTTAATCCAGAACTTAGTATCAATATATTTAGAGAAAATTCTATTCTTTTTTCAATAATCATTTTTCTATTTGGCTCGTTTATACTTCGGTATTTTGTTGACTTACAAAAACAAATAACAATAAATGCAAGGAAAGCCGTAACATTAAGAGCAATGCTTGGACTTGATTACGGTCATATTAACTTAACAATTCCGAACTGGAGAGTAGAGGGAGCAACCAATCCATTTGTTATAAAATTTTTTAACGGTTGGTTTAGATTTCAAAGTGTTCCTTTTTGGGTTTTGACAATTGGAGTTAATGCAATATGGTGGATATCAACAATTAATCAACTCTCTTTTAATATTCAATTCAGCGAAAATATTACATTTGTTTTTTATCAGTGGTATGGTTATTTAATTATTTCAATTACTTATCTTTTCGTTTTTAGAACAAATCTTAATGACACCCACGAAACAAATTTCATTAATATTGTTAGGTGGTTTGCAAGGCTTATTAATTTTAAATTAGTAGAAAACTTTGAATATATAATTTATAGAGCTAAACTTGATGTTATTGAAATGTCAAGATTAAAAGTTAATTATGAAAACCTAAAATCAATTCTTGTAGAAATTGAGGACAAAACCTTTTACTCAAATTGCGGGGTTTCATTTAAATCCTTGATAAGAGCGACTATAAGTCAAATAAAACCGTTAAGAAAAAAATTTAAGTTAATAGAAAGTGGAGGTTCGACAATTACAATGCAACTTGCTCGTTCATTATTTATAAACACTAAACAAAATAATTTCTTAAGAAAAGTGTTCGAGATTTTATTAGCTTTTTGGATTAATAAAAAATTCACAAAAGAGGAATTACTAAATTTATATGTAGTTTCTGTCAGGTATGACCTTAATGTTATAGGATTATCAAAGGCAATTAAACACTTTTATACAGAAAAAATTAAAGAAAAATCGTTAAGTAAAGAAGAAAGTTTTGTTTTAGTAGAAAGGTTATCTAATGTGACGAGTTCATATAGAGTTGAACGAATCGATTATTTATTAGAAAAATTAAAAGTTGAAATTGAGAAAGATAAAGTTTTTAACATATATAATTCTCTGATAGATAAAGGAAAAATAAAAAAATAACTACCGCCAACAAGGGGTGTACCCAATGTGGGGGATTTCTAGACAATCCAACTGTTTCGCCCGCATTGGGCGTCCTTATCGGGGGATAAGGACGCTGGCCCCGAACTCCCCCACTGGGCACACCCCCAGCCGTTGGCAACCATGGTGGACGAGAACGAAGATGTAGCCCATCGGCAGCCTGTTTCGGAGTGAAAATGAATTGACAACATCAAATTTTACGGGTAGGCTGAAAGCGTTGCATTTGGTGAAGCGGGTGGAGAGAACAGGCCTTCGAGGGGCTAGAGAATACTTCGCCACCCTCGACCAGAATGGCGGATGACGCCTAGCCTGTTTAGCTTGCTTAGGGCTGCTTTGAAAATTGGGCTGGAAACCCACGCTGAAAGGTGGAAAAGGCTCTTTGCGTTATCGGGCAGAAAAAGCAACTCTAGGCTGGAATCGAATAATGGATGTGATGAAGCCCGCCCACGAAGAATGGTACGCCAGCAGCCTCTGAAAGAAATCAGGGTAGCTAGGCGCTGAAAATTTGGAAGGAATGGCTGGACACGATGAGATAATTCCCTCTACCCCACCGCACCTCACCAGCGGAGCGGGTACGCTGACAGGCAAGCGGCCGGCGCTCGGGCCGCGCCGTCACGGGGGACATGGGGGCATCGACCGCTCGACCTGTTCTTAAACCACAGGTTGCCAACATGGGGTGCAAGCCATGCGGGGGATGCGATGACCTCGGGGCGGCAGAGCCCGCACGGGGGCGGCCCTAACGGCGGACGACGACGCTGCGCCACGAACTCCCCCACGGCTCACACCCCCACCCGTTGTATGCAAGTGTTAAACCCCAAAACGATACGTCCTTACGAACAATAATTATTCAAGAAAGAAAAGACAGATACCAGAAATTACCCTGAAGAAAAAGGATTTTGATACATAGGAAGAAATTTTGTTTTTCTCCCCCGCACAAAGACAAGAAACATTGGAATTAGCAATGCAACCCCACCGCACAAACAGCACATCCCGCAAAACGCACAGGCAAACCCTCAAACCCAATTTTGCGGGAAGAGCTGTTTTCTTGCCAGCGCACTCGAAAAAATAATGTATTTTTAGTTTTTCAAAAGATTTAATGTATGTTAATTGACAACGAAAATAAAAACTATAAAGTCCATGAATGGATTGCCAAATACACTGAAACTGGCAAACTTGATATTGTAACAGGATATTTCACTGTTGGAGCTCTCGCCTATCTTTCAAAGACAACAAACGAAAAAATTGAACATTTCAGATTTGTACTCGGAGACATAGTGAATGTTGACGAAGTGAAAGACAGGGCCCTCGACTTGATGAATGAAAATATCTCTGTTGAAGCAGCGCTAAAATTAAGTCAGTTAGCAAAAGAAGCAGTTGAATTTCTGAAACAAAATAACGTTGAAGCAAAAACACTTGAACCAAATTTTTGTCATGCAAAGGCATACTTGCATTCTGCAAAAAATGACGACAGACTGAATTACTTCATTTCTGGTAGTTCAAATCTTACAGAAGCAGGAATAGGATTAAAAACAACAAATAATGTTGAATTAAATATTGCCGAAACTGGCAATAATGCACAGTACAATGAACTTGCAACTTGGTTTGAAACTCTTTGGACAAAACCACAAGCTCACAAAAATAAAACGTTAAAAGACGAGAAAGGAAAGATTTATACAAAACCATTCAAAGAATATTTGATTGGAGAAATTGAAAGAATCTTCATTGAATATACTCCCAGAGAACTATATTACAAAGTCCTTTTCGAACTGTTTGGAGAGCAATTGTTAATAGACCAAGACGACCCTGAATTTAACAGACAAATTGGACGATTAGAAAATTCCACCATTTATCAAACTCTTTATAAATTTCAACAAAAAGGTGTTTTGAGTTTAATAAAAATGCTCCAAAAATACAACGGGGCAATTTTGGCTGACGCCGTTGGTTTGGGTAAAACTTGGAGTGCTTTAGCTGTAATGAAATTCTTTCAATTGCAAGGTCGGGAAGTAATTCTAGTTTGCCCTAAAAAACTGCAAAACAACTGGACACGATACAGAAAATATCAAAACTCAAAATTTGAGAAAGACCAGTTTGATTATTTTGTCCGTTTTCATACCGACTTGAAGACTGAGTTAATAGACAAAGAGCAATACAGAAATGAAAGAGCAGACACATTTTTCATAAATGACAAACCAAAACTTTTTGTAATTGATGAAAGCCACAACCTGAGAAATGACAAATCGAATCGTTTTAAGTTTTTTGTCGAGGAGATTTTAAAGAAAAATGAAGATGCAAAGGTTTTAATGCTTTCGGCAACTCCAATCAACAATTCATTAAATGACATTAGAAACCAGTTTAAATTAATCGTAAAAGGTAGTTCTGGCGGATTTTATGAAACTCTTGGGATAAAGAATATTGATTATGCTTTTAGGACAGCACAAAGAGCATTTAATGAATGGAGAACTCAGGATAACCCCAAAATAAGCGAATTCATAAAAGATTTACCTGACAACTTTTTTAAACTAACAGATGCCTTGACCGTTGCCAGAACAAGGGCGATGATTAACGGTCACGAATCTGAATTAATATTTCCAACAAAGGAAAAACCTGACAATTTATTTGTTACCCCAAATGAGTTAGGGAATTTTGAAAGTTTTGAGGAACTATTTAAAAAATTCCCTCCAATGCTTTCCGGTTACCAGCCTGCTTTTTATGCAGAACCGATGGCAGAAAAAAAGAAACGACAAGAAGCAAAGCAAAAGGGAGAAACTAAGGTTTCAGTTTTGGATGATGAAATTCAACGAGACAAGTTTTTGGTTAAAATGATGTACATTTTAATGGTGAAAAGGCTTGAATCATCATGGTATTCATTTTACTCAACCGTTTCTAAAATTGAAGCCCACCACCAAAATGCACTTAAAAAAATCAAACTCTATCAGCAGGATAAAAAAAACGCAATAATTGATGATGCTCAAGCCAATCTTTTTGACGATGAAGAATTTGATGATGAAGTAATTGAGTTTACTCTCGGAAAAAAACGTAAGATTAATCTGTCTGATATTGATAAAGCCGGTAACCTCAATCTTTATAAAAGAGACCTTAAAAAAGATATTGATGCCTTAGACAACATCTTAACAAACCTGATGAGATTTGAAAAGGTTATCGAAAAAGAAACAGCAATTCTAAAAAACCTAAAAAGTGAAGACACTAAGCTTGAAGTACTCATCAAGAAAATTTTAAAGAAAAGAACTTCCGGTGAAAATAACAACAATCAAAAAGTAGTAATATTTACAGTTTACCGTGACACTGCGGAGTATTTGTTCACCCAATTAAAATCTCGTGGATTTGATAAAATTGGGTTGGTTAGTGGTACTGGTTCAAGAACGACTGACAACGATGAAGAACACAAAAACTTTGAACCAATCTTAGAAAGGTTTGCCCCATTTACTAAGCTATTTCGGGAAAAGGAATGGGAATTTGAACCTTCATCCGATGAATTAACGGTTTTTGAGAAATATCAGGAATGGATTCATTGGATTTCAGAAAACGAACCGAAAACCTACAAACAGCTTAAAAATCCAATTGATATTTTAATCGCTACAGATGCATTAAGCGAAGGTCAAAACCTGCAAGATGCCGATATGGTAATCAATTATGATATTCATTGGAATCCTGTAAGAATCATTCAAAGAATGGGCCGTATTGACAGGCTTGGTTCTCCAAATACTAAAATTTTCGGAATCAATTTTTGGCCATCAAATAATATCAACTCTTATCTGGACTTGCAAGGCAGAATTGAACAACGAATGGCAGCGATGCAATTGGCAGGTTCCGAAGTTCATTTGGATTTTTCTGACACGTTTAAGGAAATGGCTGAAGATGAAAACCTTGAAAACAGAATGAAAGCCCGAATGATTGAGCAAATGCAAACTTCGTGGGACGATATTGAGGTTAGCGAACAAGGACTTGGATTTAATGATTTATCGCTTGAAAAGTATCGGCAGGACTTATTGGAAGAATACAATTCCAATTCTGAAAAATATTCCCGATTGCCCAAAGGCGTTTATACCGGATTTAAAGCTGTTCACGAATCTTGTTCAGAAAACGGAATAATTGCATTACTCGGTTATCCAAGCAAACCGACAAAAGTGCAAAACCACATTTACCAAACTTATGATTTGATATACATAAATCAGGATGGAAAACCTGTTTTACTCAATCAAAAAGAGGTTTTGGATGCATTGACTTTGCATAAAGATGAAACTCGTTTTATTCCTTCTGCGATTGATAAAGGAGAAGAAGTCGCCATTCAGAACCTTGTGGATTCAATTCAAACATGGCTAAAAAATCAAGCAGTTGAAGAGGAGAAACAAGAAGATGGAACAACAAAAAAGAAAATGGGTGCCGAAGCAAAAGATTTATTGTCGAAAATAAAGTCTGGCGACCAAGATGCATTAAAACGCATTGCGCAAAATGTTAAAGTTTCAGACAAGTATCAAGTAGATAATTTTGATTTAATTACCTGGTTTTTAGTTTCAAAATAAGTAGCGTTTATGGATTTAAAAGTATTTAAAGAGCAATCTCTTTTCGAAGCTATGAAAAGCTTCTTTCAGGAATTGAACGTCCCCATTTCAGAAGTTACAGAAGACCCGGCAAATCCGGAGGATATTGTTTCAACGTATTTCAATGAAAAAAACGAAACTCATTCCTTAATCGACACTGTATATTTTCTGGGTATGGTTAATGAAAGTGCTTTTGACGGAGATGAAAATTCTGATTCGTTGAAGTCGATTAAAGCATCTAAAGAAGACTATGACGGACTGCTTATTTTTGGTATTCAGCTAAAAAACAGGGCAAACGGTCTAAAACCAACCCGTTCACAATTGGCTGAAATCACTCGCCTTTTCAATCGTGAATACAATTACACTCCGGTAACACTGATTTTTAAATACGGCGAACAAATTGCTTTCGCCAACAGCGAACGTTTAAAATACAAACAGGAATGGAGAGAAGGTGAAAAAGTTGGAAAAATTTCTTTGCTTAAAGACATTGACATTGAAAACACACATCGTGGACATTTATCAATTCTTGAACAACTCAAAGTTCCAAGAACCGGAAGAAATGCAGTTTTATCTTTTTCTCAACTTTATTACTACTGGCAATCGGTTTTTTCAATATCTGTTCTTAACAAGTATTTCTATGAAGAAATAATAAAGTGGTTTAACAAAGCTATTAAAGATATTAAAATCCCAAGCGAAAAGGCTGGTTCTGAAAAACATAAAGATTTTGCAGTACGTTTGATTGCCCGTTTGATTTTCATTTGGTTTTTGAAAGAATTAAAAGTCGTAAAGGATGAATTGCTTATCCCTGAATTTAACAATGGCGATGAAAACGACCTGATAAAACCGAAAAAAGCAGGAACTTCTTATTATAAATTTATCTTGCAAAACTTGTTTTTTAATGCATTAAATGCGGAACAACATGAAAGAGACACGGAGCTTTTTGATGTTTACAAATCTGACTACTCAAACATTGAAGAATTAAAAGAAAACATTTTCTTTTCGCCCTACCTGAATGGAGGTTTGTTTGATATACACCCCAACGACTGGTGCGAAGATGGAAAAGTGAACAATGCTTTTGTTGTTCCCGACCACTTGTTTTTAGACAAGGAAAATGGAATTAACAGTATTTTGTCGCATTACAAATTTACGATTGCAGAAAATACTCCGCTCGAAGAAGAAATTGCCGTTGACCCTGAAATGCTTGGGCGTATTTTCGAAAACCTTTTGGCTGAACAAAGCGATGATACAAAAGAGGCAGCACGTAAAAATGCAGGAGCTTTTTATACGCCTCGTCCTGTGGTTTCGTACATGTGCCGTAACACTTTGCTCAAACATTTAGATACAGAGATAAAGCCAGAAAACGGGAAGCAAATCATTCATAAAATGCTTGATACAACTGTGCTTGACCCTGCTTGTGGTTCGGGGGCTTTCCCGATGGGAATGCTTGAAGAAATGATGCAGGTACTCGAAACCGTTGACCCTGAAGGAAATTTGTGGGTTTCAGAAATGTTAAAGTCGCATGATGATGAATTTAAAGAGCATATTGCCGATTTTATTGCTGATAAGCAAATTCGTTATGTAAAAAAACTCGGTTTGTTACGTAACTGTTTATTTGGCATCGACCTTTTGGAATATGCTGTTGAAATTACAAAATTACGTTGCTGGCTTTCCCTGATTGTTGAGCAAAAAGTTGATTTTACAAAACCAAATTACAATTTAAAACCACTGCCGAATTTGGAGTTTAAGTTTTATAAGAAAAACTCTTTATTCCGAAAATACAAGGACGAAAACCTGAATCAATTAATTGATTCCATTGACAAAGTCAGTCTTTTGGAAGAGTTGGTTAACTTGGAAAACGAATATTTTATTGCCAAAAGCAGCAAGCATGGAAACAAGGAAGAAATAAAACAAAAAATTATTGATCTGCTTGAAAAACTTGTTGATTCGCAAAGCGAAAAAATTCAAAAAGAATTAAATTCCGCACAAGGCAAAGTCAATCATTTGGTTTCGTCAGGTGCGCCCGAACGTGAAATTACAAAAGCCAAAAAGAAAGTTAAAGAATTTGCCAACGAACTGGCAGAATTGGCTGTTTTCCGCAACACAATTAAAGATTATTTTATCGAACGGGTGGTTTTCCCGGGCATATTCAACAAGAAAAATCCAAACCCCGGTTTTGATATTGTAATTGGTAATCCACCTTATGTGAATACCAAGCAAATCAACAGCATGGGTCAAACGAAAAAATTAACCGAGGAATACGGTTATACCGATGACCTTTATAATCACTTTACAATTCGAGGGCTGGAACTGGTGAAATCAGGAGGTTTATTAAGCTACATTACATCCGATACATTCCTGACTTTGCAAAGTAAAAAGAATATGCGGAGAGAATTTTTGGGAATCCCATTAATTACAAAAACAGGTGACGGTCTTTTTGCAAACGAAAAAAAGACTTTACCCGAATGCCGGGTAATGGAAATAATAAATACTCCAAAAGCTTTTGCGGCTTTAGTTGACACAGCCATATTCTCACTCAAAAAGGAAGAAGCTCCTGATGATGCAACAATGGTTTATGTTGATTTGCGAAAACCAAATGCAAAATCGTTTGAGATTACCGAAGAACAGTGGCAACAAATAAAAACTTCTAAAGAAAACATCTCGGGTTGGGAACGGGTATTAGAACATACATTTAGTGCATTAGGGTATAAACAAGCCGATTGGATTTTATCACATACTTGCGATGGCGACAAGGTTTTTAAAGACCAAAACTCAAGTCTGCTTAAATTCAAACTCTCTTTTGAACCGTACCGCAAGGCTATTAATTATGCAATCTTTTCTCCGACTCCATATAATTGTCAGATACTGGAAAAAGTAATAAGCCCAATAAAATCAACCTATGATAATTGGTGGGAGAAAATTTATACTTCAAAGGAAATAAAGAAGAATAGGACATTAATAAAAAATTACACAGATAAATTAAAACAAGGTGACTTAACAATTGTAGGCTTAACAACTGATGGTGGTCAAGGATTAGTAACAGGAAATGTCGGAAGATACGTTGGCTATAAAGAAGGTACAAGGTTGGCAGAAAATTGTAAAGAAAAACGAGTTGAAAAATTATATAATTTAATTCTGGATAAACCTGAAATTAAAACAAACTGGCCTTTACTTGAAAATGTAGTAACAAAGCAAGATGTTGAAGATGTTCTAAATTCAATTACAGAATTGGAAATTTGGAAAATCTACGATGAAATCAAGGAAGTACATGGGATAAAAAGCTTTGGTAAGGGATTTATGTACAGAATCGTACCTAATTATTTAGTAATAGATTCTAATAATGTAAAAGAAGAAGATAGGTTAACAGGAATAGGAGGAGAAAGATATTTTGTCAATTATGATAAAGGAGACAAAGAAGGAAATAGGTGGTTTATTGAAACTCCGTATGTAATTGACTGGAAAAAACAGTCTGTTTACCAGTTGTCAACTGCCGATGATGCAAGATGGCAGGGCTATGATTTCTTTTTTCGAAATGGTTTTTGTTGGACGAATGTATTAAATCCAAATTCAACATACTTTAAATGTAGATTAAAGGATAATACTATTAATGACGTTGGTTCAATGGCCCTTTATGATGAAATTGAAATTGGAGATAATTATTATGTCTGTATTATTAATTCCTATCTAGCATTTAAGACAATGCGTGAATTTTTTAATTCATCTGTTAACATTACTACTAACGATATTAAAAAATTACCTATAAAAATTCCATCGGCTACGGAATTGGATGCTTTTAAGTCAAAATTTGACGAGTGTTTAGATATTCAAAAACAATATTTCAATGGTGATCTAGAAAAAGCGGAAGCCAGAAAGCTATTAAAACCCATAGAACTGGAAATAGATGAAATGGTAAATAAGCTCTACGGCATCACAGCAGAGTTTAAATATGAAGAAATTGAAGATGTTGAAGAAGAATTGGAATTAGCTGAAATAGAGGGTGAGGTTGATGAATAGTAATGTTTGAAAGTAGTATAATATAATTATCAAATATTTTTTAGTTTTTTTTTGGCAATTAGCGTTTTAGTCACATAAAACCTCAAGTAAAAGAAAAACGGCAATTAGGATTATAAGAGTAGCCATTGCAAGCTGATTTAATCTGCCAAGTTGTCTAACCTACCAGCTTAGGAGCCGATTTCACCAGTTAAGGAGCGCAATCTAACTGCCAAGGAGTCCGATTTACCGTTTAAGGAGTATATTTTACCATTCAAGGAGTGCAACCAACGGGCTAAGGAATGTATCTTACCGTTTAAGGAGCAGATTTTACCGATTTAGGAACATATTTCA
>Ga0334895_1004186_pt1 | contig 10437 bp, 9 predicted proteins | sample GraSluR3_MG_7_FD_207229 | JGI IMG/M metagenome (GOLD analysis project Ga0334895, IMG submission 207229) | Sludge microbial communities from methane-producing bioreactor in Wageningen University, Netherlands - Granular Sludge_31_05-R3 | ecosystem: Engineered > Bioreactor > Anaerobic > Unclassified... | reverse complement strand
CTTCAGGCCGAGGGGGTGGCCACCAGCCTGGTCATGGTGGTCATGCCCGGCTGCAACGAAGCCGAGATCCCCAAGGTGCTGGACTACGCCGCGACGCGGCCCTTCATCCGCGAGGTCATGTTCCTGGGAACCCGGGCCCTGGGCTACTTCCGCGGCAGCGACGAGCTGTTGATGCCCGATCAGGTGATCGACCTGGTCGAGGATCTCTGCGGCGGATTGTGTCCCCGACCGGAGGTCTTCCGCTTCCAGAAGCTGTACTTCGCCCTGCTCTCCTTGCTGGGGGTGCGAAAGTGCCTGTACGTGCAGCACTACCTGCTGATTCGGGACGGGGGAGGATTCGCCAACCTGGACCGTTTCATCAACTGGGCAAAGGTCGAGCCGGTGCTGGACGAACTCCCCCACACGCCGCGCACCCCCCTGGCCCGGCTGGCCTGGCTCTTCCGCCTGGGACTGGCCCTGCTCAGCCCCAAGACCCTGCGCCTGCTGCCGGACTTCCTCTCGCTCTTCCTGCGTCTGAAGTTCGGCTGGAGGCTGCGCCGGCTGCCCTTCCGACCGCTCTTGATCGGCTACATCACCGCCTGCGACCCGGTCAACCTCGACCGCAGGGTCGGCCACTACTGCGGCAAGGGCGAGCTGGCGATGGACCTGGGCCTGCACGAATCCGGCTCGGAGGCCAACATCGAGCGCGAGCGCATGTGGGCCCGCCTGCGGAGGTCCTGAGCTCCCGACGGCCAACCCAGAAGGAGAGAGATTCCATCCCGGCCAGGCCGGAGCCGACATCCCAACGCAGAATGGCTCTTCCCCCCGCAGCCCAAAGGAGGCCTCATGACCCTTCTGGTCGGCACCGACTTCCACCCGCCCTCGCGCCGTGCGACCCGCGTGGCCGCAGCCCTGGCCGAGAGGCTGGGCCGGCCCATGGTCCTGCTGCACGTGCTGGGTGGACCCTTCGCGGATCGCTCGTTGGCGCACTCCGGCAGGCGGGCCCGACGGGGACTGGACCTGCTGGGAACCGAGGCCGCCGCCCTGGCGGGCCCGGGCCTGGAAGTCGGTGCCGAACTGCGCTCGGGCCCCCCCTCCCGCGTGCTGGCCCGCACCGCCGAGGAGCTTCAGGCCTCGTGCCTGATCCTGGCCGTCGACGGCCAGGCGGCCGCCGAGCCGCTCTGGCGGACCTCCACGCTGGAGCGCACGGTCCGGCGCTCGACCCGACCGGTCATGATCCTGCGCCAGAAGGACTCCCTGCTCTCCTGGGCCGCCGGCCGAGGTCGGCTGCGGATCATGGTGGCCACCGACCTGACGCCGGCCAGCGTCAATGCTTTGAGCTGGGCCGTCGGCTGGCAGGCTCGGGGCGGATGCTCGCTGACCCTGGTGCGGGTCGTCCACCCACCGGATGAACACCGCCGCCTGGGAATTCCAGGCCCCTCCGAGGCGCTCAGCCCCGAAGCCGGGGTGGTCCTTTTGCGCGAGATGCGCGAGAAGATCGGTCCCCTGCCCGAAAGGACGGCCTTGCGGATCGTGACCAGCACCGGCCGCGTGGCGGACGCCCTCCTGGACGCAGTGGCCCGGGAGAAGGCCGACATGCTGGTGGTGGCATCGCGCCGCATCGCCACCCTGCGCGGAAACTGGGAGGGATCGGTCTCGCGGCGACTGGTCCATCTGGCGCCGACCAACCTGGTGTGCGTGCCGGTGGGGAAGGTCCCCGGACCGTCAGCCCCCGCGCGCCTCTCCCGGCTGCTGGTGGCCACCGACCTCTCGCCCGAGGGCAACCGCGCGGTCGACTACGCGCGCACCCTCTTGCCGAACGGCGGGATTCTCCACCTGCTGCACGCCACCGACGCGGCCTCTGCCTCCGAGGCCGGCCGACGCCTGGCGGAGCTGCTCCCCCCCGAGGCCGACCTGCAGGTCCACCTGGAGACCCCGCTCTCCTCCGACCCCGCCGAGGCCATCTGCCAGGCGGGCGAGCGGTTGGGTGTCGACGCGATGTGCCTGGCCATGCGCCAGCGCAGCGGCCTGGCCCGAGCCCTGGGCGAGTCGATCTCGACGCGGGTGGTCAACGAGGCCACCATGCCGGTGCTGCTGGTCCCTCCGGCCTCCCCGCCCGGGCCCGCCTGGCTGGGCCTGCACCGCCAGGGCTGAGGCGGGTGGCCCCCCGGCGCGCCGAGGCCCGCAGCCCGCCGAGGTCTACTCGGCCAGCTCGAAGCGCGCCTCGTAGCGCGGCTGCTGGTGGCGCTCGAGGGAATACACCAGGGTCCTGCCGTCGGGGCTCAACTGCAGACACCACACGTTGCTGACGGCTTCGGGCAGCATCCGGGCGGTCTCGGCGTCGGCCGGAAACAACTGGATCCCCGACATCAGGCCCGGGACGGCCAGACCTCCATAATGGGTGACGGGGTCGGGGCGGCCGTCGGGCAGGCGATGGTCGTGCTTGAAGAGCAGCCCCTGTGGCGTGCGCTGGAGGATCCAGGTGCGCGAGGTGTCCTCGCCCACGGCAAAGGGAATCCGCACCTCGTCGGCCGAGAGGACCTTCACCTGAAGCGTGAGGGACTTGCCCACCATGTCGTGATCGGGATCGGTGGGATGGGCGGTGGTCCCGGTCAGGGTGCGGCCATCCATCTGGCGGATCCGCTGGAAGAAGGCCTCGGAGGCCGGGTCGGGGGTCGCCTGACAGCGTCCCGGGGAGGCCAGGCAGAAGGCCACGGCCACGAGAGTCAACAGCAACTTGCGCATCCGATCGCCTTCGCGCCGATCCAATGCGGTCCTGCCCTCAGGGCGCCTCGCAGTAGGACTGCAGTCCCCCGCGCCGGCGGATGTCCAGCGTGGCGCAGTGGAACGAGCCTCCAAAGGGCGCATAGTTGCGGAAGCTGCAAGGGATCGGCTCGAAGCCCCACTCCTTCAGGGCTCGGATCAGCGAGACCTGGGAGCGCTCCACCACGACCCGGGTCGGGTCCAGGCTCAGGACGTTCAGGCTCAGCCAGGCCGAGCACATCGAGAGGAAGGGGCCGGGCAGGGGCTCGGGGGGAGGCGGGATCAGGATTTCCCAGCCCTTCAGGGCCCGTGGCAGACGCTCGGGATCGACCTGCTCGGGGTGGATCATCATCCTGCCGGGAGCCAGGGGGACCAGGGTCGCGTCGATGTGCATCGGTCGATTGCAGCGACTCTCCACCAGATGGATTCGATAGCGATCTCCCAGGTGGCGGCGCAGCCACTCGATGCCCGAGAGGTTCGTGACGTTGCTGCGGATGCCGAAGAGGTCCCGCCCGCAGCGCACGAAATCCGCGGCGTCGAAGACCGGCTCGTGCTCGGTCAGGGCATACTCGGTCGGCGGTCCGACCCGGGGGACCCGGTAGCCGGGATTGAAGAGCGCATCGGACAGGGCCGGACGAGGCGCCGCGGTCCAGCGCGCCCCCGCCCGGGCGTAGGAGCGGAACAGAGGCCGGTAGGCCAGGCCCTCGAAGTGCCGGCAACGCCAGGACATGGGCGTCTCGAGGATCTCGTCGCCCAGCACCAGGAAGCCGTCCCGCGGGCAGGCCGTGGCAAAGCCCCGGGAACTCCACAGAGGCGTGCGGAACTTCCGCCGCCCCTGCACGATCTCGGGCCGGCGGACGGTGATGCCTTCCGACTCCAGCAGGCTCACGAATTCGTCCAGGTCGCGCTGGGCCGCGCGGGTCAGGAAGGGTGGATAGGGCCACCCCCCTATGAGAGGCAGCAGCATGCCCAGGGTCGGGGGGATCGAGCGACGCAGCCCGGGCTGGTTGGGAGGCATCACCGCACCCTCCAGGCGACCCACGACGACCTCTTCGAGGGGGTCCCACTCGTTGTGGGAGTTGACCGGGCTCTTCATCACGCGGGGGTCTTCCTGGGTCCCGGTTGGGTTCCTTCAGCCTCTCCCGGGACGAGAGAGGGGGACGGGCCTGCAGCCCGAAAGCCCGGCCAGCCTGAAAGGCCCGGAGAGGAGCCCCGTCATGGACCTGGCCACCTGGATCGATTCACTTCCCAAGAGCGAGCTGCACGTCCACCTGGAAGGATCGATCCCCTTGTGGGCCCTCTTCGAGATCCTGACCCGCCACGGAGGCGACCCGGAGGTTCCCGATCTGCAAGCCCTCGAGCGGCGCTTCGCCTACCGGGACTTTCCCCACTTCCTGGCCATGTGGACCTGGAAGCACGGCTTCCTGCGCGACGCGGAGGATTTCGCCTTCCTGGCCGAGGCCGCCGCGCGCGAGTGGCTGGCCCAGAACATCACCTACGTCGAGGCCCACTACTCCCCCACCGACGCCTCGCAGACGGGTCTGTCGGTCGGGGAGCTCACCCGGGCCGTGCGCCGCGGACTGGACCGCGTCGTCGGCGTCGAGGTCCGGCTGATCTGCGATGTCGTGCGCGACTCGCCCATCCCGCGCGCCCTGCGCACCGCCGAGGAGGCCGCCGAGTTGCAGGACCTGGGGGTGGTCGGCATCGGGCTGGGAGGCCCCGAGCATTCCCATCCCCCCGAGCCCTTCGCCCCCGTCTTCGCCCGGGCCCGAGCCCTGGGCCTGCACACCACGGCGCACGCCGGCGAGGCCGCCGGCCCGGAGAGTGTGCGCGGCGCCGTGGAGGTCCTCCAGGCCGGGCGGATCGGCCACGCCACCCGCGCCATCGAGGATCCCGGGTTGGTGGAACTCCTGGCCCGCGAGCAGACCCCCCTGGAGCTCTGTCCGATCTCGAACCTGCGAACCGGGGCCGTCCCCTCGCTGGAGAGCCACCCGGTCCGGACCTACTTCGAGCGGGGCCTGAAGGTGACCCTCAACACCGATGACCCGCCGATGTTCAACACCACGCTGACCGGCGAGTTCGTGGCCCTGCACGAGGTGCACGGCTTCACCCGAGAGGATCTCCTGACCCTGCTGCACAACGCCCTGGACGCCTCCTGGATGCGCGACTCCGACAAGACCCGCCGTCACCTGGAGTTGGACCAGGCGGCCCGCGCCTGAAGGTCCTCTCCCTCCCGTCGTTGCTCGAGCGAGGTTCCGGGGCGGGGCAGGGAGGGGATCCGCCCTCCGCGGGCAAAGCCTTCCCAGAGGCCGGCACCGCACGCAGGGCTTCCGCTCGCCAGACGGCGGATCCGGCAGGGAGGGCCAGGCTTGATCGAGCTGGACCGGGTCAGCAAGGTCTTCGGAGCCCCACCCGGGGCCGTCCGGGCCGTCGATCAGGTCTGCTTCCGGGTGGAGGACGGCGAGACGGTCTGCCTGATCGGGACCAGCGGTTCGGGCAAGACCACCACCCTGAAGATGGTCAACCGCCTGGAGGAACCCACCTCCGGGCGCATCCTGGTGGACGGGCAGGATGTCCAGACCCAGGACCTGATCCGCCTGCGCCGGAGCCTGGGCTACGTCATCCAGAAGGGCGGCCTCTTCCCGCACCGGACCGTGGCCCAGAACATCGGGCTGCTGCCCCGCCTGGAGGGCTGGCCGGCCGACCGCATCCGCGCCCGCGTCGAGGAACTCCTGGACCTGGTCAGCCTGCCCCCGGAGCGCTTCGCGCAGCGCCACCCCCACGAGCTCTCCGGCGGCCAGCAGCAGCGCGTGGGCGTCGCCCGGGCGCTCTCGCTGGACCCCTCCCACATCCTGATGGACGAACCATTTGGAGCCCTGGATCCGCTGACCCGCGACAGCCTGCAGGAAGAGTTCCTGCGCCTGAAGAGTCGGGTCGGCAAGACCATCCTGCTGGTCACCCACGACCTGGACGAGGCCTTCCGCCTGGGTGACCGGGTGGCCCTGATGCACGAGGGCCGCCTGGTGCAGATCGGGACCCGGGTCGACTTCCGGCTGCGCCCGGCCTCGCCGTTCGTCGAGGAGTTCATGCGCTCCCACCTGGACGGCCCCGGCGAGGCCCTGGCGCTGGACCTGCTCGACCCCCAGGCCCAGGTCGTGCCGATGGGAGAGAATCCGGGCGGCAGCGGCCCGCTGCTCTTCCTCGACACCAACGGCCTTCTGGAGGCGGTGGCCGCCGAGGCCGACGGACCCCGCCACGAGAATCCCCCCACCCTGGCGGCCTCCGCCCGGCGCGCCGTGGCCCTGGAGATGCTCTTGGAGACCCGCCTGCCCGCGCTCGGCGTCCTGGACGGGCAGGGCCGCCTGCTGGGCGCGGTGACCCCGACGAGCGCCTTGAGGGGGCTCCAGAAGACATGAGGCGCCTGCTCGCCCTGCTCGCGATGGCCCTGGCGATCCTGGCGGCCTGGGACGTCGCGCCGGCCCGGGCCGAGGAGCCTCGGCCCCTGGTGGTGGGCAGCAAGCAGTTCACCGAAGGCCGACTGCTCTCGGAGATCCTGGCCCAGTTGCTGGAGGCCCGGACCGACCTGCGGGTGGTCCGGCGCATGGACCTGGGAGGCTCGCGGGTCGTCTTCAGCGCCCTGCAGGCAGGCGAGATCGACCTGTACCCCGAGTATACCGGGACGGGCCTGCTGGAGATCCTGGGCGCTCCGCGCTCGGGTGGGCCCGAAGAGACCCTGCGGGCCGTCCGCGAGGGCTTCCTCCAGAAATACGACCTGGTCTGGATGGAACCCCTGGGCTTCAACAACGCCTTCGCCATGGTGGTGACGGGCGAGAAGGCCAGGGAACTGGGGCTTCGCACCATCTCGGATCTGAAGGCCCACCCCTCCCTGCGCTACGGCATCAGCCTGGAGTTCCTGGAACGCGCGGACGGCTGGAATCCCCTGCTGGAGGCCTACGGCTTTCCCCAGGAGGGGATGACGGTGCGAGGTTTGCAGCACGGCCTGGCCTACGAGGCCCTCACCGCGGGCCAGATCGACGTGACCAACGCCTACACCACCGACGGAAAGCTGGAGCGCTACGGCCTGGTGGCGCTGGAGGACGACCGGGGCTTCTTCCCCCCCTACCACGCCGTCCCCGTGATCCGCGGCGAGATCCTGCGCGCCCACCCCGAGGTGGGCCGCACCCTGGCCATGCTGGCGGGCAGCCTCACCGACCGGCAGATGCAGCACCTGAACTACCGCGTCGAAGAGCGCAAGGAGAGCTTCGAGGCCGTGGCCGCCGACTTCCTCAAGGGGCGCGGCCTGGTCCAGGAGTCCCGCCCGCTCCCGGCTCGGGGCCGCTCAGGAAGCTTCCTGCAGTATCTGGCCGAGCACCCCCAGGAGACGTGGGCCCTGGTCCGCCAGCACCTGACCCTGACCGGCCTGGCGGTCCTGCTGGCCTGTCTGGTGGGGATCCCCCTGGGCATCGGGATCACCCGCTGGACCCCGGCCGCCCCTCCCGTGCTGGCGGCGGCCGGGGTGATCCAGACCATCCCCAGCCTGGCCCTGCTGGCCTTCCTGATTCCCGTCCCCGGACTGGGCCTGGGAGGACGGACGGCCGTCCTGGCCCTCTCGCTCTATGCCGTCCTGCCCATCCTGCGCAACACCTGGACGGGCCTGCGCGGGGTCGACGGGGTCCTGGAAGCCGCCCGGGGAATGGGCATGCGTCCCTGGCAGGTCCTGACGATGGTGGAGCTGCCCCTGGCCGTGCCCACGATCATGGCCGGCCTGCGCACCTCTGCGGTGATCACCGTCGGGATGGCCACCCTGGCGGCCTTCATCGGGGCCGGAGGCCTGGGCGAGCCCATCCTGACGGGTCTGTATCTCAACGACAACGTGCTGATCCTGGCCGGCGCCGTGCCTGCCGCCCTGCTGGCGGTGCTGGTGGACCTCCTCCTGGGTCGCCTGGAGGGGCTCCTGGCGCCGCGCGGCCAGGACTGACCCCTCCGTCTTGGACCCGGTCGGCGCACCCGGCCTGAATCCGACAGGCCGGAGGGGCCAGCAGCCTCAATGGACCTCGAGGAAATCCTCCAGGTCGGGCTTGCGGTATTCCGCCGCCCCGACGCGCACCTCCAGGTTGGGACGGATCTTCACCCGGGTCGGTCCGTGGGTGTGACCGCACAGGACCAGGAGCTTCTTGCCGGGAAAGCGCTCGGCGATCCGCAGCAGGGTGTCGCCCAGGACCTTGCACGAATAGAAGGGCAGCATCGTCGGCCTGGCAGGCTTGCCCTGGGGCAGGCAGGCCTCCGGGAAGGGCGGGACGTGGGTCAGCAGGATGACCGTCCCGGCCCCGGCCAGCGCCCGGAAGAGGACCAGCTCGACGTAGGCCGCCGCGGCATCGCCCAGACGATTCATCAGGGTCAGGATCTTCTGTCGCCGTTGGGCCAGGCCCGGAGGCGCCGACCAGGGGAGGCCCAGCTTGCGGGCCAGCGCGCCGATCCAGGACTGGCCCTCGTAGCCCAAGCGCGCGAAGTCCTGGATGTGCAGGTGATCGTTGAGCACGACCTGCGAGGAGGCATACCTGCCGTATCGGCCGTCCGCCCAGCCCGAGGTTCCGACCAGCACCGTGTCGGCCCCCACGGGAATCACCTCGCCGTTGCCCAGGAAACGGACGCGGTGGTCCGGCTGGCAATAGGGACGCAGCTTGACGTGGATCTTCTCGAAGGAGCTGTGATAGTAGTCGTGATTTCCCAGGACGAAGTAGACCGGCCTCGAGATCTGGTCCTCGATCATGCGCAGGTGGCCGGGCAGTTGACGTCCGTCCGAAAGATCGCCGGAGACCAGCAGGGCATCGAAGGCCTGCTGCTCGATCCGGGCCAGGAAGGCCCGGACCTGCTTGCGACCGAGGAAGTTCAGGTGGATGTCGGTGGCCCAGGCCAGACGCGCCATGTGCCTTGTGCGCCTCGTTTCGCTGGTGTGCTGACGTGCCCCGAGATCGGTTTCGCCCCGGGTCCGGGGTGCACCTGTGCCCCCCGCCTTGCGGGGAGTCGGCCGCCGGACGTGGAGCCGTCCGCCCCCACCGAGGCTGATGGACATGGCGATCCTGTGGCCTGCCCGGGAGAGGAGGATATCCGCCGACTGCGGAAACCTTCCTGGTGCCGCCCCCCCCGAGTTCCGGGTGGCACCGGCGATGGAGCTCGCCGTGAACCGCTCTTCCAGGCTGATGGCTCCTACCTCCGGGTCTGACCCCGGGATCGCAACAGGAACTGTCCTGGAGGAGACGATGAACGAGCGCCTGATGCAGATGCTGCTGGTGGGGGCCGGGGGCTTTTTGGGAGCCAACGCCCGCTATCTCCTGGGGATCCTGGCCACCGCCCACCTGGGCACCCGCTTCCCCTTTGCGACGGTCTTCATCAACGTGAGCGGCTCCTTCCTTCTGGGCCTGGTGGGCACCCTGGCGGCCGAGCGCTGGATCCCCAACCCCGAGCCCTTCCGCCTGCTGCTGGGGGTCGGCTTCCTGGGGGCCTTCACCACCTTCTCGACCTTCGAATACGAGAACCACGCCTTGCTCCAGGACGGCCAGTGGCTGCTGGCCGGCCTGAACTTCGTCCTGAGCCCGGTCCTGGGCTACCTGGCGGTCTGGCTGGGAGTGATGGGAGCGCAGGCATGGCGAGGATAGAAAGGCAGCCCGAAACCGCGGGCATGCGATTGCAGGGCGAGAATGTCCTGTGTCGGGTCATGCTGACGAACTATCAGCAGCACCACCACCGCCCCCTCTACGAGGTCCTCCTCGAGCGGGCCTGGAGACAGGGCCTGGCCGGGGCCACCGTGTTCCGAGGAATGGCGGGCTTCCTGCTGGACGGCCCGCTGCTGTTCCGCAAGCCCTTCCGGCCCGGCAACGAGATGCCCATGGTGATCGAGGTGGTGGAGTGCGCCGAGGCCATCGCGGCCTGGCTGCCCCAGGTCCGCCCCCTCCTGCGCCGCAGCCTGGTCACCCTGGAGCGGGCCTGCGTGATCTACTACCGGAAATCGGAGAGCCCTCAGGACCTGGGGCGAAGACCCCCGAAGGTGAACGGCATCGACAAGGAGGTCCCCCTGGTGATGGAACTGCCCGAAGAAGGCACCCTGCTGAGGATCTTCGTGGGGGACTGCGACCGCGACCCGGAGAGCGGCCAGTTGCTGTCCGAACGCCTGGTCCGGGTGGCCCGGGAGAGGGGCCTGGCCGGCGCCACGGTCCTGCGCGGCCAGATGGGCTTCGGCAGGCACTCGGTGGTGCGCGCCGCCAAGATGATCGACACCTCGCCGAACATGCCGGTGGTGATCGAGGTGGTGGACGACGAGCCCCGCATCCGCGAGTATCTGGTGGCCATCGACCCGATGCTGACCGAGGGCCTGGTCACCCTCGAGAAGGTCCACCTCTACAAGCATCCCGGCGGGGAGTGAACGGGGAGCTCCCTCCTGGAACAAGAGTGGACGGCAGGCAGGTCTGCCTGGCTGATTCCGGGAATCTGGACCCAGGAGCCGCTCCCCCATCCAGAGTGGGACGGAGCCAACCGGGAGGGGGGGCATCGCAGATGCTCAGGACGCACGAGGTTGAACACATGACCTGCGTGGCACGGGGCGCCAACCACGGTCCGGCGCCCATCCCGCAGGAAGGCCTCTGGACCAAGGCCCGGCAGATCCAGGACATCTCCGGCTTCACCCACGGAATCGGCTGG
>Ga0334895_1004170_pt1 | contig 10477 bp, 14 predicted proteins | sample GraSluR3_MG_7_FD_207229 | JGI IMG/M metagenome (GOLD analysis project Ga0334895, IMG submission 207229) | Sludge microbial communities from methane-producing bioreactor in Wageningen University, Netherlands - Granular Sludge_31_05-R3 | ecosystem: Engineered > Bioreactor > Anaerobic >... | reverse complement strand
TTCTCTCTGAGTCTCAGCGTATCTGCAGATGATGCACAACTGGGTATTGCATATTCAGATTCATGGGACGAGTATACCCGAGGATTTCTGAGGATTAAGACTCGCGAAGGCAGATTTCACGGAGGCCTTTCACTTGGTGAAAAGGGTGTTTCACTTTCTGCAAAATACTCTTCCAGCATATTCACGCCTCCAGTGTTTTCGCATACTTATCTTGAGTCCGAGGTGAGTACCTGTGGAGACTACTCACTCTATATGAGATCATGGTTCAGAGTACCTCTCGGGAATCTAAATGGAGGCGCGCATGTTCTGGGATATGTTTCACCTGCGTTCAACTTCATGGATGCTGGAGCGTATCTTTATGCTAATGAATTTGAGAGAAGCCTCCGACTAAGGTTTGCGGGGCCGGTTGCAATGGCCACAGTTGATATCTCAACTCAGGATAGTCTTGGAGAAGTTGGTTATGGAATAGGTGTTGGGATGAATTATCGTTCGTTCAAATTAGGGGTTGCCATGTCCGGCAACATGGTTTTGTCTCTAAATGGGTTCAAGATTGTTGTGTCACCAGCGATCTGTGTTCGTCTTGATACAGTAGAATCTCAGTTCACGATAACAAAGCTTGGAACAGACAATAGTGTCTCACTTGGCTTTGCAATGGATGGCCTGAAGATTACCACTTTTTTCTTACGGTTAAGTGTACAATGAGATTTGGCCTTTACGTGCACTTCCCTTTCTGTATCAGGAAGTGCAGCTACTGCGACTTCTATACGGTTCTTTTCGACGAAGAGAGTGTGAGCCGATATCAAACTTGTCTGAAGACTGAACTGGATATGTGGGCAAGAGTAGTCAATGGGACAGTCACTTCCGTTTATTTTGGCGGTGGTTCGCCTTCTATTTGGCCGGTTGGAGGATTGTTTGATTTTATAGAGCACGTTTCCCGTAGATTTGATCTCCATCCGGACGAGTTCACTCTTGAATGCAATCCACAAGAACTGGTCGATGAGCGTCTTGAATCATGGAGAGCTCTTGGAATAGATCGTCTAAGTGTCGGAGTGCAGAACACAAGCAATGGCATTCTCGGCCGCGTTGGGAGGAGAACTCCGATCGATCTTCATGTCAGATTGCGAAAGGCAAAGAACTTCTTCGACAATCTGAATCTCGACTTCATACTTGGACTTCCTGGCGAAAGCACAGAGACAGTAGAAGCAAACCTGGCTCTCATAGAAGTTGTATTGCCGGAGCATTTGTCGTACTACGTGCTTGACAGGGACAATGAAAGCGATTTGATGCGACAATACCACAATGGTAGAATTGGATTGCCCAGGATGGAGCAAATCTCTCATATGCATGATCTGATTCTTGAGCGTCTTGAGAATATGGGTTACATAAGATATGAAGTCTCTTCATGGAAAATGAAGGGATTCGAGTGTTTGCATAATCTCTCTTACTGGGGGAGCAAAGATTACTTGGGTGTGGGAGCGGCTGCCGGCGGACACTTTAGAAACATCAGATACGTTAACACCTCCAACATAATTAGCTATGCTGATATGCTGGGTCGTGGTGTCTTTCCGAGGGAATATTACTCGGAGAACTCCCCGGTTCAGGAGCTGATAGAAGCACTTTTCATGGGATTGAGAATGACGGCTGGTATTGATCTTGCAGACCATATGCCGGATGACTCAGACCTCGTTGCCCAAATGGCCAGTCTTCTCAAGAGTATCTTTGGAGATCACATTTTTCTTAGAGGTTCAAAGGTTAGTCTCACAAGTGAAGGACTTGACCTTACAAATCAACTGCTCCAACGTCTGAGCGAACATAAGGAGGAGATCAGCAGTGTTTTCAGCGCACGAGATACTGGATATAGCAATAAGCATTGAAGAAGAGGGGATAGATTTCTACACGTCGCTTTCTAGAAACAGTGCCAGGGCAGATGCAGCATCAGCTTTCAGTTATCTTGCCGAACAGGAACGGCAGCATGTCGATACATTTAGCGAGCTTCTTGCTCGCTTCAAAGAAGAGGAACAGGAGCTCTTCAACTGGAGTGATGCAAGTGAGTATATTAAGAGTTTCAGCAGAAACAAGGTATTTCCTAAAGCAGCAGACGTATTGGGGGAGCTTTCCGAGGCTCCTGCCAGCAAAGCAATTAATTTTGCGATCGATGTCGAGAAAGAGACTGTGATTTTCTACTATGAGATCCTTGAAATACTGAATGATGAAGATGCTCGCGCTGCTGTGAAGAGGATAATCGAAGAAGAGAAAAAGCATGTTGTTGTTCTGAGAAAACTCCTTGACAAATGATGAGGAAGCAGATAGAGGAATTCTTGAAAGATTTCACTGTTACCCCTGTTGGTAAGAAGGAGAGAGAAAGCTGGGACAGTTATTTTATTAGACTGGCCCACCTGATCAAGAGACGGTCTTCCTGCCATCATCGGCAGGTGGGTGCTGTTGTAGTCAAAGAGAATCGTATTCTGGCAACTGGATATAATCAGCCGCCTTCAGGCTTTCCTCATTGTGATGAGATAGTTTGCATTAGGGATGCACTGGAGATAAGGGCGGGCGAGAACCAGGAGATCTGTTACGCTGCTCATGCTGAGCAGAATGCGGTTTCTCAGGCCGCCAAGTTTGGAATCTCTACTCGTGGGTCTACGATTTTCATCACACACAAACCGTGTTCCATTTGTGCAAGGTTGATTATAAACGCCGGAATTGTCAGAGTTGTCTACGCTGAAGGGTATCCAGATCCTCTGACCGAATTCCTTTTCTCGAAAACTGGAGTAGAGTTGATCTATTTTGAGAATAATGTCGAGGAGGACTATTGATGGCGGTTTCCAGGCTGGCAAAGTATCTCAGGCAAGATAGACTACCACATGTCTGGTGTCCAGGTTGCGGGAATGGGGTGGTCATGAAAGCGTTTATTGACGCGGTTGATCGCGAGGGTCTTGATCCAGATAGAGTGGCAATTGTTTCTGGAATAGGTTGCTCTTCTCGTGTCACGGGTTATCTGAACTTCAGTACAATGCACACTCTTCACGGTCGTGCGGTTGCTTTTGGAACAGGCGTCAAGCTTGCTCGTCCCGAATTCAATGTTATAGTCATGGGCGGCGATGGAGACATGCTCGCAATAGGCGGGAATCACTTTGTTCATGCCTGTCGCCGGAATATGGACATGACCATGATTGTCTTCAACAACAATATATACGGTATGACCGGTGGTCAATACTCACCCACAACGCCTTTCGGAAAGATTGCATCAACAGCTGTGAAAGGGAATGTTGAGGATGCTTTCGATATCGTGCAAATGGCTATTACCTCTGGGGCGACATTTGTGGCACGATCTACAGTATATCATTACAATCAGATGGTCAGAGCTATTCAAAAGGCTCTTGAGCATAAAGGTGCCGCGGTAGTCGAAATCTTGACCAACTGCCACACCTACTTTGGACGTTATAATGCGATGCCCGAAGCTACCCGACTTCTTGAGTTCTTCAAGAGTAACTCGGTAACAGTTGAAAAGGCAAAGAAGATGACTGACGAAGAGCTCAAAGACAAGATAGTAATTGGTGAGTTCATTGATACGAAAAAAGAGACATACCTCGACAGGTACAGTCGACTGATAAAGCAGAATCTGGCCATGAGCCATAAGGAGTGACTGTATGGCCGTCAGGAATCCTCGTTCAATAAGAATCTCTGGAATTGGTGGGCAGGGAAATGTAATAATGGGGATAATCCTTGCTGATGCTCTGGTCAGTCTGGAACACTGGGTTGTACAGACGCAATCATATGGGGCACAGGTAAGAGGTGGGCTTTCATTTTGTGATGTTCTATACAGTACAGAGCCAATAGATTATCCCATGGCTAATCAGTTTGGTGTTATCTACACAATGCATCAAACAGGTATCAGGGCACACATACCCCTTCTGAAGATGAACGGAGTTCTGATTGTTGATACATCATTTGTAACAAGTATTCCGAAAGAGGCTTTTAGAGCAACAAAGAAGATTATAACTAAACCTGTAACGACACTTGCCGAACAGAAATTTGGCACACCCCTTCCTGCGAACCTTATGGGGTTGGGAATTATTGCGAAGGCGACAGGTTATGTAACAAAAGAAGCTTTGAAGGAAGCTATGAAAAAACACATTAGAGAGAAGTACCATAAGATGAACGAAGAGGCAATAGACTATGGTTATTCATTGATCGAGAGAGTGTACAAAATCCGAGAGGAAAGGCGAGAATTCGCCGGCCAGGGTTTTGAATGAAACGTTTTGGAAAGAGTGTTAGGTTTGCCATTAGTGGTATTGCTCATCTGGTAAAGAGTCAGCGAAGCTTCCGAATTCAGCTCTGTTTTGCTATTACTGTGATCATACTCTCTATCTTCGCGGGGCTCTCGACGCAGGAGTCCTTATGGATTGTTCTGTGTGTTTTCTTAGTTTTGATACTCGAGGCAATAAACACATTTGTTGAAGAACTGGTAGATCTCATTGATCGGTCAACTAATTCTTCAGCAAGGGTCGTCAAGGACGTAGCTGCCGCAGCTGTCCTTCTAGCCTCGGTTTTCGCAGTGTTAGTAGGCTCAGTAGTGTTTGCTAATGCGTTCTTTGATCTGTCGTTCGCGTACGGACTTCTTTTTGGTATAATTATTACCGCGTCCCTTTTTCTTTTAGGTCTTCTTGGAGGTGGGTATAGGTGAAGCAGAAGTTTCTGCTGGTGTTTTTGTTAGTCATTTTCGTTCTTCAAATACCTGCTTTTCAACTTATCAATTACAAAGTGAAAGCTGGAGATACCCTCTATAACATTGCTAGAGATCATGGAGTAAGCATTTCTACAATTCTTGACTTCAACGATATCAATAACCCGCGTAACCTGAGAGCCGGCTCTACAATCGTATTTCCTCAGCCAGATGGTCTCTTGTATACTGTAAAACCAGGCGATTCTATGGCCTACATAGCCAAGTTATTCTTTGCACCAGTTGACCGCCTGCTTGCAGCTAATAACATGTCTTCGAGAGACGTTATTCATCCGGGCCAGACAGTCTTCATACCGGGATCGATCATCAACATGTATCAGTATATTCCAGTTACGAGATCATTCCGTTGGCCAGTGTACGGTATGATTTCTTCTTACTACGGATGGAGAACGCACCCGATAAGCCAGGAGATGTCTTTTCACTCCGGTCTTGACATGGCCGCCCCAGAAGGCGCACCGATATTCGCTGCAGCCAGTGGAGTTGTGACTTTTGCTTGTAAGTACGGGGGTTACGGTTTGATGGTCGAACTTCAGCATGACAATGGAATGAAAACCAGGTATGCTCACATGAGTCATATAAGCGTTTACGAGGGACAGCGAGTCCTTACGGGATCACTGATTGGCAGAGTCGGTTCTACGGGAGTATCGACAGGACCCCACCTGCACTTCGAGGTCCTTGACTCGGAATATCGTTCTTATGATCCTATCGGGCACCTTCCGGCAAGGGATCTTATGTATGTAATCAGTAGTCACGATCAGCAGAAGACAGGTGCAGGAGGAAACTGATCAGGGTGCCTGATAATCCCTTAGGCAATCCTTGATGAAGCTGTCAAGAGTGTTAAGTATTTCCTGAGGTTCGATCCTGTATACTGAACCCTTTCCCTGAAAAAAGCCATGTTCCTTTATGAGGTGGATGGAAAGGTCAGAGAATCGCAGTTGTTTCGACTTCTCAACATTCTTCACCGCCACATCAATCTTTTTCGCCAGGTATCCATGCCTGAACGGGCAGGGTATCACGCCCCTGTTTTCGTCCACCGTTATAACCAGGTCAACGCCTGCTTTCACAGGGTTTCCAAAGCCCTCACGCCCTTTATACATAAGTTTTTCCAGGACATGAGCAATGAAGTGACATGATAAGCCAAGATTATATAGAGCGAGCCTATCTTCTTCAAGAATTTCTGACAGCGGTCTTCTGTCTTCACCCAGAAAACCTGTAGCAGAAAGCTTCCCAGGTCTCATCAATTCCTGGATCTTGGTTAACTCAGGTTCTTGCTTCATCTGGTATTCTCTCCTCCATTTCTTGTGTTAGCCCGGGAAATACTATCCAAACTTGTCGTAGAAGATCTCGTTTTCTGTAAGGCCATGCTTTTTCAGGACACCATTGATGCATGCTTCAATCATCCCGGGGCTCCCACAGAGGTAAGCCTCTCTTTCCCTGCTTCCTTGCTTCGTCAGATAAGAGTCCATAACATCCGTAATCAGCCCCGTTTCACCTTTCCAACCAGGAGAATCGTCAGGAGCTGAGAGTGCCGGTATGTAGTGGAAGTTGTCATACTTGCTTTCTATGCGCCTGAAGAGATCAGTATACATAAGATCTGCAGTAGTACGTGCTCCAAAGAAGAAGTAAGTCTTTCGTTCGAAACCAGTCTTGACCATCTCATGAACTATAGCTTTGACCGGTGCCAAACCGGAACCTCCTGCAACAAACACGATATCGGAAGATGAGTGACGAAGATAGAACTCTCCAAAAGGGCCCAAGATTCTTAGTTCGTCACCTTCGTTCAGATGCTTGTGGATATAGGTTGTTACTATGCCATTCGGAACGAGTCTGATCAGTAATTGAATGGTCCTTTTCTGGGAAGACGGCGAAGAGATTGAGTATGCTCTCATCGTCGATTCTTTGATTTTGCCATATGGTGGAACGACAAGCTGAATGTACTGACCGGCCTTGAAGCTGATATCACCATTCAGCACGAGATTTAGCTCTTTGATATCGTATGTGACATCATGCAAGCTTATCACGCGAGCTTGATACTCCCTGATGTTGAACAATTCTTCAGGGATCTCGATTTCCAGGTCTTTCTTTACCTTAATCTGGCAGGCAAGTCTAACACCTGATTTAATCTCTTCTTTGTTCAAATACGGGGTTTCAGTTGGGAAGACAGGTCCAATGTCTGTAACTACTCTGGCCTTGCAAAGACCGCAACTCCCTTTCCCACCGCACGCAGACGGAAGAAATATCTTCTCTGTACCCAGCGTAGAAAGTAGTGTTGAGCCGCCTGTGGTGTCGATATTCCTTTTCTTGTTGACGGTGATCTTTACATCTCCGTAGTTGTTTACAATAGCATCGGAAACACTGAGCAAGGCTGAGAGAATAGCCGATATTCCACCCACAACCACTACAGTAACAAGAACCTCGAAAATCATCAACATTCACCCCATTACCTCACAGGAACCATTCCTGAGAAACCAATGAACGCCATTGCCATGATCCCAATGATTATCAGTGTTATCCCGGTACCGTTTAGCTGTGGGGGGATGTCTTTCTCTCTCAACCTTCCTCTTATTGCTGCAAGAGCTACGATTGCTAACCACCAGCCTGCGCCTGAACCAAATCCAAAGAGAAGTCCCTGCAACGCTGTATACTCTCTAATAATCATAAACAGTACTCCACCGAGTATGGCACAATTCACTGTGATAAGCGGGAGAAAGATCCCAAGGCTTATGTATAATGCTGGAGAGAAGCGATCTATGATCATCTCGAGCAGTTGTACAAACGCTGCAATTACAATAATGAAGACTATAAAACGCAGATATTCAAGCCCCAGTGGTATGAGAATATAATAATGGACAAAGTGATTAAGAACCGTGGTGAACGTGAGAACAAATGTCACTGCCAGGCCTAGGCCATTAGCAGTTTTCAAGTCTCTTGATACTGCAATGAAAGAACACATCCCCAGGAAATTACTCAGAATCATATTGCTCGTAAGTGCAGCAGCTATCATTATCACGAAAGGATTCAGTTCAACACCCATCTCATCAGCGCCCTTCGGATTTCTTCTTGAATGGTGTTCTGGCTATCCATATGATCGTGGCCATCACAAAGAAGGCACTTGGCGGCATTATCATTATTGTCCAGCTTGTTGAGCTTTCAGGAAGCAACCTGAAGCCAAATAGACTTCCAAATCCCAGAAGCTCTCTGACAAATGCAATCATAAGTAACACAAGGCCATAGCCGATTCCTGACGAGATACCATCAAGGAGGGAGTCCACAGGATTATGAGATTGAGCGTATGCTTCAGCACGACCCATGATTATGCAGTTTGTGATAATAAGACCCACATAGGGTCCCAGCGATCTGCTTATTTCGGGCAGATAAGCCTTCAGGAATGTATCAACCATAACCACGTATGAAGCTATGATGAGAACCTGAACAATCATTCTAACGTTTCTTGGAGTCTTGTTTCTCAATAGAGAGACTGTCAATGAGGAAAGTCCTGTTACAAAGACAAGTCCAATAGCCATTATGGTAGTATTCGTCAGGTCGTTCGTAACCGCAAGAACGGAGCATATTCCAAGAATCTGTACGAGAACGGGGTTGTTTTTCCAGAGATTCTGCAGGAAGTTCTTCTTATCTACCATTGTTATCACCCAAGACCTCCGCAATTTCCGGCAGAATATTGTTGATTGCCCTGTTGATAAGCTCCTGGATTGACTCAGAAGTCCTTGTTGCGCCGGTGATTGCTGCTATGCTCGACCTCTCTTTGGAGGCGTCCTCTTCAAACCTGACTACTGATATTCGCGCACTTGGATCTTCCGAGATCAGTAGACCTCTGAATTGATTCTTGAAATCAAGCCCGTCTATTCTTCCCCCCAAACCCGGTGTCTCGGAGTGTTCGTAGAATTCTATGCCCACCAGTCGTTCGTAGCTTTCATTGACAGCTACGACAGCCGTAATGGTGCCCCAAAGACCTGGGCTTGAAACAAGAAACGCGATAACCCTATCCTGATCATTCTCCTTGAGATAGATGCTTCCATCAGAGTACTCTATTGTGCGAACACTCTCACTGAATATCGAAGAGATCATATCCCTTTGGGGCATATCATCCGGGTGAAGCATCCCCATAGCAAGAAGAATTGATGTCTGGAGTCTGATTTCCTCGTTCTCGATTATCCTGTTTCTGGTGGCAGCATTAAGGAATGCCAACAAAGCAACGAAGATCGCAGAAACTACGAAGGTGTAGAAGATCCCATATACCCTGGGGCTCATTTTTTCACCTTCCACTTGTCAAGGTGATCGATCAGAGGTGCGAAAGTGTTGGCAATCAATACTGCGAACATCAGGCCAGCCCCGAATAGAGAGAAAGTTCCTATGATTACTGTCAGTGATCCGATCAAGATCCCGTAGTACACTTTCGCTCTTTCCCTTCTGGGAGCGCTTACAGGATCCGTTGCCATGAAAACGGCTCCGAACAAAAGACTCCCGCCTGTGAGAGTAACGAATGGATCAATAGCAGACAGTCTAAACAGGTAAAGCAAAGACGAAAGAACAAATGCTGCAGAAATGGTAGAAGCGATTATCTTGAATGATGCAGTCTTTGTTATGACCAGGTACACTGCACACGCTATTATAAGCCATTTCGCCGTCTCACCTGCTGAACCAGCTATCGTACCAAAGAACATGTCCGTTCTGGAAACCGCTTCTCCATAACGAATCATTTCGATGGGTGTTGCACCACTGACGGGCTGGGGAAAGACCAGCCAACTGGTGAAGCCCTCACCCCAGAATCGCGTAGCTTGCGTCCACTGCACTGTAAGTGCAACAGGAAAGCTAATGTAAACAAAAGCTCTGCCTACCATTGCAGGGTTGAAGATGTTTCGGCCAAATCCTCCAAATGCCATCTTTCCGAACACTATGGCAAACACTATTCCAACAGCAACGATCCAGATAGGAACTGCTGGAGGAAGTATAAGTCCGAATAGCAGCCCTGTGACCAGAACAGCTTCGCTAACTGGTTTACCTCTTCTAACTTCGAACAGGTACTCAATAATAAAAGCGAAAGAAACAGAAAGTGCTACTACAAAGAGTACCCTGAGACCGAAATTCCCCACACTGAAAACGAGTATTGGCAGAAGCGAGTAGATCACCTTGCGCATATTTGGTTGTTTCATGAACAATCTTTTTCCCATGAGTTCCCCCAAGAAGCTTGACTATTATTATGGTCATATTCTATAATGGTTTTGAGGTGATATGTTGCCACACTTGCATGAACTGAACTTCTACTCCGTTGCGGATGCCAAGGCGCATCTTTCCAGGGTTATTGATGGAACAGCAAGTGGTGACTCAATTATAACAAAGAATGGAGTTCCAACTGCCGTTTTGATGGACTACCAGAAGTACGTGAGGATTAACAAGTTTCTTGAACAGGTATTCGATCTCTACTTGATAGATGTTGGTGAGAAAGCTTTTGATAAAGGAATCCTTGATCTCATAGTTGAGATTGACGAAGAATGACGGAGGTGTGTGATGGCTGAAGTGTTGCTGGAGAAGGTAGGAAAGGTCTTCCCCAATGGTTTCAGGGCAGTGGCAGATGTGAACGTTGAAGTTGGTGACAAAGAATTCGTGGTCCTGGTTGGACCATCAGGATGTGGGAAGACTACAACTCTGAGAATGATAGCAGGACTGGAAGAGATTACCGAGGGAACTATCAAAATCGGGGCAAAGGTCGTGAAT
>Ga0334895_1004169_pt1 | contig 10478 bp, 7 predicted proteins | sample GraSluR3_MG_7_FD_207229 | JGI IMG/M metagenome (GOLD analysis project Ga0334895, IMG submission 207229) | Sludge microbial communities from methane-producing bioreactor in Wageningen University, Netherlands - Granular Sludge_31_05-R3 | ecosystem: Engineered > Bioreactor > Anaerobic > Unclassified... | reverse complement strand
CTGGTTCCCCGCATTGGGCGATGCGGGCCGTGAGGATACGCCGCAGTGGATGCGGGAGTTGCCGGTCTGGACGACGGCTTCAGGTGACCGGGCGCAGGTGGTATCCCGAGTGAAGGCCTTCGCGGCGTACATGGGTGTACCGGTCGGCTTCCACTGGTACGGTTGGCATCAAATCCCGTTTGATAACGACTACCCCCACTACTTCCCGGTGACGGAGGGCTTTTCCGAAGGGGTTCGAGACCTTCAGCAAGCGGGCATTTACGTGATGCCCTACATCAACGGGCGTCTGTGGGATATGCACGACAGAGGCGTCGAAGACTACCAATTCACCAGCGTTGCCTTGCCCGCGGCAACGAAGGATGATGAGGGGCAGCCCTACGTGGAGATGTACGGCAGTAAAGAAGCGGACGGCAGCCCGGTGCGTTTCGCGGTGATGTGTCCCGCTACCGATCTGTGGCAGGACCGCATCCGCTCCATCTGCTTGCCGTTGACGGCGTCTACATCGACCAGATATCCGCCATGTCACCGAAGCTGTGCTTCGACAGGACCCACGGGCATCCGCTGGGTGGAGGACATTGGTGGGTTGAAGGGTACTGGAAGGTGCTGCAGTCGATCCGCGAAGCCATGCCCAACGGAGGCATGTTAACCAGCGAGTGCAACTCCGAACCCTTTGCCCGTTGGTTTGACGGCTACCTTACGTGGACCTGGCAACATGACGGTCAGGTACCGGCCTACGTTGCTGTTTACGGCGGTGCCATCCAGGTGTTCGGACGGGCTTACCGTGGTGGAGACACCAAGGACCTGGCGTTGCGTATGAAGGCCGGGCAGCAGCTGGTGTTCGGCGAGCAGATCGGATGGATCGACCCGGAGATCGTCAACGAGGAGGAGAGCGCGGCCTTCCTGCGACAGGTAGTCAGGCTTCGTTGGCGTCTGCGGCGCACCTTCTACGCCGGTGAGATGTGCCGCCCGCCGCGACTCGAAGGTGACATCCCCACGATACGAGCCGACTGGCAGTGGAAGGATGATTGGTGGGTGACGACCGACGCCGTGATGACAGGGGCGTGGCGACTGCCCACGGAGAACAAACTCGTCTTGATGTTTGTCAACGTTAGCGATTCACCCGTCTCCGCCCGGTTCCACTTCGATGGTCGCCGGTATGGCATCGAGGGCGACCAGGTCCGTGTGACCATCATCGATCAGGAGGAAACGCTAGAGACCTTCGCGGCACCGAACGCTTTCCATCGGGAGCTCGAACTCCCACCTCGTACGGCCTACGCGTGGGAAGTGTACTCGGTGTAGCGAAGGACACCGATCCCGCCGGCGCCGTCTGCACCTTAGGCCAAGCCATCAGAGATGGCGGCGAACTCACGTTTGTCGGGTACAATCCATGGGTGGAGGCTCAGACTGAGACCGCGAGCGCAGCATAGGGAGCACCTGTGACCCAACACAACGCCCGGATCCGCACCATCCGCAATATCGGCATCATCGCGCACATCGACGCCGGCAAGACCACGTTGACCGAGCGCATGCTCTATATCACGGGGCGCACGCACCGCGTGGGTACGGTGGACGAGGGGACGACCATCACCGACTGGATGGCGCAGGAGCGCGAGCGCGGTATCACCATCACCGCGGCGGCGGTCACGACGGGTTGGACGGACGCCATGACGGGCCGGAGCGCGCAGATCAACCTCATCGACACGCCGGGCCACATCGACTTCACCGCCGAGGTGCAGCGGAGCTTGCGCGTCCTCGACGGTGGGGTCGTGGTCTTCGATGGCGTGGCAGGCGTCGAGCCGCAGTCCGAGACGGTCTGGCGCCAGGCCGACCGCTACCACGTTCCCCGCATCTGCTTCATCAACAAGATGGACCGCACAGGCGCCAATGTCACGCGGACCCTCGCGATGATGCGCGAGCGTCTGTCGTCGCTGCCGCTCCCTATGCAGCTCCCGATCTTCGAGGCCGACGCCTTCACCGGCGTCGTGGACTTGCTCCAAATGAAGGCCCTCCTCTTCTCCGGGGAGACCGGCGCCCCGCCCACGGAAGCGGAGATCCCCGGCAACGTCGCGGGTGTTGCGGAAGCGCGCCGGGAACTGGTCGAGCGCATCGCTGAGACCGACGACGACTTGACGCTGCGCTACCTCCGGGACGAGGTCATCACCGAGGCCGAGCTTGCCGCCGCCCTGCGTCGTGCCGTCATCGACAACGCCCTGGTGCCGGTGCTGATGGGTAGCGCGCTGACGGACAAAGGTGTGCAGCCGCTCCTGGACGCCATCGTCCGCTACCTCCCCAGCCCGCTGGAGGTCCGCTCCGTGGAGGGGCACCATCCCGAGACGGGCGAACCCCAGCAGCGCCCTCCCGATCCCGACGCACCTTTCTGTGGTTTGGTTTTCAAGGTCGCCAGCGATCCCTTCGTGGGACACCTAGGCTACGTACGCGTCTACTCCGGCAAGTTGGAGAAAGGGACACAGGTCTATAACGCCACCCGGCAGAGCACTCAGCGGGTCGGGCGCCTGCTGCGGATGTATGCCGCCAAGCGTGAGGACATCGACCGCTGTGCCGCGGGTGACATCGTGGGCATGATCGGCCTCAAGGACAGCGTCACCGGTGACACGCTCTGCGCCACTGATCACCCGGTCTTGCTGGAATCCATCGAGTTCCCGCAGCCTGTGACCAAGGTAGCCATCAGACCCCGGGATCCGATGGACCAGGAACGCCTGATAGGGGCGCTCCGTAAGCTGGCGACCGAAGATCCTACCTTCACGGTGGTGTTCGATCAGGAGACAGAGGAAACAGTCATCAGCGGTATGGGCGAGCTGCACCTGGAGATCCTGGTGGATCGGGTCCAGCGCGAGTTCGAGGTGCCCTGCGTGGTAGCGCCGCCCGAAGCCGCCTACCACGAGACGGTGACCGGTCGTACCCGTGCCCAGGGTCGCTACATCCACCAGTCCGGCGGATCGGGCCACTACGCCGTCGTCCGGCTGGCCCTAGTCCCCGGCGAGCGCGGGTCGGGCTTTGTCTTCGAGAACCGTGCGTCGGCGAGTGACGTCCCCCAGCAGTTCGAGCGCGCCATCGAGCGCGGCATCCGAGACGCGCTGGAGGAGGGCCCCCTCGCCGCCTACCCCGTCGTCGACGTGCACGTGGTCGTGATCGGCGGGCGCCACCACGAGATAGACTCACACAACCGCGACTTCGAGATTGCCGCCAGCAGGGCCTTTAAGCAAGCGTACCGACGAGCGCGCCCCATCCTGCTGGAACCCGTGATGACGGTGACGACGCGCGTGCCGGAGGCCTATGTGGGTCCCGTCGTCTCCGACATTCCGGCGCGAGGCGGGCAGGTGGGACGGATGCAGTTGATGGAGGAAGAGGCCGGCTACATCATCGAGGCCACGGTACCGCTCAGTCGGATGTTCGGCTACGTCACGACGCTGCGCTCCCTGACCAGCGGGCGAGGACGGTACACTATGGAGTACGCCCGCTACGCCCCCGTGCCCGAGGACCGCGCCGCTGAGATCATCGCGGCCCGCCGGGAGCGAGCACAGCGCGTGCGGTAGGAGACGCAGCGCCCGTAAACCACCTCCGCTGGGGCGCGCTACGGCTTGGCACGTTGGCGCACCCTCGACCCCTACACCAAGTGTACGACCGAGAAGAAGTGGAAGACGCTTCCGCCGATCACAAACAGGTGCCAAATCGCGTGGCTGAAGGGCAATTGCCGCCATCTGTAGAAAATGATGCCCGATGTGTAGAAGAGGCCCCCAATCAGCAGGAAGATCAGGCTGGCCGTGCCAATGCTACGCACGGATCCATTGAATGCCGGCACGGCGAACCATCCCATCACCACGTACAGCCACACCGGCGGCTTGACGAACGACTGGGTCAGAATCAGTTTGGCTACCAAAGCCCCCACGGCTAGGCTCCAGACCAGACCGAAGGTGATCCAGCCGAGAGTGCCACGCAACTTTGTGAGGAGGAAGGGCGTGTAGGTTCCGGCGATCAAGATGAAAATGGCGGCGTGGTCCAGACGCTGCAGTAGAGGGTTGCAGCCTGACCGAGGGGTACCGTGATAGATCGAGGAGGCGAGGTAGAGCAACAGCAGCGATATACCATAGATGATGCCGCCCACCAAGTACCAGGGGTCGCGGGCATTGACGGCACGGATGATCAGCACAACGAGCCCCGCGATGCTCAACCCCACGCCGAGAGCGTGGGTCGCGCTGTTCGCAATGATCTCGTGGAGTGAGAAGGATCGAGCGATGGGGTCGTCCTTGTAGGGCATAGTTCCTCCTGATAAGCTGGTGTTCGTGTTATCACCAGCTTATCAGGTTCGGAGCAGAATCACCTGAAAGAACGCTAACCGTTGCCCACTAAAGCGCCGTCACAGCGGCCCTTTCGATCACCAGCCCCTTCTCGTACCGCGCCATGAAGGCCGCAAAGCCCTCCACGTCCCTCGGGTCGGGTGCGAGCGTCGTGCCCGTCTCGCCCGCAAAGACCTTATCGGCGAGATAGGTCTCCAACGGTTCACCGTCCGCCCCGTTCAGCATATACGCAGCCAGCAGGGCGATCCCCCACGCACCGCCCTCGCCCGCGGTCTCCATCACGGAGACGGGGACGTTCACCGCCGCCGCCATCATCCGCTGGCCCACCTCCGGCGTCTTGAAGAAGCCGCCGTGCCCGAGCACCTGGTCGAGCGCCACATGCTCCCGCTCAAAGAGGATGTCCAAGCCGATCTTCAAGGCCCCGAGCGACGCAAACAGGTGCGTGCGCATGAAGTTCGCCAGCGTGAAGCGGCTCTCGGGCGTACGGACGAAGAGAGGCCGGCCCGCCTCCATGTGCGTGATGTGCTCGCCCGAGAGGTAATTGTAGGCCAGCAGGTTACCGCCGTCCGCGTCGCCCTCTAACGCCTTCCGATAGAGCATCGGGAAGAGTTCGGACTGGCTGACCTCGACGCCCAGCGCAGCCGTGAACTCCTGAAGCAGCTCGACCCACGCATTGATGTCGGAGGTGCAGTTGTTGCTGTGGACCATCGCCACCGGCTTGCCGGCGGGCGTAGTCACCATGTCGATCTCAGGGTAAACCTTTGAGAGGGGCTCCTCCAGCACGACCATCGCGAAGACCGAGGTCCCGGCAGAGACGTTGGCGGTCCGCTCCGCCACGCTGTTGGTGGCGACCATCCCCGTGCCGGCGTCGCCCTCCGGGGGACACAAGGGGATGCCTGGCTCCAGGGTGCCCGTCGGATCCAGCAGCTTAGCGCCCTCCTCAGAGAGCGTGCCGGCAGCCTCCCCCGCGACGAGGACCTCCGGCAGGATACCTCGGAGGGTCCAGGGGACGCCGGCGCCCTCGAGACGATCGTTGAACAGCTCGACCATGGCCTCATCGTAGTCGTTGGTTCGGCTGTCGATCGGGAAGACGCCCGAGGCTTCGCCGACACCGAGGACCTGCTCCCCGGTCAGTTGCCAATGCACGTAGCCGGCTAACGTCGTCAGGTGGTTGATCTGCGGGACGTGCGGCTCCTCGTTCAGGATCGCCTGATAGAGGTGCGCGATGCTCCAGCGCTGCGGGATGTTGAAGCGGAACAGCTCCACCAGCTGCTCCGACGCCTGCCCCGTGATGGTGTTCCGCCAGGTCCGGAACGGGACGAGGAGGTTACCCTCGGCATCGAAGACCAGATAGCCGTGCATCATGCCACTGAAGCCGATGGCGCCGATCGTCTTCAGCGGAAGGCCATAGGTCTTCAGGATTTCGTCTGCCAACTCGCGGTAGCCGGCCCGCAGGCCGGTCCAGACGTCGGCCAGGCTGTAGGTCCAGATACCGTCTTCGTACCGATTCTCCCACTCATAGCTGCCCGAGGCAATCGGGGCGTGGTCCGCGCCGATCAGCACGGCCTTGATGCGCGTCGAGCCGAACTCAATGCCGAGCACGGTATTGCCGCTCGCGATGGCTTGCCGGGTATCGCTTTGATTCATGGTGATCTCCTTGTGTCGGCTGGATGCTAAGCTTGCAGTCTTGTCATGACGTTGACCGGGTTCGACATGACGTCGAAACGCACATGCCAGTCCTATGCAGATGATACGCCGGAAGGGCAAGAGCACAACAGGCGGCCAGTGGAACCCACCCTCGTCGGGCGTTTGGCTTCGCTGTGTGGTGAGAGATCAGACAGGGCAAGCGCTTGAAGCGCTTGCCCTGCACGTTACCTGCGGTCGACTCGGTACGCACTATAGGCGCCGAGCGCGAATCCCAGAGATCAGCCGAGGTCGAAGCGATCCAGGTTCATCACCTTGTCCCACGCTGCGACAAAGTCATTCACGAACTTCACCTCACCGTCCGCACATCCATAGACCTCCGCGATGGCCCGCAGCTGCGAGTTCGAACCGAAGACGAGATCGACACGGGTGCCGGTCCACTTCAGCTCGCCCGTCGCACGATCGCGCCCCTTGAAGAGGTCCCCGTCATCCGAGGTCGGCATCCACACCGTGCGCATATCCAGCAGATTGACGAAGAAGTCGTTGGTGAGCGCTTCGGGACGCTCGGTGAAGACACCGTGCTGAGCCCCTCCGAAGTTGGCGTTCAGCGCGCGCATGCCGCCCAGGAGCGCCGTCATCTCCGGCGCGGTCAGTGTCAGCAGCTGAGAACGGTCCAGCAGCAGCTCCTCGGCTCGCACGGCGAACTTGGCCTTCTGGTAGTTGCGGAAACCGTCGGCTACCGGTTCAAGCACATCGAAGGACGCCGCGTCGGTCTGCTCGGCGGTCGCGTCGGTGCGTCCCGGCGCGAAAGGCACCGTCACGTCGCGACCGGCGTTCCTCGCCGCCTGCTCCACGCCGGCGCAGCCGCCCAGGACGACCAGATCGGCGAGTGAAACCTTCTTGCCGCCGGACTGAGCGCTGTTGAACGCCTCACGGATGCCCTCGAGGGTCTCGAGCACCTTCGACAGTTGCGCGGGCTGGTTGACCTCCCAATCCTTCTGCGGCGCCAGGCGGATGCGCGCGCCGTTGGCGCCGCCGCGCATATCGGAGCCGCGGAAGGTCGAGGCCGAAGCCCAGGCCGTCGAGACCAGCTCCGGGATCGACAACCCCGAGGCCAGGATCTTGGCCTTCAGATCGGCGATGTCCTGCGCGTCGATCAGCTCGTGGTCGGCGGCGGGCACCGGGTCCTGCCAGATGAGCTCTTCCTCCGGCACCTCCGGTCCCAGATAGCGCGAGCGCGGGCCCATATCGCGGTGCGTCAGCTTGAACCAAGCGCGAGCGAAGGCGTCGGCGAACTCGTCGGGGTTCTTGTGGAATCTCTCGGCAATCGGTCGGTAGATCGGGTCCATCCGCAGCGCCATATCCGCCGTGGTCATGATGGTCGTCACTCGCTGCGACGGATCGTGAGCGGCGGGCGCGAGATCCTCTTCGTTCACGTTGACCGGGACCCACTGCCAGGCCCCGGCGGGGCTTTTCACCAAGTCCCAATCGTAGCCGAAGAGCATGTCGAAGTAGCCCATATCCCACCGGATCGGGTTGGGCGTCCAAGCGCCCTCGATGCCGCTGGAGATCGTGTCACCGCCCTTACCGCTGCCGAAGCTACTCTTCCAGCCGAGGCCCTGCTCCTCAACCGGAGCGGCCTCGGGCTCGGGTCCGACGTGGGTCGCCGGGCCGGCGCCGTGGCACTTACCGAAGGTATGGCCACCGGCGATCAGCGCGACCGTCTCCTCATCATTCATGGCCATGCGCGCGAACGTCTCGCGGATGTCGCGGCCCGACGCCACCGCACTGGGCTCGCCGTTGGGCCCCTCCGGGTTGACGTAGATCAGGCCCATCTGCACGGCAGCGAGCGGGTTCTCGAGGTCGCGATCACCGGAGTAGCGCTTGTCGCCCAGCCACTCGGCCTCAGAGCCCCAATAAGTATCCTCCTCAGGCTCCCAGATGTCTTTGCGCCCACCGGCAAATCCGAAGGTCTCGAGCCCCATCGACTCCAGCGCACAGTTGCCGGCGAGAATCATCAAGTCGGCCCAGGAGATCTTGTTGCCGTACTTCTGCTTAATCGGCCAGAGCAGCCGGCGCGCCTTATCGAGGTTCACGTTATCGGGCCAGCTGTTAAGGGGCGCAAAGCGCTGGTTGCCGGTTGCCGCGCCGCCGCGACCGTCGCCCATGCGATAGGTGCCGGCGCTGTGCCACGCCATCCGGATGAAAAGCCCGCCGTAATGGCCATAGTCCGCGGGCCACCAATCCTGCGAGTCGGTCATCAGCGCGTAGAGATCCTGTTTGACCGCGTCCAGATCCAGCGTCTTGAAGGCTTCAGCATAATCGAAGTCCTCGCCCATCGGGTTGCCCTTGGCGGAGTGCTGGTGCAGGATCCTGAGGTTCAACTGATTCGGCCACCAGTCCTGGTTGGACGTACCACCGCCGGATACCTGCTTGTTGCTCGCTCCCGTCACCGGACACTTGCGCTCTTCTTCCATCCCTATTCTCCTTGTCGATTGCTTTGGAGATGCCGACCTCCGGCCCTCCCCACAAATGAATGCCTGCTATGCCCCCAAAGGGTGTCCTCTCGGCCCCTTAGCTTGATGTCTTCGGCATCAGGATCCTTGATCGATAGACGCCTCCTCCGCGACCTGACACGCCGGGCAGATGCCGTAGAAGGTGATCTGGCGGGTCAAGACTCGATAACCGGATGATTCCTCGGACGACAGGTCTACACCCTCGAAATCGCGATCGAGGTCGATCAGCTTGTGGCATACAACGCAGCATAGATGATGATGCGCGCTATTGTTCGTGTCGTAGCGATGCCCACCGTCGCTAAGGTCGTGAACCTGGGCCAACTCGCCCAGGTCGCTGAGCTCGCGAAGGGTATTGTAGACCGTCGTGCGAGACACGTCAGGCATGACCGCCAGCACACGCTGGTACACCTGCTCGGCAGTAGGGTGACTCTTGTCGTTGACAAGCAGTTCCAGGATCACGCGTCGTTGCGGCGTGATCCTGAGCCCGTGTTCGTGAAACTGGTCGAGAAGCGCCTCAAGGGATTTCATCGACATTGCCTATCTGTACGAATACCTAATTGGTATTCATTATAAACTAGGGGAACGCGTCTGTCAATAGCCCACCCCACACCTGATTGCGGCACCGTTGGTGGGAACCACAGGCTCTGCATCACCGGCGAAGCCGAAAACTGCCCCATCCCCCAACTATGGTAAAATGACGTGGATCGTGATCCGCATAAGACGGAGGCAACGTGCCGAAGTACGTCAAGGACTACAAGTGGTCCAACATCGGGGCCATGGTGCGCAACCTGACGCGGGACCCTGAGAGATGCACCAACGGCTTCAAAGGCCGCACCGTCGTGATCACCGGTGCAACGTCGGGCATCGGCTATGCCACGGCGCACAAGTACGCGTCTCGCGGGGCCGACATCATCAGTGTCAACAGGAATGAAGAGAGATCGCAGCGGTTGTGTGAGGCGCTACGTGCTCAATACGGCGTGGACTGCACCTATCTGATCGCTGACTCCGCGAGACTGGCCGACATCCACCTCGCCGGCAAGCAGTTGGCGGCCCTGAGCCGCCGGATCGACGTCCTCATCCACAACGCCGGCGTCTTTCTCACGAAGAAAACGTTCACCGCCGATGGACTGGAGATGGTGTTTCAGGTGAACTACCTCAGCTCGTTCATCCTGAACCACTACCTCAGGGCGAAGTTCATCGAACAGGATGCCGGTCGGATCCTCTTTGTGAACTCTGAGGCCCATCGATTCGCCGTCTGGGGGCTGCATCTGGATGATTTGGCCTGGGAGAGCCACCGCTACTCGGGATCCAAGAGCTATGGCGCGGCGAAAATGGCGCAGCTGCTCTCGATGATCAAGCTCCAAGAGAGCTTTGAGGGAACCGGCGTGACCGTGAACGCGATGCACCCGGGCAACGTTAGGACGAATAGCGGTCAGGACAACGGCCCACTCTACCGGTTCCTCAAGCGGGTACTGGTTGATAGTACGGCGAAGTCGCCGGAGGTCGCTGCCGAAGCCCTGTACACCTTGGGGGTCTCCAGCCGTCTGGCGGCCACGTCCGGTAAGTTCTTCAACCTCACGACCGAAGAGGAACCTGCGCCGCCGGCCCTCGATAGAGCAGTGGCGGTAGAGCTATGGACACTAAGCCAACGACTAGGTGGGATAGTATGACGACTGAAAGCAAGACAGTTGTGATCATCGGCGCCGGCATGGCCGGGCTGACGGCGGCAGCCTATCTGGCAAGGGACGGTCACCGAGTCCTGCTGCTCGACAAGAACGACAGGGTCGGCGGGCTGGTCCGCACCTTCGCTGTCGAGGGCTTCTCCTTTGACGGCGGACCGAGGGCCTTTGTCAACTCCGGCATCGTAAGACCCATCCTGGGGGACCTGGGTATCCGTTGGGACTATGCCGACAATCGAATTGCTGTCGGCATCGAGGACCAGTTGGTCTCTATCGAGTCGATGGACTCGATCCGGGGCTATGAGGAGATGCTGCGGGTCCTA
>Ga0334895_1004165_pt1 | contig 10483 bp, 10 predicted proteins | sample GraSluR3_MG_7_FD_207229 | JGI IMG/M metagenome (GOLD analysis project Ga0334895, IMG submission 207229) | Sludge microbial communities from methane-producing bioreactor in Wageningen University, Netherlands - Granular Sludge_31_05-R3 | ecosystem: Engineered > Bioreactor > Anaerobic >... | reverse complement strand
AGATCATCGCCACCAACACCACCACGCCGCGCGACGTGGCCCTCTTGCGCGAACGAGGCGTTACCCACCTCGTCACCAGCACGCCCCGCATCACCGGACGCACCTATGGCACCAACGTGATGGAGGCAGTGATGGTGGCGTTGGCCGGCAAGGGCCGCCCCCTCACCGAGCCCGAGATGCGAGACCTGCTGGGCGAGCTCGGGTGGCACCCCAACGTCGAAGCCCTCCAGACCGTCTGAGTCCGCTTGCCCTGGCCCCGCACTGTGCTATACTTGAGGCATACTGAAAGAGGTGCTGACGGAGACGAGTAGGTCGGGTCTGAGCGTCCAGAGAGCTCGCGGCAGGTGCAAAGCGAGCACGCCTCATCCGATCGAAAATCCCTCCCGAGCCTGCGGCCGAACGGGCACCGAGCCCCACTAAGCTCGCACGGATTCGTCTCACGTTACCGGGACGGGCCTATCGGAGAGCCGAGTCGGCGTCTCCTGCAGGCACTCGAGTGGGCTGCCTCCGCGCGAGGCGGCCAATCGGGGTGGTACCACGGGAAGCTTACGCTCTCGTCCCCAGCGGACGAGGGCGTTTTTGCATCTAGGAGGGGGAGAGAGCCATGCCGTTCCAAGAGGTTCCAACACAAGTCGATCTGGTCGCCCAAGAGCACAAGATCCTGGAGCTCTGGAAAGAGACCCGGGCATTCGAGCGAGGCCGCCAGCGCCGCCTGGGGATGCCCACCTGGTCGTTCATCGACGGCCCCATCACCGCCAACAACCCCATGGGCGTGCACCACGGCTGGGGGCGCACCTATAAGGACCTGTTCCATCGCTTCTGGACTATGCGCGGCCGCGATGCCCGCTACCAGAACGGGTTCGATTGCCAGGGTCTCTGGGTCGAGGTCGAGGTCGAGCGTGAGTTGGGGTTCACCTCCAAGCGCGACATCGAAGCGTACGGCCTGGACCGCTTTGTGCTTGAATGCAAAGAGCGAGTCCTGCTCTATGCCGCCATCCAGACCGAGCAATCCATCCGCCTCGGCTACTGGATGGACTGGAACGATCCCGACGAGCTGCGACTGCTGGCGGACGCGCTGATGGAGGATCCCTCCCAAGAGATGACCCTGCAGGGCCCCCAAGGCCCCGTTACAGGCACGGTGGAGGATCTGGTGGGGCGCCTAGGCCTCGGCGAACTGGGGGGCAGCTACTTTACGTTCTCCAACGAGAACAACTATATGATCTGGAAGTTCCTGAGCGAGTGCCATCGGCGCGGCTGGCTCTATCGGGGCGTGGACGTCATGCCCTGGTGCCCCCGCTGCGCCACGGGCATCAGCCAGCACGAGATCGTCACCGATGGCTATCAGGATCGCACCCACCGCGCCGTCTGCCTGCGCTTTCCGTTGCGCGGCCAGGAGGGCGCCTCGCTGCTCGTGTGGACCACCACCCCCTGGACGCTGACCAGCAACGTGGCCGCCGCGGTGGGCGCCGATCTCACCTATCTGCAAGTCCGCCAGGGCGACGAGACCCTCTATCTATCCAAAGGCGCCGCGCATATGCTCAAGGGCGCGTACGAGATGGTGCGCGAGCTGCCGGGCAGCGCCATGGTGGGATGGACCTATGACGGCCCCTTTGACGAGCTAGCCACGTCGCAACAGCCAGGCGGGCTCACGCAAAGCGCCGTAGAGAGCAAGACCACGAACTCGGCCGTCGCTGCTCACATCGTCATCGCTTGGGACGCCGTCGGCGAGGAAGAGGGCACGGGCATCGTTCACATCGCCCCTGGCTGCGGCGCCGAAGACTTTCAGCTAGGCAAGGAACATGGCCTGCCCATCATCTCGCCGCTGGATGACTCGGGCCAGTTCGTGGAGGCCTTTGGCTGGCTGGCGGGCTTGGAGGCGGCCGAGGCGGCCCATGCCATCTTCCAGAACCTGCAGGAAAAGGGGCTGCTCTATCGCGTCGATGACTATACCCACCGCTACCCCACCTGCTGGCGCTGCAAGACCGACCTGGTCTTTCGCTTGGTGGACGAGTGGTTCATCAGCATGGACGAGCTCCGCCATGACATGATGCGCGTCACCGAGCAGATTCGTTGGATCCCGTCGTTCGGGCTCGAGCGGGAGCTCGACTGGCTGCGCAACATGCACGACTGGATGATCAGCAAAAAGCGCTACTGGGGCCTGGCGCTGCCATTCTGGATCTGTGACGACTGCGGCGAGTTGGCCGTCATCGGCGACGAACGCGAGTTGGAGCGCCGCGCGGTGGAGGGCTGGGATGCCTTTGCAGGGCACACGCCCCACCGCCCCCATGTCGATGCCGTCGTTTTGGCATGCCAAGAGTGCGGCGGCAGGATGCACCGCATCCCCGACGTGGGCAACCCCTGGCTGGATGCTGGCATTGTCAGCTTTTCCACGCTGCGATACCGCACCGATCGCCCTTACTGGGAAAAGTGGTACCCGGCCGACTGGATCAGCGAGTCGTTCCCAGGGCAGTTCCGCAACTGGTTCTATAGCCTGCTGGCCATGGGCACCGTGCTGGACAACAGCCCCGCCTTTCGCGAGAACTTTTCCTACGCCACGCTTTTTGCCGAGGACGGCCGCCCCATGCACAAGAGCTGGGGCAACTCGATCGAGTTCAACGAGGCCGCCGACAAGATGGGCGTGGACGTGATGCGTTGGCTCTACTGCGCCCACAAACCCGAGAACAACCTGCTCTTTGGCTACCACCGCGCCGACGAGACCCGTCGCCGTTTCGTGATCCCGCTGTGGAACGTCTACAGCTTTCTGGCCACCTATGCCAGCCTGGATGGCTGGCAGCCCGAGTGGCCGCTGGAGGACCCGGGAACGCCCGAGGGGCCGACGCCCCAGAGCAGCAGCCCACTCGACCGTTGGATCGTCGCCCGCGTCAACGAGGTCGCGCAGACCGTCACCCACGCGCTGACCGGCTCGGACCCCTATGCCTCCACGCTGGCGCTGGAGGCGTTCCTGGATGACCTGACCAACTGGTACGTGCGCCGCAGCCGCCGCCGCTTCTGGAAGAGCGAACACGACGCCGACAAGCAGACGGCCTATGCGACGCTCTACCACGTGCTGGTGCGCTATGCCAAGCTTCTGGCGCCGTTCATCCCGTTCATCACCGAGGCCATCTACCAGAACCTGGTCCGCAAAGTGCGGCCCGATGATGCCTTGGTGAGCATCCACAATTGCGACTGGCCCGAGCCCGACCAAGAGGCCATTGATACCGACCTGCTGGAGCAGATGGCGCTGGCGCGCAGCCTGGCGGGACTGGGACTGAGCGCCCGCAACAGCGCCAATATCAAGGTACGTCAGCCGCTGGCCAGCGCCATGGTCTGGACGCCAGGCGGCCGCGCTCTGCGCTCCAGCGAGCTGGCAGCGATCGTCGCCGATGAGCTCAACGTCAAAGAGCTGGCCTTTGTCGAGCGCGAAGACGAGCTGGTGACCTACCGCATCGTGGCGGATGGCCGCTCCCTGGGCCCGCGGCTGGGCCGCGATTTCCCCAAGGCGCGCGCCGCCCTGGCAGAGATCCAGCCCGAGGTGGTAGCCGCCGCCGTCAAACGGGGCGAACCCGTCGTCCTGCAAGTCGACGGAGGCGAGATCAGCTTGGCCCCTGAAGAGATCCTGGTAGAGCCGCAGCCGCGTGAAGGCTGGGCCGTGGCCGAGGAGAGGGGCCTCATCGTCGCCATCGATACCACCATCACCGCCGAGCTACAGGCCGAGGGCTGGGCCCGCGATCTGGTACGCCAGATTCAGACCCTGCGCAAAGAAGCCGACTATGACCTCGACCAGCGCATCACAACAGGTTTGTTCTTCCCGAACCAGAAGCTTCAAGACACACTGGCCCCCTGGCAGGCCCACATCATGGACGAGACCCTCGCCACCTGCCTCCTGACCGAGGACGACGGCCTGGCGTGGGATCAGCGCGCCACGGCCAGCATCGACGGCCTGGCCGTGGAGGTGGCCATCCGCGCCCGCTAGCCCTACGCCAGACGAGGGGAAAGGCGATCGCCTCTCCCCTCGTGCATACTAAATCCTCTGGCTGAACGGGCGGCCTCGGTGGCGCCGTTCTAGTCACCCACCCGATCAAGGTCGGCCAGCTCGATGCGGCTCACCACAATTTGCACCTGGCCATAGTCGGATTCGTTTCCTCGCAGCACGCCCCAGATGCGCACAGCCTCTCCCGAATCGCGCAGGCCCACCAACGCCTCGGCCAACGCCGCGTCATCGGCCGCGATGCCGTACTGGCCGCCGGGCCACCAACTGTCAAAGTAGTCATCATACGTCGCCGCAGCGGGCAGAGGCACAACGGTGCCCACCCAGCCCTCCACCAGTCCATCGCCATCGCGCGGCCCTGGTAGCGAACCCTCCGCGACAATGCGTTCCACCACCAAGCGCGCATCGCCATAATCCGCCACGGCGTCCTCAAGCCACGCTTCCACCACCACCAAGCGACCCGTGTCACGCAGGGCCTCCAGAGCTTGCTCCAAGGTCTCGTCCGTGCCCCGAACGCCCATCTGGCCCAGAGCGCCGTTCCAGATGCGCACCATGTCGTCATAGGGAGATTGCGGCGGCAAGCTGTGCAGCGTGACCACATGCAGCCCTCCCTCGGCCGCCGGCGTTGCGCTGGGGCCCGGTCGGCGGGTAGGCTCAGGCGTGGCCGTGCTCAACGCCTGGGTACTGACCACCGCATCGGAAGCCACCACCATCTCCACGACGATGCCTTCCACGCTCACCGCCCTCACCCCAAAGCGATCCGTCTCGGCATCGGCCTGCAGCCGACGGAGCTCCAGCCGCCACGCCCCCCAACAATGACTGGCTGGGCCGCAGCTATCATCCCAAACTGGGTCGCCAGCCCCTTCCACAATGCCCGCTTGCACCAGATGCTCCCAGGCCAGGTCACGCAGCCAGATGGCAGGCACGGGGGCCGCCTCGCCCTCGGGAACCGCTGGGGTGGCGCCCTGCGAGGGATCGGACGGGCTGGGAGACGCATGGGAGGTGGACGCCAGAGGCGACTTGGTGGGGGCCGTCAGGGTGCGGAACGCCTCGCTCTCCACCAACACGCTGCAGGAAGAGGAGAGCAGGAGCAGCAAAAACAGGCTGGAAGCGGCCGCCAGTCTGCGGGCCCATGGAACTGCGCCGTGGCGTTCGCCGTCTACAGAGCAGCTAGGGCCAGTGTGGGAGGTACGCCATGACCAGCGGAATCGCGATCGTTGCACTGCTCGTCTCTCTTGCGTTGCTCGGCGTTGGCGGGGGTCACCCCTCTCGATGACCCTATCATACACACCCGAGCTCTGGGGGCAAGAGCGCAACGCCCCGGGCTAGACGGGGTTCTAGACGGTGGACCAAACGCAACAGAGTACAGATGATGCAGACCCTATCGATTGTCGCCATTCTACTGATTCTGGCCATGCTCTCACTCGAGGCACTCGGGGCCCCGCGCCACTGACGCTGCCTACCAGACGGCCAAAAATACCAACGAGCGCGAGTCGCCGCGGTAAACCGCGATGATTCGCGCTCGTCGCTCGCTCTAGGCGGCGCCACCTAAAAGGCGCGGTAGGTCTCTCGCTTGGCGCTACAGATCGGGCAGCGGTCAGGAGCATCTCCCACCAGCGTGTGTCCACAGCGGGAGCATACCTGAACCTGATCGATCTCCAGGTCGCCTCCGGCCTCGGCTGCGGCTTTGGCCTCACGGTACAAGGCAGCGTGCGTCTGCTCGGCCTGCCAGGCCCAGTCAAAGCTGCGCAGGGCGCCTCGCTCCTCTTGGAACTCGGCGGCCGCCTGGTACACGGGGTACATCTCTGCCACCTCAAAGTCCTCGCCCTCGATGGCCACCGCCAGGTTCTCAGCGGTAGGCCCGAGGCCAAATCCTGCGCCAGCCACCGTCTGCACGGCCCCGAACTGGTCGCGCATCACCATAAAGTGGCTGGTGGCGTGGATCTGCTCCGCCCAGGCGATGGCGCGAAACAGCCTGCCGATATTCGGCAGCTCGTCCTTGTCCGCCTTGTCGGCATAGACGAGGTAGCGCATGTGGGCCTGGCTCTCGCCCGCAAAGGCGCTCTGAAGATGGCCGAGGGTCATGGGATGCATGCTTGATGATCCTTTCTATGCTGAGGTGCGGCTAGACAACGGCCACCGTCTTGGTGCTCTCCCACAGGCCGTGGATGTTGCACAGCGCCACGGCGTACAGCGTACCTGGCTTTTCCAGCTTGACGCTGGTGACCACCGTGTGGTGGGTGTACACCGGCCCCTGGTTCGGGCCTTCGGTAGATTCGCCGTGAGCCGAGAACTCGAAATGGCCTACCTGATGCACGAACTTGCCGCCCTCGGGCAGGAAATAGAGCGTGATGTGGCTGATGTGGTGCTCGGTCGTGTTCGGGTGCGCCACCTCTTTGCCGAGGCTGACCCGCACCTCAAACACCTCGCCGGCCTTGACCTCGTCCGGCGCCTCGATCACGGGCACATGCTTTTCCTTTTTCCAATCCGCGTGCTGTAGCTGTTCCCCTAGCGATGTCATCCTTTTTCTCCTTCTCTCAACGCCCAAAAACTCTCAGACACCCGATCGCGCGGGAGACCTACCGCCGCCCCTGCGCACCGTGCGCCAGCCGCCTAGAGCACCTTGGCGATCTCGGCGATGATGGCCGGCAGGTAGACGGGCAGATCCGCGGGCGTCCGCGAGCTCACCAGCCGCTCGTCCACCACCACGGCCTTGTCCTCATAGATCGCCCCGGCATTCACCAGGTCGTCCTTGATGGCGCTCACACAAGTGGCGTGCCTGCCACGGACGATGCCAGCCGAGATCGGCACCCAGGCCGCATGGCAGATGAACGCCACTACACCGCCCTTGGCATACACGTCACGGACGAGATCGAGGACCGCGTCATAGCGCCGCAGCTTGTCCGGCGCATAGCCGCCCGGCACGACCACGGCATGGATCTCGGACGCATCCAGTTCCTCGGCTGCGACCGCTGCCACAGCGGGATACCCGTACTTGCTCGCATAGCTGGTCGCTTTGGGGCCCACCAACGTCACGGATGCGCCCTCTTCGAGCAAACGATAGTACGGATACCACAGCTCGAGATCCTCGTACAGCTCCTCCGCCAGAACCACAACCTTGGCTCCTTGAAGAGACATGCGTCACCTCCCTCTCATCATCGCAGCGGACGTCCCACCACCGACATGTAGACCACCGTCTCGGCCACACCGTCGGCGCCCAGCAAGCCGTCACACTCGTCATCATAGTAAGCAGCAATCTGGCAACTGGCAAGGCCGAGGCCCACGGCCGCCAATGCCAGGTTCTGGGCGATGTGCCCCGCATCCAAATAGGCATAGCGGTAGCAGCGCTCGCCATAGCGCCAGCGCGCCCGCCCAAACGTCGCCGTCCAGAAAAAGGTCGCCTGCGCATCCTGGACCATGCCCTGGTCCATGGCAGCCGCGCAAGCCTGCTCGCCAAGGGCGCCTGGCCGCACCAGCGTCAGCGCGTGGGCTTCGGACACATACCGGTAGATACCCGGAGGCAGGCCATCCGCCGCGTTGGCGAGCAGGTAGGTATCGACAGGATAGAGAGCCCCTGCCGAAGGCGCGGCCCGAAAGCTCAGTCCTCGCCTCTCGGACGTGATGCCTTGGGATGCCCACAAGAGCTGCGATAGCTCCGCCGGCGACAGGGGCGCGCCGCCGTACCGCCGCACCGAGCGTCGGGCACCAACGACATCCCAGAGAGGTGGACCCTCTGTGCGCTGCGGCGCTGGCAAGCGAACAAGCTGGTCCTCCGGCGGAATGGCGCGAGCTCTAGACCGCTGCTCGCCCGCGCCGATCATCATCCCCCCGCGGTGATGCTTGGTGGCATGCTGAAAGAGCCTACCTGGCCAACGTCCGTCGTCCTCACGGCTCTGTGGCACGGGCACCTCCCTCGCCTAGATAAAGAGCGTCACTTGGCTTTCGCGCGCGTCTTGCAGGTAGCTTCCCACAGCGCCATAGGCGTCGATCCATTCCTCTCGCAAATCCTCCTTGCGAATCCCCATGATCTCCATGGTCATCTCGCAGGCGATGATACGCCCTCCCAACGCCCTGTAATCCGACAGCAGGCGATCGAGCTCGACCACCTTGGCGCGGCGCATCCGCTGGCGAACCATCCACTTGCCCAAGCCTAGCATATGCATGCGCGAGAGCGGCCCCTTGTCCAGGCCACCCTTCTTGAGGCGCTCCAGCCCCCAGAAGGTGAAATAGAGCGAGGCCTCCATGCCCATGGCCAGGGAGCCATTGGCGATGATCAGGGCGCTATACAGCTTGTCCATGTCGCCGCTCTGCACCACGATGGTCGTTTTCTGGGCCATGCTCGACTCCTTGTTAGCGCTCGATGGTGATGGTCCAGTCGGTCTCCGCCCCCTCAACGCTCACCAGCGTGATGCCCAGAGCTTCCACCGCCATGGGGATCTCCTGCATCGAGGCGGGATGCGTCCCGCGCAACCGAATGGTATCGCCCTTGGAGGCCGACAGGACCGCCTTGCGCATCTCGACCAGAGGAACGGGGCAGGTCTCCCCGCGAACGTCTACCTCAATCTGTGCCATGGGTCACCTCACTCCTGAAACTCGACGATGACGTGGCTCACATCCCACAGCGGCTCGATCTTCTCCTCGATCTCGGCCCGAATGTTGTTGGCAAACTGGTGATCGCTGGGCAGATCCACCACTACCGTGACCACGTCGTCGTCGATGCGTACACCTGTGACCAGGTTCGTGCGCACCAGATCCAGCCCCACCATCGGGTTCATCACCCGCTTTAGGCGGCTCATCACCAGCTCCACCGTCGTGGGGTCGCGCTGGGTGATCAGGCCATGGCGCTCCTCATAGTTCTGAATGGCCGCACGCAGCCCGTCGATCGCCAGCACCGAGCAATGCGCCTTGATGGCTGGCAAGCCACCCAACGCCTCGGCCGCCTGCTTCCAGGTCAACCGCTTGGCCTCGTCCAGCGTCTTGCCCTTGGCCAGGTCGGTAATGATCGAGCCTGTGGCGATGTTCGAAGCGCAACCATAGGACTCAAAGCTGATGTCGCTGATCACCTTGTTCTCGGCGTCTACCTTTAGGTATACAGCCACCATGTCGCCGCAGGCGGGGCTGCCCTCCACCGCCTTGGCGTCAGCGTCCTCCAAAGCTCCCACGTTATGCGGGTGCCGAAAGTGCTCCATCACGGTCTCACTATAGGGCAATGGCATCCTACACCTCCTTGCCCAACGGGCTGATCTCACGCAAGCGGGCGACCACCTCGCTCAGAGCCGAGGCCACGGCGTCCACGTCGCTCCCCTGATTGTAGCGCCCCAACGAGAGCCGCACCGAACCATGCGCCCGCTCGTGGTTCCCGCCGATGGCCAGGATGACGTGGCTCGCCTCGAGCGAGCGGCTAAAGCAGGCCGACCCCGTGCTGACGGCGATACCGCGCATATCCAGATGCAGCAGAATCGACTCGCCCTCGACAAAGCGGAACGAGACGTTGCTCAGCGTGGGGACGCGCTCCTCGGGATGCCCGTTCAGCACCGTATGGGGAAGGCCCAACAAGCGCGCCTCCAGCTCATCGCGCAGCAGGCGCAGCCGCTGTGTCTCGTCGGCGTCGACCAGCGCCATGGCCGCCGCGAACCCCACGGCGCCCGCGATGTCCTCGGGGCCCGCGCGACGGTTGCCCTCCTGAAAGCCGCCATCCATCCACTTGGTCATGGGCGTTCCCTCGCGGACGTACAGGGCGCCCACCCCACGGGGACCATGGGCCAGCGCCGTGGTCAGGCTGACCAGGTCTACGGGCAAAGCATCCACTCGCAGCGGGACGCGGGGCCAGCCGTAGGTGGCGTCCACATGAACCAGAGCGCCCGCTTCATGGGCCAGGCCCGCCAGAGCGTCCAGATCCTGGAGCGTGCCGATCTCCTGGTTGGCCTGCTGAATAGAGACCAGCGCCGTGTCATCGCGCAAAGCGTTGGCCAGGTCGTCGGGACTCACGCGCCCGTGCGCGTCCACGGGGAGCACCGTCAGCTCATAGCCCGCCCTTTCCAGGGCGCGCATGCTCTGCAACACGGGGAAATCTTCCACGGCCGTGGTGATCAGGTGACGACCGCGCTTTTGCGAGAGCGCCGCAGCCGCCCCCTTGAGGGCCATGTTGGTGGATTCGGTGCTGCCCGAGGTAAAGACGATCTCATCGGCGTTGGCGCCCAACCGCTCCGCTACCTCTGCGCGGGCGGCATCAAGGGCGTCTCGCGCTGCTATGCCTAGCGAATACCCAAACTGCGAGGTAGCGACCGCGTAGGTATCGAACAGGTACGGTCGCATGGCAGCAAGAACGCGCTCATCCAAGCGGGTGGCGGCCATGTTGTCGAGGTAGATGGTGGGGCTATCCATGCAAGCCACCTTTCGTTGGGCGGCATTTAGATTAGATTCTAGATACATTATATCAGCAATACGGCAGGTGTCAACCGCGCGCCTCCGCCCGATCATCACCCGCCAGGCACG
>Ga0334895_1004164_pt1 | contig 10492 bp, 6 predicted proteins | sample GraSluR3_MG_7_FD_207229 | JGI IMG/M metagenome (GOLD analysis project Ga0334895, IMG submission 207229) | Sludge microbial communities from methane-producing bioreactor in Wageningen University, Netherlands - Granular Sludge_31_05-R3 | ecosystem: Engineered > Bioreactor > Anaerobic > Unclassified... | reverse complement strand
GCGTTGCGCGCTAGGCCGGCGTAGGCCACCTCAAAGGTCGCCTCGCTCGGCCCGAGGTGAGGCTTGAAGGTGGCACGCAGCATGGGCGCGTCCACATCCTTGCCGCCGCGCTCGCGCCAATCCACCCAGCTATCTACGTCGATGCGGCGTAGCCCCACGTAGAGACGGTACCGCTGCACAATGGTGGATTCGCGAAAGCGTCGCCGCACCTCGACGGTGGCGCGCACCGGGCCGCGCTCGGTCACGCGCACCTCGGCCCCTCGCAGCAGGCTATCCACCCGGGTGATATCGCCGATATTCCAAGCCGACATGGGGTGCGGCTCTTCCCAGCACACCTGCAGCCGGTTGATCAGGCCGGCGTTCTGCTTGCGCTCCACGCCGCGCCAGGTGCTCATGGTATCGACCACCCGCTCGTTCTCCAGATCGACCAGGCTGTCGATGGCGCCCGAGCTCGAGTGCACGTGGAAACTCAGGATGCCGTTGCCGATGGTCCCGTCGTCACGTACCATCACGCCGGCGGACGCAGGCCTATCGCTCGGCCGGAACACGCGGCAGCCCAGGGCGGGTAACGCCTCGGCCACAAAGAGCAGGTGCTCGCCATCCACCTGAACCGGCACGACCGCGCCCCGATCGTCGACCAGCGCCGAGGGGACGCCGTCAAGCGCTGCCAACGGCAAACACACCAGATCGGTGCGCTCCCACGCCAGTGGGTTCCAAACCACGATGCGCTGTCCCTCGCCAGAGCCCGTGTCTACGACACCGGCGAGCGCTTGGGCCGCCTCGTTGGCCATCTGGTCGGCATCGGCCACGACGCCATCTAGGAGCTCTACCGCGTCATCATAGGTCGCCCCGATGGAGCAGCCGCAGATGATATCATGAAACTGGTGGAACAGCGTCGTCTTCCAGGCCTTGGCCAGATCCGCAGCACGATAAGGCAGAACGGCCTGGGTTGCCGCCAGAGTCTGCAGGCTCTCGGCGGTCAGCAGAGCCGTCTCGCTGCGACGGTTGCCCGCCTTGATATCGCCGTGGCTGGTGTAGCAGCCCTCAAAGGTAGTATTCAGCTCGCCCTGGATCACGGGCAGCTCGACACCGGCCCGCTCGACGGCGCTGTAGAACGCCTCCAGCGTGCTCATCTGTGCCCGCGGCAGGAACGGCGTCTCGTCCAGCCGCAGGGCCGCCTCGATGTCGCGGGCGGTGGCGCCACCGCCGTGGTCGCCCACGCCATAGAGGTACAGCCCGCGCCGCAGGCCATAGCGCTGAGCCAGGTCCAGAGTTGGGGCAAGAACGCTCTCGGGCGTAACGACGCCGTTGTATCCCAGCGGGTCGTTGAACGCCAGCGCCCGCGATCCGTCGATCCCCTCCCACCAAAAGAGGGGCTCGCCGCGCCCCGCCCGGCAGAAATAGTAGCGATCCACGCCGACCTGCCGCAAGAGCTGCGGCAGCGTGCCCACATGGCCGAACGTATCGGGCTCCCAGCAGATGCGCGGCTCCAGGCCGAACGTCTCGCGCACATAGCGTCGAGTGTGCAGCAGGTGGCGCGCCAGCGACTCGCCCAGCGCCATGTTGAGGTCGCCCTCCACCCAAGTGTTGGCCGTCACCTCCCAGCGCCCCTCGGCCACGCGCCGCTTGACCGCATCGAGCACCTCTGGCGCGCTCTCGGCGATAGCCTCATAGGTGGACGCCTGGCTCTGGGAAAAGTGAAAAGCGGGATAGCGCTCCATCAACCCATCGGCGGCCTCGAAATCGCGCCGGATGACATCCACGGTCTCATCCCACGTCCAGAGCCAGTTCATGTCGATATGCGAATGGCCCACCAGATGGGTCACATAGCTCTTGGCGGCATCCTCCATCGGGGCCAGGCGTGCCAGCGCTCGTTGGCAGCTAGCCCGCCAAGCATCCCAGTTGGCGGCCGCCAAGGCGTCCAGACTCAGGGCCGCCGCGGCCTCGTCCCAGGCGCGTTGCCAGCTTTCGTTCGCGTCGGCGCTCTCAAAAGCCAGATAGTGGGTGAAGCGGATCTGCCCCGCTAGCACCTCCAGCTCCCGCAGCGCATCGGCCAGCGAGCTCACCCACGCCCCACTGGGCAGGAACAGCCCGAACCCATCGCCGCCAAAGGCGTGCACGGCGATCTGGATCTCTTGCCCAGGGCGATAGGCGTCACAGACCACCAGCGGCACCGCGCGCGTGTCCAGCCACGAAGGCTCGGCTCGCCGCAGTTCGCCATCGACATAGACCTCGCTGTGGATCGGCACGATGAACGGCAGCTCGACGCTGGCCCCCGCCGTCTCGATGCCAGCCACCGTATCCTCAAAACGCAGCTTGCGGCGCAACCAGACCTCGCCGGCCGCGCCGGCCCAGGTGGCGCCGGGCTGGGCCAGCTCCCAATCGGTGTCGTCAAAAGCCGGGGCGGCAGCGCCGGCCGCCGCGCCTTGGTGAAAGCGCCAGTCGGGCAGCGACTGGGCTCCCTCCAGCTCTTGCTTGATCGAGCTGATCGCGTCCAGGATCTTGTCAAGCATCCTCAGAACCCCCATGGTTGCAGCGTCAGCCGTTGTAGGCATCCACCAGTGGCCGCAGCGTCCGCAGAGCGATGGCCAAGCCCTCGTCCCAACGTTCCTTGAGATACTCGCCGTCCTCATGCTCGACGGCCACGTCGCCCGCGTACCCCACCTGCTCGAGGGCATCGAAAATGCGTTGCCAGGGTAGCTCGCCCAATCCGGGCAGCACAAAGCGCCACCACCCATTGCCATGCACGCCCGCCTTGGCGAGCTGCACGCGGTTGATGGCGATATCCTTGGCGTGCATGTGATGGATCCGCTCGCCATAGTCCTGAATCGCTTGCACATAGTCGATCTCTTGCCAGGCGAGGTGCGAGGGATCGTACTCGAGCCCGAGGCTCGGCGTGGGAACCGCATCGATGAGCATATCCCACAGCTCCGGCGTGGTGGCCAGGTTGGTCCAGCGATAGGGGCCATGCCCGCACACGCTGCCCGGCCAGGGCTCCAGCGCGATATTCACGCCATGGTCGGCGGCGTGCCGAGCGATGGGATCAAACCGCTCCCTGAACAGCGGCAAGTTCTCTGCCACCGTCTTGCTGTTGTCGCGGCCCGTGAGTCCCGATACGACGCCACACCCCAGCGCCTGTGCCAGCTCCACGGCGCGGCCATAGTAGCCTACCGCGGCATCCACAGGCGCCTCGATAGCGCCGCCATAAATGGCCACCGAGGTGATGGTCACGTCGTGCTCGGCCATCGCGTCCTTGAGCTGCGGCAGGGCATCCATAGCGGCGTCCAGCGTGGAGCCGCCCAACCAACCCACGGCCGCCTCGAGCCCATCATAGCCCAGCCGGCGGGCCCGCGCGATGTTCTCGACGCTGAGCGGCATCAAAAATCCTAGCTTCATGGTGAGATCTCTCCCCTAGAGATGAACTGACGTCACGCCGATTCTACCGTGGGTAGAGGCCCTGTCAACGCCTACGGCGCCCCAGACAGCACAACGCCCCTGAGCGGTTCTGCTCAGGGGCATACAAATGCGCGGAATGCGACGAGCTACTCGGCGGCCTCGGCCTCTTCAGCGGCCCCTTCTTCGGACTCGGCCTCCTCACCCTCGGCGGCCTCGCCCTCAGCGCCCAGGATCTCGAGCTCCTCGGCCTCTTCCTCTTCCTCTTCCATGCGCGGCGCGGCCACGTGGATCACGTCCATATCGGGATCCGCCAGCACCTCGACGCCCGCGGGGATCGGAAGATCAGCCACCACAATGCTATCGCCGAAATTCTCCAAGCCACTGATATCCACCGTGATCTCGGTGGGCATGTCGCCGGGGAGACACTCGACTTCCAGAGTCTCCAGCGTCTGCACAACGGTGCCACCCATCTCGACCACCGGCGCCACGCCTACCTGCACCAGAGGGATCTCGGTGGAGACCTTCTGGTCAGCCACCACCGCGTAAAAATCCACGTGCAACAGGTTGTAGGTCACCGGATCTCGCTGGATATCGCGGATCAGCACAGTGTGTGGCGTTGCGTTGCCAGCCACATCCAGGGTGATCAGCCGGTTATACCCCGCCTCGGCGACCGTCTGGATGGTCGCATCGGCTTCGAGATGCAAGTTTTCCGCGGCAACAGCGGGGCCATACACCACCGCTGGAAGTCTTCCCTCTCGGCGCAAAGCCCGCGCCGTCCGCGACAGGTCGCGCTTGGCAGCCGCAAGATACAGATCCTTCGCCATCGTCTATTGACCCCCAGTAACTGATCCGCATCGCCAGCGCAGGCCGCCGCGATGGTCTTTCTCATGCAACCTCAACAGTATACCGACGGCTCACCATAGGGTCAAATCTCGCCTGTGGCCGCGGTCGCGCTCACGTTCCAACGCGTGCCGCCACCATTTCCAGCCAATCCATGGCGTTGCGGGCGATGCGCATGGCCTCCCGCACATTGGCATCGCTGGGGTACAGCCCGCGATGCACCACGTCGTTGCGCAAGGCCAACAGGTCATAGAACGCGTGCCAAAGCTCGTGGTTGTCCTTCCGCAGACTATAGCCCGTGTAGGTGCGCAGGAGGCTATCAAGCTTGGATGCCAACCCCTTGCCAGCCAACGTGGCATCGATCTCGCGGTCGCTGCGCCCATGCACCTTCATCCGTGCCGTCAGCAGGCTGGCCGCCGCTGCCTCCAGAGCGCTGTAGCAGGTTGCCACCGCCTGCCTGGCAAACCGCTGCGCCAACGCCCGTTCAGCCTCCAGCAGGAGATCTTCGGCCAGGCTGCCGCCGCCCGTCCCCGCCAGATGCTCGCGCAGCTCTGCATACCAGAGATCATCACGTTCGACCAGATCGAACGACTCGGTCTCGCGAGCCTGTTGCTCGGCCACGATCCCCTCGACAGGGTCATGCCGCAGAACGGCGCCATTGTCGTCGCGAATGGTGATCTCGATGTCCTCACGGGTTAGGTCGAGAAGCTGATACAGATGTGCCCTTCGCCGGACCGCCGCGATAATCGTGTTGCAGGCGCGCATAGCCCGCCCCCCGAACCGCTCCATCCGTTGATCCATCTCTTGCAGATCGGCGCGCATCCTAGCGCGAGGCAGCGGCTCAACCACCGTCGCCATCGAGCTGATCGATCCCAGGGCCGCGACGTTCCGCCCAAAGACGACCTGGAGCAAGAACGGGTGGTCGTACCAAGTATAGCTGGTGAAACGGTCATCGATGCGCCCCTGAGGCAGACTCTGGGCCAGCTCGGGACGGGATGTCACCGAGAGAAAGGGGTTGAACCGTTGGTCGGCAACGCGAACCACCACCTGCTCATCGCCGATGGCGACAGGATAATCCCCACCGCGCATCCCAAACGGCAGGCTGGCGAACGCCACCAGATGGCTCACATCATCCCCCTAACGCTCCGATGCCGTCTCCAACCCAATGCCGCGAATTGCGCCAGAAATCCACCAATTGGGGCCCAAACTGTGGTACAATGCCGGTGTTGGGTCTCGTTTGGCAGCCATCCCCCCGCGAATCCCGCGGCAGCCAGGCGAGACCCCTTTGCATTGCCCGTCAACGCCCTAGAGCGCAGCCACCATGTCATGGTTCAGGAGGCGCCTGCCCCCTGCCTCGGTCTCAAAGCTGCGCACGAACTGAAAACCCAGCTTTTCATAGACGCGCCGCGCACGCGGATTCTCGTCCATGACCCCGCCCATCAGGATGACGTGCGACAGGCCCAACGACCGTGCGGCAGCCAGCACATGCTGGCCCATGGAGCTGCCGAGGCCTTGACCCTGAAAGGCATCGGCCACCACCGGCGCCAAGCAGGCCGTCGTCTCCCAGGGCAGCATGTCGCCATAGCGACCGCGGTCGCCATCCCAGATGATTCGAGAAAGGATCATGTACGCAACGATGGTGGCTCCAGGAGTGCCGTCATCCAGCACGGCGACGAACCGCACTGTCGTCGCGTCCCCAACCGCCGCACACAGCTCAGCGGCGGTGTCGCGCCCGAACGGGTGCGGGCCATAGGTGCTGCGCGTCTTTTCCGAAAGCCCACAGAAAAAGTCACCCAAGATGCACCCATCATCGATCCGAAGCGGCCGCACCCGAGCTTCACGGCCGTCTCGCAAAGCGATCATCGTGCCAGGCTGATCATCTCCCATGGTCACTCCTTTCCCGCATTCTAGTGCAGAGAGTCGACTGAACCAAGTTGACCAAACAGGCTCACCGACGCTAGACTAGGGTCGTTGATCCATCTAGATGAGGAGATCTCGTAATATGTCACAGACGTTGGCAATCGACGGAGGCACTCCGACCCGAAACACCCCTTACCCACGCTGGCCTACTTGGGACCAACGCGAGGTAGAGGCCGTCTCTGGTGTCGTCAATTCTGGGCAGTGGTGGTCACGGGGTGGCCCCCAAGTCACGACGATGGAAGGAGAGTTCGCTCAGGCCCACGATGCCAAGCACGCTATCGCGGTATGCAATGGCAGCATCGCCATTGAGGTAGCCCTTCGCGCCGCCGGTATCGATTGGGGCGACGAGGTCATCACCACCCCCTACACGTTCATCGCCACCGCCAATACACCGCTGCTGGTGGGAGCCATCCCCCGCTTCACGGACGTCCTGCCCAACACCTGGAACATGGATCCGGCCGGCATCGAGCCGCTGATCACCTCGCGCACCAAGGCAATTCTGCCCGTGCATATCGGCGGCGAGCCAGCCGACATGGACGCCATCAACGAGGTCGCCGCCCGCCATGGGCTCGTCGTCATCGAAGACGCGGCCCAGGCCCACGGCGCGCGATGGCAAGGGCGCGGCGTGGGAGCCATCGGCCACATGGGCACGTTCAGCTTTCAGGCCAGCAAGAATGTGACCGCCGGCGAGGGCGGCATCATCCTCACCAACGACACGGACCTGGCCGAGCAGTGCTGGTCGATCCACAATGTAGGGCGATCCCGGACCGGCGGCTGGTACGAGCATGTCATGCTCGCCAGCAACTATCGCCTGGCCGAGTGGGAGGCCGCCATCATCCGCGTGCAGCTCGGCCGCATGGAGGAGCAGGCGACGGTACGCTCGGCGCGTGCCGCCACCCTGCGCGAGGCACTGGCCGAGATCGAGGGCCTGGATCCCGTGCCGGGAGACCCCCGCGTCACCCGCAACGCCTATCACATCTTCAAGATCTGGTACCAGCCGGAAGCCTTTGGCGGACGGTCCGCCGAAGAGTTCGCCAGGGCGATCCAGGCCGAGGGGGTTCCCATCATCACCACCTATGGGGAATCCCTGAATCGCTCAAAGGTGATTGTGGAGCGCTCGCGCTACATCGCCACCCAGCTCGGCCTGCCTGAGCCGCCACAGGCCTCCTGCCCGGTGTCCGAGGACGCATGTCGGCGCGGTCTCTGGTTGCTGCAAAACGTCTTGTTGGCAGAGGAAGAGGACATCTTGGATATTGCGCGGGCCGCCCGCAAGATCCAGCGCGCCTGGAGGTCTTGACGCACCCTTCCCGTACGTCTACCATCGCGCCACATAGAGCGCCGCCAATGACACTGTCGATCTACATGCAACGAGGGGGAGGATATGCCGGACAAGGTTCGCGTGGCCATCATCGGCGTCGGCAACTGTGCCGCCGCCTTGGTACAGGGCGTGCAGTTCTACCAGAATGCGCCCGAAGATCAGATCATCCCAGGATTGATGCACCCGCGCCTGGGTGATTATCATGTGGGCGATATCGAGTTTACCGCCGCCTTTGACATTGACTCGGCCAAGGTCGGCAAGGACCTCTCAGAGGCGATCTGGTCTGGCCCCAATAACACCATCAAGTTCGCCGATGTGCCCCACATGGGCATCCCCGTCCATCGGGGCATGACCCACGACGGCATCGCCAAGTACCTGAGCCAGCGCATCCAAAAGGCGCCTGGGCCCACCGCCAACATTGTTCAGATCCTTCAAGACACCAAGACCGATGTGGTGATCAACTTTATGCCCGTCGGCTCCGAGATGGCCACCAAGTGGTATGTGCAGCAGATCCTGGACGCCGAATGCGGCATGGTCAACTGCATCCCCGTCTTTATCGCCCGCGAGGCCTACTGGCAGGAGCGGTTCCGCGAACGCGGCCTGCCCATCATCGGCGACGACATCAAGAGCCAAGTAGGAGCCACCATCACCCATCGCGTGTTGACGCGCCTCTTCCAGAACCGGGGCGTGCGCCTCGATGATACCTATCAGCTCAACTTTGGCGGCAACATGGACTTTTTCAACATGCTCGAGCGGGAACGGCTCGAATCGAAAAAGATCAGCAAGACCGATGCCGTCACCAGCCAGCTCGACTATCAGGTCGATCCCGATCACGTCCATGTGGGCCCCAGCGACTATGTGCCGTGGCTGACGGACCGCAAGTTTTGCTACATCCACATGAACGGCACCACCTTTGGCGAGGTGCCGCTGCGGCTGGAGCTCAAGCTCGAGGTCTGGGATTCCCCCAACTCGGCCGGCGTGGTCATCGACGCGGTCCGCTGCTGCAAGATCGCCAAAGACCGCGGCCTGGCGGGAGCCATCGTGCCCGCCTCGGCCTACTTTATGAAATCGCCTCCCCAGCAGCTCGATGACGACGAGGCGCGACGCCAACTCGAGGCCTGGATCGCCAACGGAGACTAGTCGAGCGATGTGACGCGGGCCGTGCCTGCCATCACGGCCCGCGTCTGCTTCCGAGGAGGGCGCATGGCAACCTCAGCAAGCCCAAACGACACCGACGCGCGCCATTGGCACCACCGGACGCTGGACCAACCCTACGACTTTCGGGCGCCAGCCGACTTGGATGCCTGGAAGATCCGCGCCGCCCACCTGCGGGAGCACCTGCGCACCGTGCTCGGCATCGATCAGGATGATACGCTGCCTCTCGATGCGCATGTGACCGTCTGCGGCGAGGGGGACGGCTACGTTGTCGAGAGGGTCTGGTTCCAGAGCCGCCCCGGCTTTCTCTGCACGGGCAACCTGTTTCGCCCTCCCGAGCCCAAGGACTCTATCCCTGCCATTCTCAACCCCCACGGGCACTGGGCCCATGGCCGCCTGGAGGACGGCCCCCTGGGCTCGATTCGTGCCCGCTGCATCCAGTTCGCGCGCATGGGGATGGCTGCCCTGGCCTATGATATGGTCGGCTACAACGATAGCCTGCAGGTGCCCCAGCACCGCCACGTCTCCCGCAAAGCTGCCCTGTGGGGCTTGAGCCCCATGGCCCTCCAGGTGCAGAACGGCATTCGGGCTGCCAGCCTGCTGCAAAGCCTGCCTTACGTGGACTCCAGCCGCCTCGGCTGCACCGGCGCCTCGGGCGGCGGCACCCAGACCTTTTTGCTGGGCGCGCTGGATCCCCGCATCGCCGTGCTGGCGCCCGTGAACATGGTCTCGGCGCACTATCAGGGCGGCTGCGTATGCGAGAATGCCCCTGGATTGCGAACGGATACCAACAATGTCGAGATCGCCGCGCTGGCGGCGCCCCGGCCGCTATTGCTGGTCTCAGCCACTGGCGACTGGACCGTGAACACCCCTCGCGTCGAGTACCCCGCTATCCGCAGCATCTATGCGCTCTACGGTGCCGCCGACGGTGTTCAGTGCGTTCAAGAGGATTCGCCCCACAATTATCACGCTGCCAGCCGCGCCCACGTCTATCGCTGGTTCGCGCGCTGGTTCCTGGGCGAGGGGGATCCATCACTCACCGCCGAGAGGCCCTACGCGGAGCATCCCGATGCGCAGTTGCGGGTGTTCCCGTTGGGCAAGCTGCCGCGTGGCTACCAGCGCTCGCCCGAATCGATGCGGGGCCTGGAGCAGGCGGCCCAAGCGGCCCGCGACGCCGAGATACCCACCGACGTGCCATCCGCCCGAGAGCATCCCCTGCGCATGCGTTCCCGCCTGAAGCATATCCTCAGCATCGCCCCACCCTCGCCAGGCGATGTCCTTCTCGTGGAAGAGGCGGATACATTTCCCATCGGTGCCCCGTCGGGCCAGCCGATCACGCTGCGATACCCCGCCCGCGGCACCCGCGTGCCCGGTCGGCTCTGGCTGCCCACGGCCTGGCCGAATTCGGCAGCGGTGGTGCTCCACCCCGCCGGCCTGGAGGGCTTGCTGGATCTGGCCGGCCACCCCAACGCGTGGTTGCGGGCGGTGCTAGCGGACGATCGCGCCGTGCTGGCCATCTCGCCCTTGGGCACCACGGCAGCGCCGCCCGATGCACCCGCCCGCCGTGATAGCGACTGGTTCTGGGCGACCTACAACCCGCCGCTCCTGGGGGAACAGGTGCTGGACGTGCTCACCGCCCTAGCGGCGCTGCGCCAGCGCTGGGGCGATCTGCACATCACACTGGTGGGGGTGTGTGGCGCGGGGGCATGGTCGTTGCTGGCCGGCGCCCTGAATGACCAGGTGGCCGCCGTGTTCGCGGACGTGAACGCCTGGGCCTGGGACGACCCAGGGAGCTACCTGCGAGAGCTGTTCGCGCCCTCCCTGGCTCGTTACGGGCTTCTGCCGGCCGTCGCCGCCGGCCTG
>Ga0334895_1004162_pt1 | contig 10494 bp, 11 predicted proteins | sample GraSluR3_MG_7_FD_207229 | JGI IMG/M metagenome (GOLD analysis project Ga0334895, IMG submission 207229) | Sludge microbial communities from methane-producing bioreactor in Wageningen University, Netherlands - Granular Sludge_31_05-R3 | ecosystem: Engineered > Bioreactor > Anaerobic >... | reverse complement strand
AAGAATATAGAAGAGTATTACATGTCATTGATGATTCACCCTATTGATATAGGCATCTGCCCCGCCCAAGATACAATTTTCAACAACAGCAAAAGCAACTTGAAAGCTATTGAATATGGGGCAATAGGAATACCAGTTGTCGCATCCCCTATTAGTCCTTACAATGGGATTAAGGATATGATTAGAATCGCAAAAACACCAAAAGACTGGTATAACCATTTGAAAGAACTTATAGAAACAAAGTATCTAAGGATAGAAGAGGGGTTGGCTTTCCATGATTATGTGGTAAAAGAATATGACTTAATAGATGTAGGCCTTAAAAGACACATGGAACTATACAAAGAGCTGATTGCTAAGAAGAATGTAAAAACAGATTCAATTAAGTATTCACTTGATAAGATAGACAAAAAGATATTATATTGCGTTTCGAGTAAATCTAAGGAAACGATACATTTAATTAAGCGTAATGTAAGCCTATTCTCTGGATTCTACAATATACAAGTGTTGCTTGCAGAGAATAAAGGTGCTTATGGATTAGACCAGGTATACAATCAGATGGTGAAAGATAACCCAGATTATGATTATTATATATTTGCTCATGATGATATACAGATATTTGATGAGGACTGGATTTCAAAAATCATAAATGGTCTTGAAAAATATGATATAGTTGGTATTGCTGGAGGGAGATTCTTTGACCCGATGCATGGGATGTGGGCTCCATCTTTATCCCCTATCTTTTCATCAGGGGCTGTTGCACATGCGACAGAAGGGAATAAATTTGTTTTTACAAATTATGGGTTAGAGAAGGAAGTGCTTACTATTGATGGGTGCTTGATAGCCATGAAAAGTATTACTGCGAAAAAACTCCAATGGAAAGCGTATAACAAATTCCATTTTTATGATATTGCTTTTTGTTTAGATGCCCACAAATTTGGATATAAACTAGGTGTAGTTCCTATTGGAATAAAACATAAAAGCATGGGGAATTATAATACAAATTGGGGTAAGGCTTTACATGATTTCAGGAATGATTATGGGACAAAACCATATAGGCTGAATAATGAAAAGATTTTGTTTAATGTATATACTCTCTGTGATGACAGGGAAGCTCATAATCATATGCTTACTTCATTGGACAGGCAGTCTGTAATTGTTAATTATAAACAATATAATGGAGAGAAAAATAACCCTTATTTAATATTGGACAGGTCAATACATTTTTACCATCACTCTTTTGAGATATTAAATAATCTTGTAAAACTTGATAAATATGGTAAAATAGAATTTAATATAGCTGATAAATTATATACTTTGCATATTAGTGATAACAAAAGGAAGTATATAGTGAGACAGCCGTTAGGTCTTGATTACTTGGAGGAATATTCCTATGACGGTAAATATTAAGATAGGTGATACTTCTTTAGATAACCATATATATTGGTTGGATAGACCTGATTATTCAAGGGATTATATCAATATTACCTATACCCCGTTTGGGATACCAATTATAGAACAAGTTAGGCGATTATCTGAAATAGGGGGCAATATAATCACTCTTGAATCAAAGGAAAATTCAGGATGGCAACTCATATCAACAGCCAAAGCATTGAAAAATGATAGCAATAGGATTGAATTAGGCAGTGTCTTCACGTTTCAGTATTACACTCAATCATGGGAATGTATGTTTTATTCAGAAGGGAATGACCTACCTGCTGTTACATGGCGACCAGTTGTAGACACAGCAACTACTGATACAGATTGGTGTCTGCTTACGATTAGATTAATAATAACTCAATTAAAGATTGGGGAGGGGCAAATATTATGATTAGGTATTACAGGGCTAATGTAAACAATGATACAGCTTCCAATGGTGGGAAGGTAGATTACTCAAAAAGAATTGTTGATTCTGGCATAGACAATGTCCTGCCAAGTATTCTTGAAGATGAGAGGGATAATGGAGTTGATAGGTATAGAAAAATATTTGGACATTATATAGTTATTGATGAAACTGGCACAAGAAACACCCTTGCTTTTGTAAAAATTCAGCCAAATCTATCTATAACAGATAGGGTATATATGGCAGAAGGGACAACTACTGATACACAAGGGGATATAGATTCAGGTTATACTTTCCATGGGAGTGGCGTTTTAGCCGAAGCAGTGACCGCAAATGTAAGTGAAGATTTATTTGTTTATACAAGAGAAGAGTATGGATTCAATGACAATGATTACATATTTATTTGTGAATTATCTGGGGACAACATTACCACCAGTAAGTATGAAGTTTTGCGAGCAGCTTCCGCATCATATAGTGAAGTATCTGGGGGTTATTCTCTCGGCGGACTAACTAATGGGGCAGGTGGGGATGTGTTCAGGCAATCTTTTTTAACCCCATCAGCCACAATGGTATGCTCTTGTGTTTACCTGGGAGACATAATAGCTGAATCTTACGACTTGGTAAATCCCCCTGCATCTGCATATAAAGGGATAAGTGAGCTACCAGCTGTTAATAATTTAGGTGCTATTGATGATGAATGGACTGTAACGTTTCTCAACGATGACGGTGTGTTTGAACTAACAAGGGCTGGCGATGTTGAATACTCAACTACTGGCTCTAAAGATTCCAATTTCTCTCCAGTAAATTATTACAATGGTCAGCCGTTTTTTACCATATTAAGCACTGATTGGTATGGGACATTGTTAGAAGGCGATAGCTTATCATTCAAGACAAAGTCAGCATCTTTTCCTCTTTGGATGTTTCATAGGGTTGCATCAGGGTCTGATTCTGTATATGGAGTCTCTACTGTAATATCAGTTATAGGTGAATAACATGGAATATATTTTTGATTGCAACCTTACCGTAAGTGGTTGCAACGCTCTATCCGCAGCAGATGTCGAGACCATAGGTTTTAGATGGAATCCCCCGCCATCTGGGGATTATGGGTTTGTGTGCCATGAACCTACATTAATATCTCCTAGTGGGGATAAGAATGGTAGAATCGGTTTTGGTGGGTATCCGCAATGGGACAATGTTTATCCATACAGTTGGGCAGAATATTTATGTCTTCCTAAGGTGACAGTCCCAGATGTTTATTACAAAACATATTTAGTGTTGGAAGGCTGTAATTTCGTCATAAGCCGAGATGAACACATTGGGTTCAATATATCTTTATATACAGGCAAAGGTAAGTTCCCAACATCCGCTGACCCAGGGACTTTTTTGGAAGATTTGTCGGAGAAATATGTAAATAGAGTAAACCCTGCAATAACACCAACCTATGGATTCCCCGAGAAAAACATATACGTAGATTTAAGTGATTCCAAAGGGAAAACTATCTTTATACGGTTAAGGCAAGTCAAAGGATTAAATAGAACTTATGGAGTGCGAGGTTATATAAGAAGAATATATGTCATAAACTCTGTTTATCTTGAAAATGAGATATATGAAACAGATTTAATCTTATCCCATGATTTGTCCAAGAGACGCTTATATAATTTTGATGTTAAATACAACCAATGGGGATATTCTATTAAGTCAGACTACTTTAGAGTTAAATATGATATTGAAGAAACTTCTTACAGGTCAATGCCAGATTTGTCTATAAAATATCACTTACTTGAAGAAAGTGGCGTTGGCGGGCATGGAAGAGCAATTATAGTTAATAATACGGACAGGGTTCAGTTCCAGTTGTTGAGCATAAAACAACCTGAAAATGTGCTAATAGAGGGATATATTAGTCTTGTCAATATAGACATAAGTCAAACCGTAGGGGATTTTTGCTGCCCTGTATCTATCACAACCAATACACGATGGTTCTATGATGAAGTATATTTGCCATTTATAGACATTGCTGGCAAATATCAGAGATATTATATAAAACTATTGATTGATGAGCAGGAAGAATGCAACTTATTATTGGAAGATTGTGCGGCTGACTATGGTGATATGCAAAGGACTTGGACTTACAACGGGAGAACTTTGCAATGCTTATTGGATGAGCCTTATGGATTTCTGTATAAATATGTGAAGCCAAAAGTTTCATCTGGATATGTATATGTAAGTGATTACTTGAATAACGTATGGAATCATGCGAATAGATTTATACATTATTTTAGAGATTTAATTATTGGAAGTATCCCAAATAACCCTATACCTGAAGAGCAGCTAACAATTAAAGACAAAAGCTATGCTACTATTATAAGCGAAATATGTGATACATTTGAGTTGATGCTAATACCTCACTTCAATGGGGACATAGAAATTAAGAGAAAAAGAGAGTGGATAGGCATTAAGCCCCCATTATCACCAGGAATTCCATCAATCGACCATACCATAACAAATCTTTCAGGGATGAAAGTCATGAATATGCAGGAATCAGCTCGTGAATGGAAGAATAGGATTAAAATAATTGGGGATAAAGATAAAATTGAGGGTGATGTTGATATATATATTGCCCAAGGGGAAGTTTCAAGCCAGATTGCGCCTGGCCAAGTAATTAAACTTGAAGTATATTCAACAAATACTAGGAAAGCATTTGTAGAAACTAATCTTGGGTCTTTGGCGCTAACAGAAGAGGGGTCATGGGTGGATTCTACACTATTGTCATTGGGGAATAAGAGCATTAAAAAAGAAGAAACGGTTAGTTTGACGAATAGGTCTTTTAGAACTAAATACAATACAGGCTCTATACCTATAAATAAAGTTTATTGTATTGAGGATGGTAGATATTACTCAATAGATAGCTACAACCCATTAACTAATATATACTATATCAAAGGCACGTTTCCAAGGGAACAGAGTTATATATCATATTCTTATACAGCAAAATATTTTGGTAATATTTGGTTCAAAGCACCTAACATGATAACCCAGAATATAATAGTGACGGCTTCCACCAGGTATGCTGAATCAAGGCTAAGGCTGGCAACATCCCTTGCTACATTTAAACTAAAACTATATGTAGAGAAGAAAGAGCTTCCAGCTCAAACAGGGTCTTGGATGTTTTGTCGAGTATACACAACGATTGAAAATAGCTTGATGATGGGCAATCCGCTTGCCATATTGCCTAATCGTAGAATGTGGGAGTGGGGAACTGACCCAGCTGACCATGGAATGGTTGACCCCCCAGATTCATATGGTTGGGCATATGGTGGCGATAGTAATAATGGGGGGTATCATAGTGACCCTTATTATGACGCAGCAGACCTTGAGGATGAAACAACTTTATGGAAACCTACATTAGAAGAAATAGAAGAAGAAGGTTTTAAAAATTATTTTAAATTTATATATATAGCGCCTGACCTTGAAGACGAATTTGTAAATGGGGATATAACCGAAAACATATCAGTAGAGTTGATAATCAAATGCAAGTATAGAGACCCAGATTGCGAAGGGGATGAGGAAGAATGCACTGCCCAGCCAGCCACAGCAACATTTAGCCTAACAGAGCCAACAGATTTTGTTGAAACAAATCTTGCTGTGGTGACACAAGGCTCTGTAAATGAATTAGATAACCAGAGTATATCAACTATCCCTGTATATGTTCTATCTACTCATGACAAAAGCAAATGGGGGGGGATTAAAGCCAAATGGTGTTCTCCCGCTGGGGGTGGTTACCTTGACTTACAACAAGTTCCCCAAATTCCAGATGGGTTAGTGCAAAGTGGTGATAGCGCTACAAATGCATATTTTGTTGACGGTGGAATAAGATGTGGGACAGAGAGTGGCGGAACATATTATTCATACTATTATAAAGCAGATGTTCCATTATATAAAACAAATGATGCCAGGCAATATCCATTAAATTGCCAATTCCATGTCCACAGGGCAAGGGGTGGGCAGTCTGTCGCTAACGCAAGCTGCACACTAACTACAAACCTTGGGTCTGTTAATGTATATATGGCAGCACAGAATTTTGACACAAAAGAATTTATCTATACAGATAACACCTACCCAAGCAACCCAAGATATTATAGATATAGGAAATTTAGCACATATATATATTTTGGATGGTCTAAATATTCCATAGATGGTGGGTCTTACGACGATGAGTTATGTATAGGCAGTTGGGATGATGTGTCAAGCGTGCATGGCTTTGGCAGCTATCAATTTCAAAGTTTTAACGAGGACAACGCAATAATGTTGAATAGTCTAATGAATGATGGAAGCGGCGACCAAGGGTTTTCGCCTGGGGCGACTACAAGCAGTGTTGTTTGTTATGGCGGTGGAGAAGATGATGCTTCAAATGCGAAAATAGCAGTTAAATATAAGTTTTATTGGGGGTCTGGGAGAGAATATGTGTTCGTGGCTGGCTTGTTCTACAAGAAAGTTTGCCTTGGATTTCAGTCAATAACCTTTCATGATAATATAGTTGAAGTTGATAGTGCGGAGGGTTAATTTATGGGAAGACGGCTTGAAACATTAGATACGCAATATGTAAACGTGGTTGTAAAGATAGGGGATGGAAAGAATCCTATGCCTACCATTGTGAGCAAATTTATAACCACTGATTCCATGGCTATATATGTTGGTATGCAAAAAGTTTTTCGTGCTTATTATGCAAATAAGTTGCTTACTATGACAATAGCTCATGATTCAACTATGGAATTGGGGCAGATATTCTGGCTTGCAACTGGTGAACCAGAGCTGGATACTTATTGGGAATTGATAGGGAAGCAAATATCTTTTAGTTTTGGCATATTAGAGGATGTCCTCACGCTGCAATCGAAAAGAGGTGAAAAAAGAAAATGAAACCCGTCAACAAAGACAATGCTTTGTTTATCCAAGGAGTGAAGTTAGGGGATATTGGCTCAACGAAGAGCAGGGAAACGGTGCAATTATATATATTAAGTGCTTATCCTAAGACACAATCTACTGGTGGGGCTTTCGGCTCTACGAGTGATTATATATGCAAGGCAAGGACGCTTGAATATCATGGGCGATATACTAATCGTGATGGCAGTGAAGACTGGGCTGAAACTGTGAATGCCATATGGCGACCAAAGGGAACAAGCGATACATCGTATCCAATGATAGGGCAAGTATGGGAAGCAATAATTCTTGACACAGAGGGAGAAGGCAATTTTTCCCTGATTTCGGTAAGTGGCGTTCCTAGAAATTTTTTTTTAAAGCCTAATTTGGAGGTAGCTTATTAATGAAATATACAGGGACTTGGGAACATAGATTTGAAAATATAACAGAAGGGACTACATTAGAAAACAGTCTTACTATTTATGAAGGTAGCGAATCTGTTGCAACAAGCAGTTTTACTGGTGGTTATTTTTTCATGGGACAAGTATTGGATAGCCCAACTATAACTGCTGGCATGGTTGCGTCAACAAGTGGTGATATGTGGGATGTAAAGGTTGCAGTTGATGAGACTATAAATCCATTTGAGTATGCTTATTATAGCGTTATGATGAATAATGGTGAGGATGTATATGAAGTGAAGAGCGGATTGGTCTATATTAAATATAAATTTGGAGGAGAATAATCAAAATGGCTAATGTTTACAGTGTTGGTTTGAATAGGATGAATGCAACAGAATGGTTTCAAAGGGGGGCAGTGGTATTTAACGAAAATGGAAGTGTCATTGTTCCAATAAACTCTTTTACGAGAGGCAGTTTTATTGCAGAGGATGGCACATGGGGAACTTTGAAATTTGAATATAGCAATGATTTAAGTGGCAACAAGTGGGAAGAGGTAACTACATTTGATGGTTCAGAATCTAATCATGTTGTAGAGTTTTATGATGCTGCTTATTTAAGGATGAAGATAACATCAACAGGATACAGAGGCAGTGTTGATGTATATATGACGGGGAGGGTTTAGTCATGCCTTTTAGAGTGAATTTTAAAACATCACAAGATTCCATTAATCAAGACTTTATCGATAGCAAAGGACAAGCCAATGGGATTTGCCCTTTAGATGCTAATGCTTTAGTCCCTATCTCAAATATGCCTCTTGAAGCTATGCATTTCAAAGGCATGTGGGATGCAGATACCAATGACCCTGCATTGAGTGCTGGGGTAGGGACTCAGGGAGATGTCTATATAGTAAGTGTAGCTGGGACACAGGACATAGGAGAAGGGTCTACTGATTTTAACGTCGGAGATAAGATTATATATAGTGATAGTGATATATATGTAAGGCAACCTAATCCAGACAGCACGGATGAATTACCAGAAGGAAGCTCAAATTTGTATTTCACAACAGACAGGGTTCAGGCTGTGCAATTAGAAGCAAAGATGTTAACACCAACTATATCGGCAGATAATTATGATTTAGCTGGGACTGAGTGCGATTATTTTGTAAACTTAAATAATGCTGATGACATGACTTTGACAATATATGATTACGCAACAGTTCCAATATCGGCTGGTTTTAATGTTGTATTTCGTCAGGCTGGAAATGGCTCTATCACATTAACCCCAGATAATGCAGCAAGCATAGAAACCGAAGAAGGTCTTGTAAGCACTGGGAAAAATTCTTGTTTTGGCTTATTGAAATTAGATAACGCTGATAATTGGTATGCTTATGGTATTAACACTATGTCTTTAGTAACTAGCCATTTAGATGATGCAACAATACATTTTACGGAAGCAAGCATTGACCATACTGAAATAACCAACATAGGAACTTTGACACACGCAGAGATTGATAGTGCTATATCAGCAGCACAGGCTGACATATTGACTGTATCAGGTAGTGTAAGTGCTAATACAGCAGACATACTAACCTTGTCAGGCAGTGTGAGTGCTAATACAGCTGATATACTAACCTTGTCAGGCAGTGTGAGTGCTAATACAGCTGATATACTAACTTTGTCAGGCAGTGTGAGTGCTAATACAGCTGACATAGACACATTAGAGAAGGTAAGTTTTGGAACTGATATTACGGAAGTAAGTGCAAGTGTAAGTAGAACTTCACACCTAAACAAGATAACAGAGGTTACAACTTCTGCTGCTTGCACAATAACTATACCAGAACAAGAGTTAAGTGCTGGTGATATATGTTGCTTTGCACAGATGGGGGCTGGGCAAATATCCATTGTCCCTGCTGTATCAGCTAATCAGGATGTCCCTTCAAGGAACAAAACAAATGAACAAGGTGATGTTATCAGCCTTATTTGTAAGAGTGCAGTAAGTGGAAGTGAGGTATACCGAATAATAGGAAGTGTAGAATAATGAATAATTTAGTTAATATAGCAATACAGACACAGCAGAAGAACCTGGCAAGTCCAGCAGTATTCACGCTTGAGCAGACGGGTGATGGTTCAGGCATTGCGACTATACGCTTTGAAAGCTCAGCTGATGTTGATATTACACTATCTAACAGTCAAGTATTCTATTCTGACAGCGGTGCAACCATTCCGATTGGGGCAACCTGGACAGTTACAAGTGGAGCTTTAAGGACTGCATACATCAAGCTCTCTGTTGCATCTTGCACAATGACCATTGCCGATGCAACACTGATTACGGGATGGGGAACGAGTGAGTCAGATGGGTGGGTATCATCTACAAATGCACCTAAAATATCAGGCAATTTAGAAGCATTCACTAACCTAACGCAACTAATGATATATGGCAATAGCACATTGACGGGAGATATTGCAACACTATCATCTACTAACACTATACGCATCCATTATGCGAACAGAACGACTTACAGCACAAGAGCGTGGTCTGTTGTTCTTGCATTTATTGTAGTTGCGGAATCTGGTTACGGTTGGTCTGTTGCAGATATATCACAATGCTTGATAGACCTTTCATCCGCAACATGGGGCGGTGTGAAACGCGTAGGGTTAGCAAGTCCTCACAGCTCTATGGCAGACACTAATCAGGGTGGCATATGGGGTGACTTTAATGAAGGCGACTCGCCGTCAGCATTAGCAACGGCGTTAAAGGTTTTGGTAAAAGGAAAGAATGTAACAATATCCTTAAACGGAATTACATTACCAGGAGAAACAGGAGATGGGTCTGGCTTTCCTGCTGGCTTTGGTGATTGGTGGAGGAGTTAATCGTGAAAACAGAACAGCAATTATGGTTAGACTTGGAAAAGTCAATTTACAAACTAAAGAAGGTGGTTGAACGTGGAAAATATATCTTTCGCATTACAGACATTGAAAGAGACGATAGACGCATTGACAAAAAGACTTGGCGAGACAGAGAGGAACATCGAACACTTCAGGGAATATCACGCAAATCAACGTGAGAGTTGCCGAAAAGTATTCTTTGATGAAATGCATCAATTAGAGATAAGGTTTACAGATAACCTTGCAAGGCAGAATGGGGTTAAAGATAGTATAACGTCTATCAGAAAGGATTTTGAAGCCTATAAGACTGAACATAACGCTATACACAAGGATGTCGGGAATAAGGCTTGGGACATATTTACATCCATCTTTGAGAAGGTCGTCCTTGCTGGCCTTGGCAGTGCTATTACTTACATGATATTGAGAGGTGGGATATGAAAACAGGCAATATAGGGGT
>Ga0334895_1004161_pt1 | contig 10495 bp, 6 predicted proteins | sample GraSluR3_MG_7_FD_207229 | JGI IMG/M metagenome (GOLD analysis project Ga0334895, IMG submission 207229) | Sludge microbial communities from methane-producing bioreactor in Wageningen University, Netherlands - Granular Sludge_31_05-R3 | ecosystem: Engineered > Bioreactor > Anaerobic > Unclassified... | reverse complement strand
CGACCTGTACGATTTTGGCCGGGTGAAGGTCACCGGTTCGACGGGCACCGACACGAAGCACGTGGTCGCCGCGCTGGACTACGTCTTGCAAACCGTGGGCACGTGGATCGACGTATAAGGGCGGATCAGCGCGTCGCCGTGCATCGTCGCTCGAACTCCTCCACCATGCGCGCCGTCGCGCGATCGTGCTGTTCCATCTGTTCGGCGTACCGATGTCTCATCGGGCGAAACGCCCCTCGGCTCACTCATGCCGCAGTTTTGCACCCGATCCGCCCCGGGGCGCGTATCGCCATGAAGTTCGGCCGATTGGAGAAACGGCGGCAGGATGGCCGGCTCGAGGTCCGGGCAGAAGCGAGACGGCCCGGCTTACGGTTCCTGCCCTGGTTCCTCGACGGCGCTCTCCCGCGCCGGGCTTTCGCCGGCCTCCGGGTTCATGGGGCGGCCTGGGTCGCGTCCCATTCCCATGCCGCGTCCCATGCCCATTCCCATGCCACGGCCTTGGCCCATTCCTCGGCCCAGGCCGGGGCCGAAGCCGGGTTGCTCGTTCTCGCCGTTGCCGGGGGCAAAGGCATCCGAGGTATCGGGATGCGTGTCGCGGTGGGCATCGGGGCAGGAAACGCCGCCGGCGCCCTCGAAATTGCCGCCCATCCCGCGCCCCATACCCATGCCGCGCCCCATGCCGCGCCCGCCGCCGGTCGGAGCGCCCGCCTCGGGATGGTGCTTCCGGATCGCGGCGAGCACGGCGCTGGGCGCCACGCCTTTTTGCTGGGCGATCTGGCCCACCGTCGCCGTGGCGTCGTCGGCCTCAAATCCTTCGGCCAGCAGCGATTCGGTCACTTGATCGACCGACAGGCGGATCTGGCCGGCGAACTCGGTCAGTGTGAGTTCCTCGGAGTGGGGAACCGGGGCCGCCGCCGCGCGCTGCTCCCAGTAGTCTTTGATCTGCTCGTTCCAGGCCATGACCGTGCCGAAGGGGGGCAACTCGTAGATCGCGCCGGCCATCACCGCGGCGGCAAGCACGGCTGCCAGGCCCAACTCCTTGCGCATGTGCAGGCCCGCCACCGCCTTCTTCTTCAGATAGCCCACGAACATCGACCAGTTGAGCGCCAGGTGCACGGCGGCGACCGCGACGAACAGGATGCTGTTGTTGACGTGCACCGCGCTCCATTGATCTTTGTCGAGGCCGATCAAGGTCCAATCGGTCCAGTTGGCCACCCGGCCGCGCGGCGTCAGGTAAAGTATCGCGCCCGAGAAGCTCATCACCAGAAACGACGCGGTCAGCAGCAGCGAGGTAAAGCCCCGGGCGCTGAAGGGGCGCCGCTTCGCGGCGGGTTTCGGGGCGGAGGCCGGCGCGGTCTCGGTCGAGGTCTCGGGGGCTCCGGTAACTTGGTCGGCGATCATTTCCAGATTCCTTGTCGACGCATCGAGGATGACGGCTCGCCACCCAACTGTGGCGAGGCCAATCCGGTTTCGGAGCAATTGGGGTGCCAAATCGGCAAAACGCCGCTTCAGGCCTCCTTTCGCTCCGAAAAGAGCGACCGAACCGGATCTCGGGTGCAGAAAGCGCCACGCCGGGGTCCCGACGCCGCGCAGATCGTTCACACCCCCGGCGAGGGGAACGGCCCGAACGGCGGCGCAATAAGAACGATCCTCCGGCGGGACCTTCCGTGCGGAGGATCGCTCGCGGGACCGGTTCCCATTGCGGCCCCGGGTCGGCAGACGGCTTGGAAGGCAGCCGCGTCTAAATCAGCCAATCGGGCTCGGCAAACAGGCTGTCGTGCGCGAGCACGGCGTCGCCGTCCTCGGACGGCCGCCCCGCTTCGCCGGTCAGGAGATCGTCGAGCCAGTCGGGCTCATCCCAGGCATCGCCGGCGAACTGGCTCGACGGCGAGGTGGGCTGGTCCGACGAATACATCTGCAACAGCAGCAGATCGCGATCGGTTGCGTCGATCCGGGCATCGCCGTTCAAGTCGCACGCGGGGTCGTAATTGTTATCCCCGAGCATCGAACCGGCGTGGGGAAGCCACAGGGCAAGATCGAGGTGGTTCACCAGATCGTCGCCGTTGACGTCGCCGAGATTCAGCGCGAGGTCGACGCTACCCAAGTTGACCTGGCTCCAATCGACGAGTGAGCCCAAGCCGACCAGCGCGAAATTGGCCGGCGCGATCGTCGCCGTTCCCTCCCCCGGGTCGGCGGCGAATCGGATCGGCTCGCCCGACTCCGGAGCCACGGCGGTGAACTGCCAGGCAACAAAGGCCGCGAATCCGTCCGCACCCACGCCCGCCTCGACGGCCAAGGCCCCGGCCTCGTCGATCAGGCCCGACACCTCGTCGACCGTGCCTTGCTGGAACGCGACGAACGCCTCGCCGTACACCGGCGCACCAACAGCCGTCACGAGCGTCGCATCGTACAGCACGTCGATCGCGCCTCCGACGACTCCCAGCGGAACGTCGCGCAGGTCCTGCACGTAGGCGTTCACCCAGAACGTCGACCCGGACCACAAGCCACCAACGTCGGCCCCGAACGGCGCGGCCGATATCTCCAGCCGGATCATCAAGTCAATCCGCCGCACCGTCACGCTCACCGTGGCCGGGTCGCTGTCGACCAGGCCGTCGTTCGCAACATAGGTGAAATAATCGGTGCCGTGGAAACCCGGGTCGGGCACGTACTCGAACGAGCCGTCCGCGTTCAAGGTCAACGTGCCGTGGGCCGGGCCGTCGACCAGCACGGCCGTGAGCGGATCGCCATCCACGTCGGAGTCGTTGCCCAGCACGCCGGGCGCGTCGACCGCGAGGGTCTCGTCCTCGTTGACCGTGAACGTGTCCTCAACGGCCACGGGCGCGTCGTTGACCGGCTCGACCGTGATCGTGACCGCGGTCACCGCGCTGTCGGCCTGGCCGTCGTGGGCCACGTAGGTGAACCCGTCCGTCCCGTGGAAGTCGGGATTCGGCACGTACTCGAACGAGCCGTCGAGCCCCAGCACCAGGGTACCGTTTTTCGGGGCACTTTGAAGCACGGCGGTGAGCGAGTCGCCGTTCGGGTCGGAATCGTTGGCGAGGACACCCGGAGCGGCGACGCTCAGGGGTTGGTCTTCGCTCGTCGCGTAGGCGTCGTCGACGGCCTCGGGCGCGTCGTTGGTTGCGCCGACGGAGAGGCTCACGGTGGCGAGGCTCGACTGTCTGCGCCCGTCGCTGGCTCGGTAGGTAAAGAAGTCGTCTCCGCGGAAATCCGCATCGGGGATGTAGGTAAACGAGCCGTCTTCGTCGAGCGAGAGCTGGCCGTGGCTCGGGCCGTCGACGAGGACGGCCGTAAGCGAATCGCCGTCGGGATCGCTGTCGTTGGCCAGCACTCCCGAGGCGGCGGGCACTTCGAGCGTCTGGTTCGCATCGGTGGCGAAGTGATCGTCTCGGGTTTCCGGGGGTCGATTGACCGGGGTGACGGTGATCGCCACGGTGGCGACGTTCGAGTCGGCCTGGCCGTCGTGGGCCACGTAGGTGAACACATCGACGCCGGTGAATCCGTCGTGGGGCCGGTAGGTGAACAGGCCGTCGCTGCCCAGGGTCAGCCTGCCGTTGGCCGGGTCGCTTTGGAGGATCGCGATCAAGGGGTCGCCGTCGGGATCGGAATCGTTGAACAGCACGCCCGATCCGAGCTGCTGGTTGACGGCCATGGTGAAGGCGTCGTCGGCGGCAATCGGCGGGGCGTTCGCCTGGGCCGTCGTCGGGAGGGCAGCGATCTCGGCCGGCGACGAGAAATCCTCCAGGGTAAGCGAAGCCGCCGGCCAGGGCGGTACGGCCGAGAGCAACTGGCGGTGCTCGAGCGGCTCGAGTTGGAACGGCCGTTTCGAACGGTTGCGTGGGCGGCGGGCCCGCCTCCTCAGGCTCGACGACGGGCCGCGCGACGACGGGTTTCGGTTCGTGCCGGGACGCGATGACATGACGTTTTCCTCCCTGAGATCGTTGTTTGGAAAAACCGGAAGTCGGTCCAACCTCTCATTCCGTTGTATGGTTATTTTACGCTTGGTCAATCATCGCGGATCGAATCGGCTGCTCCGTGTTTGCGAACGCCTGCCACGGCGTCGGGCCGGCGAAAAGCCCGAAAAAACGCGGGCCGATTGCCCTCGATGGCCGCCTTGCGGCCAGCCGGCCGGCGCGATGCGCGCCAAGGGCGGCGCACGTGCGCGCCGTTGCGCCGGGCGATCGCGCCGCCCGCGCAAGTCGATGCGAAACGAGCGGATGCGTGCCTGCCTTGCGACGACGACGGCGGCTCCGCCCGCCGTGCCGGGCGCGGGAGGAATTCTCGAAAAATCTTCGGGTGTTTGAAAAGAAACAACGCGCGAGGCACTCCCCGCGGCGGCGGGTGGCAAGGGGCCCTGGTGAGAATCAGGAAGACAAGCTGGCGCGGCCGCTGCGATCGAACGCTTCGACCGCGGCCCGCGGCGGTTCGGCACGCTTCGACTCGCACCGCAATTGCCGAAGAACCCGCGCGATCCGCTCCCACGTCCCGTCCCGCTGCCACTGGCGATGGTAGCCGTAGACGGTTCGCCAGTGGGGGAAATCGTGTGGAAGCATGCGCCAGGCGCACCCGCTGCGCCCGCGGTAGAGAATCGCGTCGATGACCGCCCGCATCGACGTCCTGCGATCGGCTCCCACGGGCTTTTCGGCAGGAAGGAGGGGCCGGACGGCTTCCCATTCGGAAGCCGACAGATCGGTGGGATAGCGAGGCGTGGAACCTTCCATGGGTCGTCTCCATCCTTGTCACGAACGACGGCAAGTCGGGGAACCGAGATCGGGCGGGCCGCGCCCGCCGCGCCGCGCGCTTCGATTCGGCGAGCCGCCGGCGCGGTTGAAAATGCTTCCATCGCGTTCAACGGCATCCCGCGCAAGCGCTCGAAGCGATAGGAGGACGATGCGGAATCAGCGAGGTCGGCAGGGTAGGCAGGGAAGGTCCCGCTTCGAGAACTCGCGCTCGGCGGCGCTCCGCATGTCTTCCATATACGCGGGCGGGGCGAGCCGAGTTCGCCCTACCCGGGGTGGTGCGCACGCGACGACGCGCAACCGGCGGTCGCGCTAATCTTCACTTTCCGGCAAATCCTCAAGGCTTCGCAAGCCGAACAACTCGAGAAAACGGCCGGTGGTGCGATAGACGACCGGCCGCCGCTTCTCCGGGGGGCGCTCGACCCGCAACAGTTGGCGGCGCACCAGTTGCGAGAGCAGGTGGGCGCTGGGGCTGTCGCGCAGCTTCGATACCTCGTCGCCGGTAATCGGCTGCCGATAGGCGACGATCGCCAGCACGTCGAGGGCGGCCTGGGAAAGACGGGCCTCGCGAACCCGGCCATAGAACTTGCTGCGCACGGCGCGAAACGCCGGATGCAACGTGAGGCGGTACCCCGGCCCTTCGCTCGTGATGCGGTAGGGGCACCCGTTCGAGGCATAGCGCCGGTTGAGCTCGTCGACCAGGTCGGCGATCTCGTCGGGCGAAACGCCCCGCATCAACTCGGCGGCCCGGGCCGCCGTGAGCGGTTCGCTCTGCTGATTGCCCACGAAAAGCATGGCCTCGAGGATGCTCCGCGGACCGAGCTCGCAGCCGTCGTCGTCCTCCTCTCCCCCCCCGGGGCTCGATGGCAACGGCGCATCGCCCTCCGCCTCGCGGACTTCGACCGGCGGCGCGTCATCGTCCTCGGCGTGGCGCGCGTCGCCGCTGCGCGACGGCTCGCGCCGTCCCGTCGACTCGGCATACGCCGCGGCCAGCGCGTCGAGCGAGATCCCCGGTTCCCCGAGCGGTTCGGCTTGTTCTTCCGGCATGTCGACCATACCCGGCACTATACCGGCACTTCGCCCGCTCGTCCATCGGTTATAATAACCGGCGTCGTGGGGACCCGTCGCGCCCCGCGGGGTCGCAACGAAAACCTGCCTGCGTGGAGGCGAGCCATGAGCCGATTCTCTGACCCGAGGTGTTTCCGTTTCGCGGCGATGGCGTCGCTTTTTCTCGTCTTGGCCGGCGTGCTGCCGTCGTGGGCCGCCGATCGGGTGTGGCTCGAAAACTGGCAGAAGACCAATGCGTCGTGGCGGGCGCTGCACCTGATCGGGCCGCGGCCCGACAAGCTCGACCTGACGAAACGCTTCGTCGCCGAGGTGCTGGCCCCGATGGGCATCAACGCGCTGATTCTCGAGGTGAACTACGGCTTCGAGTACCAGTCGCACCCCGAGCTCGAATGCCGCGGATTGAGCCGAAAGCAGGCCCGCGACCTCACCGAGCATTGCCGCCGGCACGGGATCCGGCTGATTCCGCTGTTCAACTGCCTGGGGCACCAGTCGTGGGCGGGCAACACGTTTGCGCTGTTGAAGAAGTATCCCGAGTTCGACGAAACGCCGCACGTGCCCGCCGACAACGAGGGTATCTACTGCCGCGAGTGGTGCCCGTCGCATCCCGGCGTGAACAAGATCGTCTTCGCCCTGCTCGACGAGTTGGTCGACGCGTTCGACGCCGACGCGATCCACGTGGGCATGGACGAGGTCTTTCTCATCGGCGACGAAAAATGCCCGCGTTGCAAGGGCAAAGACGTGGCCGATTTGTTCGCGGGCGTGGTCAACGAGCTTCACGGCCACCTGGTCGGCCGACGGGGCGTCGAGATGCTCCTGTGGGCCGATCGGCTCATCGACGCGAAGCAGTTCGGCTACGGCCGATGGGAGGCCAGCGACACGGGCTCGCACCGGGCGGTCGACCGAATTCCCAACGACATTATTCTCTGCGACTGGCACTACAACCGCCGCGACGATTACCCCTCGGTGCAGTTTTTCCAGCAGAAGGGCTTCCGCGTGCTCCCCGCGACGTGGAAGACCCCCGAGGCGGCCGTGGCTTTGCTCCGGGCGGCGCGGCGCGACGCGACCGACAAGATGCTGGGGATCTTGTTCACCGGATGGTCGGCCGGCGGCAACGGCGAGCACCTGTTCGCCGCGCTGACCGACCGCGACGACCTGCTCGGCGAGCGGGTCCCGTCGAAACGGCTCGAGACGGGCCGGCAGGTCGCCGCGACAGTTCGCGCGGGCATGAAGGAGTGGACCAAGGACGATCCGGCCGCCTCGAGCAAGGTCGACAGCATCCGCTGGCACGCCGGCGGCAAGCGAGGCGCGGTCGCCGCCGGGGGCAGCGGGGCCGTGGCCGCGGGCATCGAGCTGCTCGAGCGGGGCGGCAACGCGGCCGACGCGGCCGCCGCCACCCTGTTCGCCCTGGCCGTCACCGACTACGGCTCGTTCGCCATCGGCGGCGAGATTCCCCTGTTGATCTACGACGCGAACCGGCAAGAGGTCAAGGTTCTTTCGGGCGCGGGACGGGCGCCCCTTGATCCCAAGGCGATCGAGTGGCTCTACGCCAACGGCATCCCGTCGCGGGGCAGCATGAAGGCGGCCCCGGCGCCGGGGGCAGTCGATCTCTGCGTCACCCTGCTCAAGCTCTACGGCACGAAATCGCTCGCCGAGGTGCTGGCCCCCACGCTTGCCATCCTCGACGCGGGCGGACCCGACTGGCACGCCGACCTGGCGGTCACGCTCCGCAAGCTCATCGAGGCCGAGCAGACGGGCTCGGGCACGCGCGAACAGAAGCTCACCGCGGCCCGAGACCGCTTCTACAGGGGCGACGTGGCCGACGAGCTCGAAGCCTGGTACGTCGAGACCGGGGCCTTCCTGCGCAAACGCGACCTCGAAGCGCACAAGACGCTCGTCGAAGACCCCGTGACGATTGATTACCGCGATTACACGATCCACAAGTGCGGACCTTGGACCCAAGGGCCCGTGCTCTGCCAGGCGTTGCGATTGCTCGAAGGCTTCGACCTCGCGGCGATGGGCCATCTGTCGGCCGATTACGTTCACGCCGTCACCGAGGCGTTGAAGCTGGCGTTGGCCGACCGCGACGCATACTACGGTGACCCGCTGTTCGTCGACGTTCCGCTCGACGCGCTTCTTTCCGACCGCTACACCGAGCTTCGGCGGACGCTGGTCGACATGGCGGCCGCCTCGCACGAGCGCCGGCCGGGCGATCCCCACGGCGTGAAGCCGCTTCGCGCGGAAACCGCGCCCGACGACGCGCGGATTCCCGTCCAAGACACGACCACCTGCGTCGTGGCCGACCGGTGGGGCAACGTCGTGGCGGCCACGCCGAGCTGCAATCTCGTGGGGAACCGGCCCGGGCCCTCGGGCGTCACCCAGGGAAACCGGGTCCGATGCCTCAACACCACGCCGAGCCACCCGAACCGCCTCGAACCGGGAAAGCGCCCGCGGATCACGCTCACGCCCACCCTCGTTACCCGCGGGGGCAAGCCGGTGATCGCCATCAGCGTGGCTGGCGGCGACTTGCAGGACCAGACCACGCTCAACGTGCTGCTCAACCGCGTCGAGTTCGGCATGCCGCCCAGGCAGGCCGTAACCGCCCCGCGGTTCAGCACCGCGCACCACGAGAACTCGTTCGACCCGAACCCCGACCGCAAGGCCGCCTTCGTCGAGGCGGGCGGCCTGACCCTGAACGACGACGTGCCCGGCGACGTCCGCGCCGAGCTTGCGAAACGCGGGCACAAGGTGACGACCACGTCGGGCGCCGTCGGGCATCCCGTGATGATCTACGTCGACCCCGAGACCGGCGCGATCCACGCGGCGGGCGACCCGAAGGCCCGCCGCCACGCGGCCGCGCTGGAGTAGGGCTGCCGTCGCGATTGCGCTCGAATCGTCGCATTCCGGCCCGCTCGAGCAGGCCCGATCACTTCGGCGTTCCGGCGCCTTCAACTCCACCGCCGATCCAGCGGTCCTCGATCCGGTCGCCGCGCGGGCGTTTTCGGAGCTTCGCTTGGCTGGGGCGCCAGACACGGGCCGCCATACCGAGCAGGCACGCGCCGACGACTCGGCAGGCCGCGGTTCGGGGGGTGCGCTTCGGTGGTTGCTTCACGATCGTCTCGTCAGATATTCCCGCCCGTGCGCCCCTCGATCGATGGCACCCCGAGCATGCCACCGTGTCGATTCTACAATACCTGGCTGCTTGGCGCGTGCCGTGCCGGCGGTCTGTTTCGTTCCGCCGATCGGCGGAAGACGCTGCGATTTACTTTGGCGGCTTCTTTACTTTGGCGGGGGGAGGCAGTATCCTGACCGGCCGTGAGAGGAATCGTCTGAGGTTCAGGCAAGAATGGTCCAAGTCGAGGGAGGTGCCCAGTGAAAAAGATGACTCTGTTGGCCGTGTTGTGCGTGGTTGCGCTGGCCGCGGGATGTCCCCGGGAGCCGGAGCCAACGGCGCCGGGCGTTCCGGTGCCCCAACCTCCGGTGACCGATGAGGTGCCGGAAGACGAGGAGATGACCGTTCCGCCGCTGCCGGCCGACGAGGAAGCGGCGCCGGCCGAGGAAGCCAAGGAGGAACCGGCTCCCGCCGTCGAGATGCCGGCCGAGGAACCGGCCCCGCCCGCGGAGAAGGAAGCCCCGGCCGAAGAGCCGGCTCAACCCGCTGAGAAGGAGGCCCCCGCCGAAGAGCCGGCTCCACCCGCTGAGAAGGAGACCCCCGCCGAGAAGCCAGCTCCCGAGGCGGAGGCCAAACCCGATTCGGACATGCCGACGATCGACTTCCCGGTCGAGGAGAAGCCCGCACCGGCCGAGAAGGCTCCGGCCGAAGAGCCCGCACCGGCCGAGAAGGCCCCGGCTGAAGAGCCCGCACCGGCCGAGAAGGCCCCGGCTGAAGAGCCCGCACCGGCCGAGAAGGCTCCGGCCGAAGAGCCCGCGCCGGCCGAGAAGGCTCCGGCTGAAGAGCCCGCGCCGGCCGAGAAGGCGCCGGCCGAAGAGCCGGCCCCGGCCGAGAAACCGGCCACCGAATAAGCCCCGTTCCGCATCGGGCCAGCAAACCACCCCTGGGGAAGTGGGCCATCGAGCCTTCTTCCCTGTTTTCATGCGCGGGAGAAAGGGGGCCAGGCGCGCTTATTTGCGCGCCGAGATCGCGGTGCCTCGTTCCTGCCAATGAGCGTGCCGGTCCCCCTTGTCGGATTCTGCTGGTTCGATCGAAACCTTGGGATTAACATGGAGTTAGATAAAGGGGGAGAAGCCGGTTCGGAAGTGCGTTGCGCACCCGAGGACACCCTTATTCTGGGGAGTGCGGATTCGATGACCTGCCGGTCTGTGGTTTTCGCGTGCGGATTGGGCCCCGTCTTGCTGGGCCTGGCGATGGCTTGCGCCCAGGTTTCGACGGGTGGAATCGCGGAGCCGAGGTTTCTCGGCGTGGTGGCGTTGGCGGTCGAAGACGAGGTGGCCGAACAGTTGGGTTTGAGCGAAGCCCAGCGCGAGGCCCTGGCAAAGCTCGTCGAAGCGCGCGAGCACGACGCCCTGAAGCTGGCCTTGCAGGTTCAAGACCTCTCGCCGATTCAGCAGGAGATTCGGCTGGTCCCCTTCCGGCGCGAGTCGGAAGAACGTGGGTTGGCCCTCCTGACCCCGGCGCAGCGAGCCCAACTCGAGCAGGTCCGAATTCGCCGGCA
>Ga0334895_1004146_pt1 | contig 10515 bp, 2 predicted proteins | sample GraSluR3_MG_7_FD_207229 | JGI IMG/M metagenome (GOLD analysis project Ga0334895, IMG submission 207229) | Sludge microbial communities from methane-producing bioreactor in Wageningen University, Netherlands - Granular Sludge_31_05-R3 | ecosystem: Engineered > Bioreactor > Anaerobic > Unclassified... | reverse complement strand
CCAGTCAGACCGTATCGGCCAACTATATCGTTACCGGCACAGTCGCCGATCCGACTTTCTCACCCGAGCCCGGACTATATACAGAAGCTACTGATGTAAGCATCGAAACAGATACCGAAGAAGCAACTATAATGTATCGCACTGCCACAAATGGCGGAGCTTGGTCAGATTGGGAAACTTATACAGATGCCATAACTGTAGAGCTCAATATGGAGATGGACTTCGAAGCTTATGCCGAGAAAGATGATTGGGTAACCAGTCAGACCGTATCGGCCAACTATATCGTTACCGGCACAGTAGCCGATCCGACCTTTTCACCTGCGCCCGGTTTATACACCGAAGCTACGGATGTGATTATCGAGACAGATACCGAAGATGCTACTATCATGTATCGCACCGCCATTGATGGTGGAGCATGGACAGACTGGGAAACTTATATAGATGCGATCACAGTTCCACTCGATACCGAGATGGATTTCGAAGCCTATGCCGAGAAAGATGATTGGGTAACCAGTCAGACAGTTTCGGCCAACTATGTCGTTACCGGAGCAGTCGCCGATCCGACCTTTTCACCTGCGCCCGGTTTATACACCGAAGCTACGGATGTGAGTATCGAGACAGATACCGAAGATGCTACTATCATGTATCGTACTGCCACAGATGGTAGTGCTTGGACGAACTGGGAAACCTATACAGAAGTGATAACAGTTCCTCTGGATACCGAGATGGATTTTGAAGCTTATGCTGAGAAAGATGATTGGGTAACCAGCCAGACCGTATCGGCTAATTATGTCGTTACCGGCACAGTTGCCACACCGACAAATGATCCCCCTGCAGGCGCATATACAGAACCTATATATATAACTTTAGATTGTGATACAGAGGGTGCGGATATTTATTATACTCTCGATGGAGAAGAGCCTACTCAAAGCTCCGAGTTATATACCGAACCGATATATATGGAGTATTCTCATACTTTGAAGGCTAAGGCTTTTAAAGATGATTGGATAGCAAGTGAAACATTAAGCGCTGAATATCATATACTTTATCCTCCCACAAATCTGGAAGCGGATGCAGGTTATATATATGTGGAGCTAAGTTGGGGAATGCCCGAATTACCGGTAAGAACACGAAGTTTTGATCATCATAATAGAACTAAGATGACGACTGATGAGAGTAGAGAGGATTTTCTCGGTTACAATATCTATCGTTATGACGAGATAATCAATGATGAGATTATCACAGTGGAAGAATATGAAGACACCGAAGTCATCAGCGGTGAGACATATCTCTATTATGTGACAGCAGTATATAGCGAAGGTGAATCGGATCCTTCCAATGAAGTTGAAGTAACCATACCGGAGATGGTAGCGACACCAGAGTTTGATCCGGACGGTGGTTTTTATGAAGAAGCTATCGAGGTGGTGATCTCAACGAGCACTCCCGAAGCTGATATTTACTATACTCTCGATGAAAGTGAACCTACTCAAGAATCATTTTTATACACCGAACCTGTATATCTGGATAGCACTACTACTATCAAAGCCAAGGCATTCAAAGAAGATTGGGAACCTAGCGAAGTAGCAGAAGCTTATTATGAGATAGAGATTACCGGTAGTGACGACGATGATATTATCCCGCTTGCTACCAAATTAGATCCCGCATATCCTAATCCATTCAATCCAAGCACAACGATACCTTTTTCCTTAAAAAAAGCGCAAGATGTGAATATTTCGATTTTCAATATCAGAGGACAAAAAATAAAAGAACTGATAGATGGGCAATATGAAGCTGGTAATCACCAAGTCATCTGGCATGGGAAAGATCATAGAGGAGAAAGAGCTTCGAGCGGCGTCTATTTTTGTATTATGAGAAGCGAAGAAGGAAAGTACTTCAACAAAATTGTAATGATAAAATAAAAATGCAGGAGGAGAAAATGAGAAAGTGTCTGCTAATTATAATATTTATCAGTAGTTTTACTTTGCTTTTTTCAGAAGTCATCTATCAGCAAGATTTCGAGGATTTTGATTTTGCAGTAGGAACTCAAGTAACTACTTTTGGTAATGATGACGAATGGCTATTTGATGCTACCGGCGGTGGTGATAACAGATTGGATTATCAAGGGGATTGGGGGACAGGTTATGTCGCCGGTTTTCGTGGCAATGATCTGGTAATGGGATATCAGCACACATCTAGCACCGGTACTTTTACAGCTTCATTGATAATCCAAAACGATACGGGCGAGACGATTACTGATATTGAGATCAGCTATCTCGGTCGGGTGGAAAGAGTAGATCTAACTCGCTATCCGGAGTGGACTGTTAACGTCGATGGTGTGGATGTACCTTCTCTCTCCTATTCGACGGAAGTAGGAGAAGATCAAATGCAAAATGCCATCGTTGGAGGGCTCTCGGTAGAACCCAATGAAACTGTGAATATTATCTGGTCTTCTACACGTGGAGCAGGTACGGGAGCCAGTTGTCAAATCGGTATCGCAGACCTAACTGTTAGTCTAACTGATGAAAATCAAGTAGCGCTTCCCACTTTTTCGCCACCAGCCGGCACTTATTATTCGTCTCAGTCGGTTTCTATAGATTGTACCACAGAAGATGCCACAATTCACTATACACTCGATGGTAGCGACCCGGATCAAACTTCACCTATCTATACAGAACCAATTTCTATAGAAGAGACGACCACAGTAAAAGCGCGAGCTTATAAAATTGATATGACTCCCAGCCCGATAGCAACTGCAATTTATACGATAGAAACTGCTATTGAAGTTCCCGATCTAGCTGGTTTACGAGCTGGTGATGTTGGTGAGATATATTTGGTTGCAGGTGAGGTAATACTAACTTTTCAGCAGTCTTTTAGAAATCAGAAATATATTCAAGATGACTCGGCTGCTATCTTGATAGATGATGATGCGGGAGTGATCAGCACAAATTATGAGCGTGGTGATGGGATTAGTGGGATTGTAGGCACTCTAAGTGAATATGGCAATATGCTCCAATTTGTTCCCGCAATTGATCCCGGATCTCCAACCTCTGTCGGGAATACAATAATTCCAGAAGTGATAACCATTGATGAGATGAACAACAACTTTGCTGTTTATGAAGCTCAACTGGTGAAAATTAACAATGTTACTTTCACTACAGCAGGTGGCGGCGCAATTTTTGAAAATGGGGAAATATATCCCATCGAAGATAATACAGGTACAGCCGATTTTAGAACTACATTTTATGATGTTGATTATATCGGCACAGAAATACCGTCAGAGGAGATCAACCTAGTAGGCATATTAAATGCCCGTTCTGAGGGAGATTTCATCACTTCTCGAGATTTGGATGATTTTCAGGATACTTCCGGCTTCTATTTTGCAGAAAATTTTGACGGAGTAACCCCGCCGGAATTACCGGATGGATGGGTTGCGGAGGATGCCAATAACACCGGCGTCACCTGGGTTTCTTATGGAGTATTTTCCTATTCGCTTCCAAATTGCGTATCTGTTTTTGGTGATGGTCAGCCGAAAGATGATTGGTTGTTTACTCCCGCACTCGATCTAGTAGAAGGAGTTACTTATAGGGTCGGGTTTATGTACCGAACTTCTTTCACGCCTTTACAAATGGAAGTGAAGTGGGGAACAGGCCAATCATCAGGTCAGATGGAAGAGCAGATCTTTGTAAATGAGAATATCACTAACACCACATATACCGAAGGTAGCGCATTTTTTACACCTGAAGAGAGCGGCACTTATTATTTTGGCTGGCATGCTTATGATAACGGCAACCAAGGGAATATGTATATGGATGATATAGTAATAGAAGAGATGGTACCTACTCCTGAAATTCTTTTGGAAACCTACACTCATGATTTCGGTATTGCGGTAGTGCATGACACTCTTAGTTTTGAGCTCGAAATATTCAATATTGGTGGAGCAGAACTGGAGATAACCGGCGTGGATGTGTCTCACCCATTTAGTAGCGGTTACACAGGTACAATAGCAGCCGGTGATTCCGATACAGCTACCATATATTTCACTCCCACACAAGCCGGTGATTTTGAAGAGATTCTCAGCTTTGTTATTGAAGGTAACTATTGGGGTGATAATACTATCACTCTTCAGGGGAATTCATATTTGCCGTTGACTAATATTGATGAGGATTTTGAAGATTCTGATGAACTTCCACCTGGTTGGCAGGGGTATGTGGAATCTACCAGCGGTAGTGCCAGTGTGGGAATTTATGTGGCAGGTGTTCACTATAACCATGCTCATTCAGGAATTCATGCTGCCAGATTATATAACGGTACTACAGACGATATCTTGCTACTCATCACACCCAAACTGGCTAATCTATCCTATAGTGAACTCAGTTTCTGGACGAAAGTTGCAGTCTTTGATGAACCCATAACGGTAGGAACTATGTCTGATCCTGATGATGCTGATAGCTTCGTTGAAGTGGAAACTTATATTGCGACTGCTAATTATGAACAATACACAATCAACTTTGGTGAAGTGGCAAATATTCATAACTATATAGCGTTCAAACATGGCACGACAGCAAATCTGAGACCTCTATATGTTGATGATGTGGAGTGGACTGTAGCAGAAGGGGTACCAGAATTTAATGCCGAACCACCGGAATATGACTTTGGCAATGTAGCGATTGGGGATGAGTCTGATATACAGGAATTTACACTGTCAAACAGTGGTGAAGGTATCTTGACTATCGAAGCAGTTTTTTTAAGCGGTGATGATGTTGATGAATTCGAAATTTTCGATGATAACCTTTATCCGGTATCATTGAGTGCAAATCAAAGTATTGTTGTAGCGGCAAAATTTGTCCCATCATCCGCGGGGAACCAAAATGCTGGTATAATTGTGGAGACCAACGATGAAGATCATTCAATCGAATTATCCGGTTATGGATTATATCTGGCACCTCCGGAAAATTTAACGGCCTCAATAATTGATGACATCGATGTCCAATTGGAATGGGAAGCTCCGCAAGTTGTACGGACAGTTAGAAGATCTCGTGAATTGTTGGGTTATAACATATATAGGGACGATAATATGCTGAACGATGAGACGATAGAAGAGACTTCTTATCTGGATACTGACTTAGCTGTGGGAGTTTATGAATACTATGTTACTGCAGTTTATAGCTCCGGTGAGTCTGAACCATCAAATATTGTTACTGTCGAGATAGAAGATGTGAATGCAGATAATACCTTGGTATATAAGACAGAATTGGTTGGAAACTATCCCAATCCTTTTAATCCTGAAACTAAGATAAGATATTCACTCAGCAACTCACAGATGGTATCCATAAGACTATACGATATTAGAGGTAGGTTAATTAGAACTCTGGTCTCAGAAAAAAAAGAGCCAGGATTTCATAAAGTTGAATGGAACGGAAAAGACGACAACGGGAGTATGGTAGCAAGTGGAATTTATCTGGTAAGTTTATTAACAGAAGAGACGCATGAGTCTCATCGGGTGCTGTTGCTTAAATAACTGTAAATAGGTTAATTATAATAGGCAATCTTTGTCGCTAAAGGTTGCCTATTTTTTTTTGCAAATATTGGTAGGCTTAAAATTTGAGAAAAAATCGATTTTTTGCATTAAAATAATTGACAATAAAATGGCATTTGTTCGAATCTGACATTAGAGCCAAATTCTTCATGTGTATTCTTCCTGCTGGCGAGGGTATGTATAGAATAAATGGATAGTAAGGAAAAAAGGGAAATGGTAAGTACTTTCGCAGTTAAGGGGTTAGAAGAGATGTGGATTTCGAAATCAATCAAAGAATTAAGTAAAAAAAAATGCATGGAGGATTTAAAAAATGAGTAAGAAAACAAGTTTATTATGTCTATTAATGACACTACTATTTGTGTTCTCAGCTAGTCTTTGGGCACAAGCAAATTTAGTAGAGAATGGTAATTCGTTTAGAATACCAGGTTCTACTTGTGTTGATCCTATGATAATGACTCTCCCCGTCATTGATTATATGGACAACACAGAAGACTATGGGGATAATTATTCCTCAGACTGGATTACTCCGTCTAGTAGCTATCTAAACGGAAATGATTTTGTGGTTCAGTTTACTATGACTGAACCGGGTTATTTAAGTGGAAGTGTGTCCGGTAGTTGGACAGGTCTATTCATATTAGACCAATGTCCGGATGAGATCAATCCCGCTCCGGTTTTTGCAAGTGCTACCGGGTCTTCAGGCGGATCATTTGCAGATGTGCCTTTATTTGCAGATACATATTTTGCTATCGTATCAACTTGGCCATCACCACAGTTTACAGATTTCACTCTGAATCTCAGTTTTGATCCATTTCCGGAATATGATTTGGAAATAACAAATCTAACAGGTAATCTTTCTGTGGTAGCCGGTGAAACTGACACTTATCAGATTGAGATCGTAAATATGGGAACAGAAAATGACACCTATGACTTAAGCATAACAGGTGATACTTGGACATACTCCGCACCTGCGACTGTTTCTGTCGATGCCGGTGAGACTGCCACTGTAGAAGTGGATGTTACAGTACCAGCAACTGCAGGCATGGGTGATACAGACGAAATTAACTTTACCGCCACTTCACAAGGAGACATTACCGTAAGTGATTCTATTCTTATCACAACTACCGCTTTAGGCGATGCAATCACTAACTTCCCTTGGGGTGAAGGATTCGAAAATGAGTGGCCTCCTGTCGGTTGGACAGTAGTAAATGGCGAACCCGGTGCATATTGGGAACAAAGTAGTGTTGCAGTAAATACCGGTGATTATTCAGCACGTTCATATCAAGGATCTGGTTCGAGTTATGTGGCAGATGAGTGGCTTATCACTCCCGCACTTGATTTGGATGCAGCTACTGAGTATATGCTTTCCTTCTATGGGTATTCCAGCCAAGCACCAAATGGCGACAGAGAAAAAATGCGCATCATGATCATGGATGAAGTCTATACTAATGTTGTTGATCTACATGCTAATGCTACAGAAATCGATCTGAAATACTTCACAGGTAACTGGGAAGAGTACTTCGTGGATTTAGCAGGTTATAGCGGTGAAAAGCATCTTGCTTTTCATTATTACATAACAGAAAATATAGGTTTCAACTGGATATATGTTGATGATGTACTCGTATTTGAAAAACCGGATTATGATCTTAAGTTAACCAATCTTTCTGGTGATATGACAGGCCAAGCCGGCACGACTATCACTTATGAGTTGGAAATTGAAAACAGAGGAACTCTGAATGATACCTATGATCTGAGTATTACCGGTGATGAATGGACTTACACTTATCCGGCTACAATTGCAGTTGACTCCGGTGAGACTGGTATCGTCATGTTAGAAGTGGCAGTTCCTTCCGATGCCAACATGGGAGATACAGATGATATTACTTTCACAGCTACTTCCCAAGGGGATAATACCATTACTGATTCTGTTGATATAGTATCCACAGCATTAGCGGTAGTAATAGCACCATATTTCGAAAACTTCGATGGTGTATCTACCCCAGATCTACCGGTAGGATGGAGCAAGATAGTCGAACATCCCACTTCAACTAGTCCAAGAGTGGAGACTTCTACATCCGGCACTCCTTATTCTCCGCCCAACCATGCTCGTCTATATTCAAATGATGAAGTAGATGCGGATATCTTACTGATTACTCCACCGGTAGCAGACTTGGATCAAAGTAGGATCAGATTTTGGGCTAAATGTAATCTTTCTACCAATGTTCCGGATCTGATTGTCGGAACAATCACCGATCCTAACGATGCAGCCACTTTTACACCATTTGAAACTATAGTGGCAGATACTGAACTAACAAATGTATATGCCGAGTTTATGGTTCATTTCGATACATACGTGGGAACCGACCAATACATAGCTTTTAAATTTGGACTAACTCCTCAGTTCTTCCGCAGCATCTACATTGATGACTTCATGTATGAAGAAATACCGGCAGCACCGGTGCTCTTTGTTTCTCCCGATTCTTACGATTTCTCTGCAACTACAGGAGGGACATCTCCGGCAGCTATTTTTACACTTAATAACACAGGGCTCGGTACACTTACAATCACAGATGGAGATATAGTATTCACCGGCGCTGATGCCGATCAATTCTTCCTTGGAGCTATTACCTATCCAATAGAGATAAATTCGGGAGAGTCAGATGAGATCGAAGTCTTCTTTGCTCCGACGACCGAAGGCGACAAAACAGCTACTATGGAAATCACTCATAACGGAACAAACTCACCTTACGATGTACCTTTGAGTGGTTTCGGCTATCCTGAAAGTACGGTAATCTTTGGAACAGGCACGAATGTGAATGGTACTACTACAGCAAATCCGATTAATATATACTACCGTAGCTTACGAGGGCAGATGGTATATCATGCTTCTGAATTACTAGCGGCAGGTATCGAAGCTGGTGATGCTTTGGTAGAATTTGGATTTTATGTGGAACAGACCCCACTTCATCCACTACCGGACTTTGTTATCCGCATGAAACACACAGAGGAAGATGATGTTTCCGCACATGATGATGGTCCTTTCGAGCTTGTATATCACAATGTTAGTTATGCACCAGTGGAAGGGGATTGGGATGTGCTAACACTTGACACCCCATTTGTTTGGAACGGTGTAGATAACATCCTAGTAGATACGGCTTTTGATCAAGTACCTTCCTACAATTCTTCCGGTCAACAACGAATCTACGATGTGCCGAACGGATTCAGATTTGTCCGCTCCGATGGTTCTAACCAAACAAATGTGCCGACAACTACAGTTTCTTCCAATAAACCGCAGGCGATGATGATATTCGGCGAACCACCAGACTTGGGTACGATCGAAGGTATTGTAACACTGATAGGGGGAACCGGAAATGTGACCGATGTCGAAGTAACCGTAGAGGATTATATGGTTAATCCCGATGCAACCGGTTTTTATTCTATAGATATCACTCCTGGCACTTATGATGTTACTGCTTCACTATTGGGTTATGAAACTCAGACAATTGAGGATGTGGTAGTACTGGAAGGACTGGTAACACCGGACATTGATTTCGATCTCGGAAATATTGAGATTGCAGTAACACCAACAAGCTTTGATGTGACACTTGATCCTGATCAGACTGAGATACAAACCATGACGATTACAAATGACGGAGCAGCTGAGCTTGAATTCAGTATTTCCATTATAGAATTAGATGAATCTCGTTTCTCGAGCTTCGGTAGCTCTTCGGGCGGGATATTTAATCCTGGACATACAAGTTCAAGATATGCTTATGATAGCAGATTCAATGATAAAGCATTTCATACAGATGACTTATCATATTTACCGGAAGCTTCAGATGATATCTTCGATCTTTTGGATCACTTCCCTGTAGGAGTAGGTGGTGGCGAATATTCAGTTTCTACCGATGGCAACTATATCTATACTGCCGCATGGAACAGCACGACTTTCTATCGCTACGAAACTAATGGCACATATATTGGTGAATTCACAGTTGCAGGTGCAGGTAACTTGCGAGATATGACCTTCGATGGTGAATACTTCTACGGATCGAATAACAGTTCTACAATCTATGAGATGGATCTGGCTAATGAGACTTTAGTAAGTTCTTTCACGACTACAGGTTCTTCAAGCATCAGAGCTATAGCATACGATCCTGATGAAGATGGATTCTGGGTAACCAATGGTTGGAATGCACCATTCACATTGATCGATCGTAGTGGTAGTGTAATAGAGACACTTACTTCGACTATAGGTAGCATTTCCGGTCTCGCTTGGGAAGATGTATCTGATGACGGTCCTTATCTCTGGGCTTATACTCAAACAGCAGGTACAAACCAAAACAGTCTCGTACAGGTTGATATGGTTACAGGCGATGCATTACAGACCTTTGATGTAACAACAACAGGCGTTCTCGCTGCCGATGCTATATCTGGCGGTGTAGATATTACTAATCAGCTTGTACCCGGCAAATGGACATTCCTGGGTACTTCCCAAAATGATGTCATCTGGGTTATCGAGCTGGGTGATTCTGTAGAATGGATTCTTGCCAGTCCGACATCCGGTGTCGTAGATCCAGGCGATAGTATTGATATAGATATTATTTTCGATTCCCACGAAATAGCGATGGGAATATATTCTGCCGATATAGTGGTAAGTCATAATGCAGGAGATGATCCGGTAGTTGTACCGGCGACACTCAATGTTACCGGAGCAGTAGCTTTACCATTCTATGAAGATTTCTCCGGTGTAGATGTGGGCGAAATTCCTGCAGGATGGGATCGTACACATACCAATTGGGGCGTTACTGATTCAAACAATGCCGGGGGAGAAGCACCTGAGATGAGATTCAGCTGGACTCCTTCTGGCGATGATACATTTATACTGACTACCCCAATGATAGATGCAAGCGGAGCTAGCGAACTAGAGCTGAAATTAAAGCATATGGTAGATGATTATGATGGCGGCTATACTCTTAAAC
>Ga0334895_1004143_pt1 | contig 10521 bp, 13 predicted proteins | sample GraSluR3_MG_7_FD_207229 | JGI IMG/M metagenome (GOLD analysis project Ga0334895, IMG submission 207229) | Sludge microbial communities from methane-producing bioreactor in Wageningen University, Netherlands - Granular Sludge_31_05-R3 | ecosystem: Engineered > Bioreactor > Anaerobic >... | reverse complement strand
GGCATACGCAAAAGCGCAAAAAAGGACCACAGTCAAAGAAGACTTATTGCGATGAGCAGCTTGCTGCATCGGGGCTCACCGAGAAGGATGTGACCACCCTGGTATATGTGGATGATACGACCGAGAAAGCTGTCAGGATATTCGAATCGGGCACCCGGGACCAGTACGGGAAGATCACCGCCGGCGATGACATGATCATCTGGTATTACGACCTTCAGGGGAAGCCGGTCATGTTTACCCGCCCCGGGAAAAACAAACCCGAACACCTTTGCCGGGTCCGCTGGCAGAACCCCGATCTGCATAAAGACAAAAACGGGGTGCCGATGAAGTATTCATCGCCCTACGGCTCCGGATCCCACTTGTATATCCCGGGCATCATCCGCAAGATCTATAAGGACGGCCGGCAAATTGAACGACTCTACATACAGGAAGGCGAAAAGAAAGCCGAGAAGGCATGTAAGCACGGCATCCCATCGGTCGGGATCATGGGCATCAATAACATTGGCCAGCAGGGAAAGCTTCCATACGATCTGCAGCTGATCATCCAGAAAAGCGGCGTTAAGGAAGTTGTGTTTATCCTGGACTCTGACTGGGACCACCTGTCAACCCACCTGACCATCAATAAAAGCGTAGACCAGCGGCCCCGCAACTTCTTTTATGCCATCCGGTCCTACAAAGAATACTTCCGCACCTTCGAGAACCTGAACATTTACCTGGAGATATATTTCGCTACCATCAAATCCCAGGGGGAAAAAGGTATTGATGATCTGCTTGCCGGCACACTCAAAGGGAATGAGCTCAGCCTTCGCGATGACCTTGACCGTGCCATCATCGAAAAGGACGGACAGGGCGAACATGTGAATGTTCATAAGATCACCTCTATGAGCGACGGCAAGCTGATGGAGCTCTGGGCCCTGAACAGCGCAGAAGGCTTTGCCGCGAAATACAAGGACCAGCTATCCGAGCTTCGTGAGTTTCGCATTGGCAAACACAAATGGAAGTTCAATGATGATGATCAGCTGGTGCTGGCACAGCCCCTGCAGGATGATGAACAGTTTTGGGAGCGTCAGGAAACATACGACAGCCGCGGGAACCTTCGCGTAACATACCGCTTCCGGTATTTATATGCATATAACTTTTTCCGCCGGCGCGGCTTTGGCCGCATTATGATGGCCAGTGGAATGTACCAGTTCTGCCACCTCGATCATAAGGTGGTGCGCCTGGTGGAGCCTTATGAAATCAAGGACTTCGGTATGGAGCTGGCCAAGGAAGTGGCCCCCAGGGAAGAGCGCGTGGAGATCATGGATATGCTCTACCGGGGCGGGAAGATGTATTTCGGTCCAGACAGCCTGAGCAATATCGATTTTGTCGATCCTCAGTTCGAGTTTGCCGGCAAGGATTTTCAGATGCTTTTTTTTAAAGACAAGTTCTGGAAGATCGGCCCCGAGAGCATTGAGGAGAAGCCGCTGTCTGAGCTACGGTATTTCGTCTGGCGGGATAAGATCAATGAGTTCGATGCCCGGCTCCTGCCGGATGAGTACTTCCGGATCCGCCGCATTACCGACAAAGACATCGGCTCAACCTTCCCTACCGGTGAGAAGATCGCCGATGACTACCTGGGCATGTATACCGTGGAGCTTAAGCCCCTGGCAGCAAAATGCGACTTCTGCCAGTTTGTGTGGAACACCGGTGAGTTCTTCTGGGATAAATACATCGAAACTTACCAGGGCCCTGAAGGGATGATCCGCTATAAAAAGGAAGATGAACGCACCCTGGATGAACGCCTGGAAACCGAGCTCCATTTTATCAGCAAAATCACAGCCATGGGCTACCTCTTACATCAGTTCTTTGACAAGAGCAAGGCCAAGGCCATCATCGGCATGGACGGCAAGCTGAGCGAGGTGGGCAGCTCCTGGGGCGGCACCGGTAAATCAATATTCGGCGATGCCATTGGTAAGGTCATTCCCCAGGTGGCCATAGGGGCAAAAAACAAGAAGCTGACCGAGGATCCCTTCTGGGCTGAAGAGGTGACCGAGAAGACAGATAATGTATTCCTGGATGATGTGAGGGCAAACATCGACTTTGAGTTCTTCTTTCCGTACATCACCGGAAAGTTCATGGTGAATCCCAAAGGCTCGAAAAAATACACCATCCCCGAGAAAGACACCCCGAAGATCTATCTGAGCACCAACCATGCCATCCTGGGCGAGGGTTCTTCTTTCAAACGCCGGCAGTTTTTCATTGCCTTCTCCGACTTTTACAATGAGGACCACATCCCGATCGACGACTTCGGTAACAACTTCTTTGATGAGTGGAACCAGGAGCAGTGGAACTACTATTACAACTTCCTGGGCCATTGCCTGAAGGCATACCTTCAGTATGGGCTTATCGAAGCGCCTACAGAGAGGCTCGAGATGCGCCGCATGCGCCAGCAGATCGGTGAGGAGTTCCTCGGGTGGGCCGATGAATATTTCACTTATGACGAAACCCAGGGCTTTTTTCTGTTCAATGACAACCTGGGGCACCAGATCCCCCGCAAAGAGCTCTTCCAAAATTTCATCGATAACCACCCCGGACAGCGGCGCTATGTTACGCCTACCCGCTTCAAAAAGAAGATGAAGCTCTACTGCAAATACAGGGGTGCGCAGTTCAACCCTTACAACTTCTTTGATAAGGAAGAAACGATTCCGGGGGCCGACGATAAGAGCAATGGAGTGGAGTATTTCACCATCCATGCCAACCTGGTGCAGCCGGCAAAGAAAGAAGAAGAACCATTTTAAATCAGAACAATGGAAACACCCAAGCCTTTTATCTGTGCCGTGAGCGAGCTTCGCTTTTACGCGGAGCTGCCGCCCGGTTTTCGCCTGGCTACCATGGACGATGTGAAGAAGGGCCGCCTGGTTCACAATACCCCTTACCTGGCACTGGGCCTCGACGGCCGGTATTACTGCAAGCGGATCCACTATACCGTTCCCCGGGGGCTGATACCCTTCGTAGAACAGCGCAGAGTGTACATCTACACAGGCCGCACCCTTACAGCCGATTCTCAGAGCACCAAAACCCTGAAAAGAGATATAAAATGAGTGGTTTGCCCGACATAAGTGAAGCTCGCTATATCGTGTTTCTTATCGATACAAAGTATAAGGGCCACCACGGGAAGGTATTTTGCCTTTTAAAAGATGCCAGGGAATATGCCGAAGACTGTATTAATGACAAAGATGCAGACAAGGCGGTTGTGGGAATGTTTGTTTGGAGTGAAATGGGAGACATGCTCATATCACATGTTGAAACCATTGGTTTTAGAGGCGATAAGAAAAGGACAAATCAATTGGACTTGTTTAAAAAGGAATCATGAAAACTTTAATATCTCTCTTTGATTATTCCGGAATATGGTCTGAACCCTACAAAAAGGCTGGGTGGGACGTGGTACGAATTGATATAAAAAAAGGATATGATATTTTCGATTTTTTCAATAAAATAAATCAAGTGACCGCAGAAGACCCATCTTTTAGAGTGAATGGTATTTTAGCTGCGCCACCATTTACCCACTTGTCATCATCAGGAGCACATAAATGGAGTGAGAAAGACATTAAAGCTTCAGTATACGATGAAGTCTGGCCAATGCCGGTTTATTCGATTTCCGATGAAGCTGTTTGTTTTATTATGGTAACAATGTTGATAATCGAAAGACTTAGGCCAATTGATTTTTGGGCTCTCGAAAACCCGGTGGGAAGGTTAAACAGGCTGATACCAGAATTACAAGAATATGGTCCCTGGTATTTCCATCCATGCGATTATGGAGACCCTTATACCAAAAAAACAGGTTTATGGGGAGTCTTCAATAAACCCATAAAAAACCCGGTACTTCCATTATTTGGCAGCATAATACAGAATAAATACTCAAGTACTGACGAAAAGAAGTATGGTCTTAGGTCTAAAACCCCAAAGGGTTTTGCCAGGGCTTTTTATGAAGCAAATCATTGAACCAATTTAACAATACAGAAATGCACAAAACAAGAGAATGTATCGACAAGCAACAGACTGCTCAAAAAACCATGGACATGCTTACAAAAAAATTAACAAAAGAGGAACAGAATGAGATTCTGGACACATTATTCGGATTCAGTTTGGTAAATGTTGATGAAGACGAAGGCAAAGAACGTTGGGTGCTTTATGATGAAGAAGGATACGAATTTTATGGTAGTAATGAAAATTGTCAATTCGATTTTTCAACGCTTGCTGGAATATTTTCATATACGGCACATCGAGCAAAGAATCAGGGTTATTCGGATTGTCAATTTGCAATACGTAAAGTATTGGGCGTTTCTTAAACTGAACGGTAACGGTTACAGCTATGTTTAGGCTGGATTTTGAAACACTTAAATATCAAATATTATGGAATTTAAATTAGAAAAATTAACGGTTGATTTACCAGGAATGACCAGCTTAAATATAGCTGATGTTACCAACCGTTTTATTAAAGAACAGAGCGAAAGGCAAAACGCTATTTTAGAAAAAGCAGTTCGAGAAAATGCAACACCTCCAATCAAAGGAGAAATGACAAAAGGTAAAGTGCGTTGGCGTGGATTAAGAATGATACACCGTGGAAATGGAGCAGATGGATTTACAGAAACTTGGATAGAGCAACGAGGTAAAAGGATTACACCTATTATCAGAAATGAATATAGTTATCAGCTTCCTTAAATGGTTGGTAACGAAAAATTATAAGATTAGTAGGCGATTAGATGCACCTACTTTTCAAATACAGATAAAGTAAAATTGAAATACAAATATTTATAAACCAGCCAGACCGCCTATTAATTTTATAAAATGTTAGGTGCTGGCGCAATACTTAGTAAAATGAAAGATTTAAGTTTCGCAAAATTCTTTAACCCACAAAAAAGCATGGGTAAAAACAGAAGTGGTATTAACCAAGCTCAAAAAAGAAAGGGTAGGCTTGTATGGGATAGTTCCAAAAAAGGAACTTATGTTCGAGCAATACACGGTGAGTTAGTTTAATATGATGGTGCAAGTGTGAGTTGGCTGCGCTTGCACCTAACGCAAAAGCAGCGACCGTTTTAATGGTCGCTGCTGACCGTTAGCGGCAGTCAGTCGAGCGCAGCGAGACTTATTGCCGCAACAGCGAGCCCCTCCTGGGGCTCTTTTTGTGCACCCAAAAACCGCGCCCCCCTCTTTTCAGTACAAAACAGGTGCACAAGTACTATAGATTTTGCCTTCCGGTAAGTGTCCGCAGCACTGTCTGAATCGCTCGTTTTCGATGTAATTAATTGATTTGTGGGAATATATATCATATATTTTATAATATACGCATTCTGCAAAGTATACTTAGTGTAAAAATAGGAAAAAAACTGTGCTTTTGTGCGCACGATTTTTTTCAGTGTTAAACAGCTGATATATAATGACATACTCAGCACGATTTTAGCACAAAATAGCACAGAATAGCACAGAATTGAATTTTTGTACTGGCAAAAAAACGTATAATATTATAAATCAAATACTTAACAATATGCCAGTACAAAAGCACGTCAGCACTAAAAATTTCACCTATACGTACAAGTGTCAGTTGCATTGTGTGTGCATCTCTTTTTCACTTGTCAATCATCACCGCCTTGCAATCATTATCCTCCGCCGCGGCAGCTGCCGGTCCTGTTTTATGATGGCACCGGTGCCCTGGTGCGGAATATTTTTGATTGCAAATGCAAATAGTAACAAATAATGTTACTTTTGTAACAGGATCATTCACTCCCTTTATTTTAAGTCCTTTGCCGAGGCTATCATTCACCCATATTTTTGTCTTTAATCAATTCACAATGAACGATATCTTTACATTAGAGCTTCCCGTAAAACCCTATGTTAAAGCATTCCTGATAAACAATTGCGGAACACCGGCCGATCTTTCTTTGCTTCCCGGCATATACCATGATTACATAAATTGCCTCAAAAAACCATCGAAACGCTCCGACAACTCCCTTGTTTGTAACTACCCCGATTTCATAAAAGTTATAATACCCAAGGATGTTTTCTATCGTTACGGCTGGGAGATGACCAAAACTGATATTATTAGCCTGAATAACAAAATCGAAAACCAGGTGAAGTTTACCAGTCGTAACTACATCGGCATCAATAACGCCATGGGGATCCCGGTGGCGGTATCCATAAGAGAATACCAATCGCTTTTCAGCTTTTCTGAGGACGCGTTCCCTTATGAAACAATCAAGAAAGATTATGACCGGCACGGCCATAAAGTAAATAAGCCCCTGATCCGGGACCTTCGTGCAGAAATTACCAATATTTTTCTGGCAAGCCTGTCTGATTTAGGGACAATCTCAAATAAATTTAAAAATGAACGACATCAACAAACCATCCTCACCGGATAACCTCGGAGGACTTGAACGTTTCTGGTATATCCCCGTCGATGATATCACATCCATCGGACCGGTCATCAATGGTAAAGTTTCCATAACCCTTTCTTCCGGCAAAAAATGGTATGAGTTTTATGCCAGCCAGGGATCAATCAATTTTAAAGAAGCCAAAAAGATTGATGGTAAAGGCGAAACATTTACCCTGAAGCTTTCTGGATTTACTCCCAGGGATTCAGAAGACCTCTTTGAATCATTCATGCTGATGAGTAAACAAAAATTCGCATGCGTATACCTGGACAATAACGGTAACCATAAAATCGTAGGATCGCCCAGAGAACCACTCCGCTTTTCATACGAATTTTCTCCCGGTAAGAACCCTTCAAACAGAAACGGATATGACTTTTCTTTTTCCAGGCAAACAAAATCCAGGTCTTTATTCGTTTCAAATTTCTCATAAAATAAGGCTATTCAGCCGTTTTTTGTCCTTTTTTCAGGCTGCTCCATGGGATAATATTGCACTCTGAGCAATACAATTATTATATGGATCTCAAACGCAAATTCTACAATATCATAAAGAATGCCGACCAGTCGGCAGATATTTATATCTATGGACTGATCGGCTATAACTGGTATAACGATGATAATCGTGAAGCCAGTGAATTTGTTTCTGAGTTCAAAGAGCTGGAGAAAACCTTCAAGCGCATCAATATCCGTATCAATTCCCCGGGAGGGATTATCGAAGAAGGCCTTCCGATCTTCAATGCTATTAAAACATCAAAGGCAGAAACGCATTCGTATATTGATGGTATTGCTTATTCAATGGGCGCAATCATAGCCCTGGCTGCAGATACGGTCCATTCGGCAAAGAATGGTCTGTTCCTGCTCCACAATGCTTCCGGATGGTCATGGGGCAATGCTCAGGATTTCCGTGAAACCGCCGATGAGCTCGATAAATACGACAGCTCACTGATCACTGCAATCGAAGACAAAACCGGTCTGACCGAGGAAGAGATCCGCAACAAATGGTTCGACTATAAGGACCACCTTTTCACGGCAAAGGAAGCCCTCGAGGCAAAACTGATCGATGTGATCGATGATGCTGAGGCAACTGTTCCGGAGGGAATAGAAAACTGGAACATCAACAAGGTGATGGCTTTCTACAACGAACTCGATTCCCACGTAAGGGGCAACTTCTTTGATAAATTCTTCGACAAGATCAAATCTGTTGTTACCCCCCCGGAAAGCAACTCCAAATCAGCCACCAAAAAAGAAAAACAAGATATGAAAGATTTGAAAAAATTTATCGACGCCATGGGATTAGGCGAAGATGCAACCGTCGACCAGGTATTGGAGCATGTCAATACCATGAAAGGTGATCTTACAACGGCCCGGACAGATCTCCAGAATGCCCAGGATAACCTGAACAGTGTAAACACCCTGCTGGATAATATCCATGAGGATGTGGCCGGAGCTGATACTCCCGAGGCCAAGATCAATGTGATCAAAACCAAACTTGCCGCAAAACCGGGCACAACCACAACCTCAGTCACCTCGGAGGATCCCAAGGGTGATGAAGTTGATTGGGAAGCAATCAACAACCTGAAGCATAACAAGGAGGCGGATGCCGCGCTGAGCTAAGATTGGCTCGCGAAAAAACTGAACACCACGAAACAAAGTTTTAACAAAAAACCCCAAATACAATGAATCTTACCGACATTTTAACCGAATATGGCGCCTATTACGAAAAGGCCGGCCAGAACAAAAAAAGGGTGCTCAGGCTTCTGTTGCAGGCAGCTGTCACTGAGGCTCAGATGACACCCATGAAAACCGATGATACCGTCTTTAAGCTGGCCAACGCCACCATCGACGATATCGTGCAGCCTTTCCAGAAGGGCTGGACCCCCAAAGAGGCCACAGCTTTCACGGCCAATGAACTGAGGCTTTTCCCGTTGAAGGTGGATGAGGAGATCTACCCCGATGATATCGAAGCTTCATGGCTCGGTTTTCTGGCATCCAACGACCTGGATCGCTCCAAGTGGCCCCTGGTCCGCTTCATCATTGAGGAGTTTTATATCCCCAAGATCCAGGACAATATCGAACTCAAGGAGATCTTCCACGGAGAGTATGCAGAACCAACCCCGGGAACGGCCGGTGCTACCGGTACATCAATGAACGGCCTGGGTAAAATGATCCGTGATGGCCTTGAGGCCGGTACCATCAACAATATCGATCTGGGATCACTGACGGCCGAGAACATCTTCGACAAAGTTGAAGAGTTTGCTGACAACATCTCCGAGGTTTACCAGGGCGTGAAGATGAACGTCTTCATGTCGCAGACCTGGTACAAGCGTTATATGCGCGACAAACGTGCCCAGGGGTTTTACGATTACGGCTCGGATAAATCCATCACCAGCGGGATCGACTTCACCCCGCAGAGCGTGGTTGGCCTGCCATCCATGCACGGATCAGATGTTATCTGGGCAAGCCCCAAAAGCAACATCATCAGCCTGAGCAAGAAATCTCAGAACAAAACCAAGTTCAAGATCGAAACACTCAAGCGCCAGGTATTCTTCATGACCGACTTCTGGAAGGGTGTAGGCTTCGGTATCAACGGTGCCGTCTGGGCCCACGACCCGGATGCGGTCATCCCTGAATAAGAGAACGTCCGATTACGCACGATAGGAGGGGGTGCGCATCTCTGCAAAAAACGCACTTTTATTGACAACAGCAAAAAACAGATATTATGAAAAAATTATTTTTAAACCTCTTGATCTTCATCGGCCTCAGCATGGAGTATTTCGCCTATAAAACAGGCATCATCAAGTGTTTCGACTATCTTGATGTTCCCCGGTTTTCTGACCTTGACAACATGGGAGGGACCACCACCAAGTTTTACTATGCCCTGGCGGCAGATGTGGATACCTGGCCAACTTTGCCGGATCCTGATACGGCAACAAATATTGACGATCTCCAGGTGCTTACCGGCTCTCTTACTATGAAAACAAGTAAGAATTTCTTTACTGGCTATATGACACCCGATACCGGTGCTGTAACCAGTAATGATCAGGGAGAAGTGGATGGCGTGAGCCAGAAACATGTTTTCAAGCTCTTCCATCCGAAAATGGCCGCAAGGCTCCTGGGTTTTATCAGGGCCACAAACAACCAGGGAATGGTATTCATTGTACCGGATGCCAACGGCACCCATTTCATGATCGGCAATGAACAGTTCCCTGCGCTGAAGGATCCTTCCGGAGAAGCCGGCACCGGAGAAGGAACTGCCGGCCGCAATGGCGCCACGCTGAGCTTCTTCAGCTATGGCAAAGGACCCGTTCCGATTCTGCCTGATACCATTACTGTTCCTCTGACCCCGGCAACCTGATGAGCAAGCCCTGGACAGCATATTACAAAGTGATTGGGATAATCCCTGGCCGCGTTCTCATTCCCGGGACCGGCCAGGTTGATCTTTCCGATGATAAGCTTCCACTGAAGCTTATCCGGAAGATCCATGATAACGGATGTAAATTCCTGGCACCGGTCAAAGCGGAAGAACATCCCGCAAATGCCGTACCCGACACATACACTGCAAAGGAGCTTGCCGGGCTAATTAAAGATGCTGTGGATGCAGATGAAGCCAGATTTCTTTATGAAACCAACACCTCCAGCAAACTCGTTGAGCAGGCATTCAATAAAAAAATTCTCGAGCTCGGTGAGCCCTCCGGGCAGTGATTTCATGCGTTTTGGTTAATAATTATTTTTAAGCCCTGCCATTAATTGGCGGGGCTTTTGCAATCATATATTGCAAGGACCAGCGCGTGATCACTCCGGATCCGGCAACAGCCTGCAATCACTTTTTCCAACTCGAGCAGCCGGCCGGCTTGTTTTTTGATTGCATTTTTGTATATTTGGGGAAACCAATAAAAATCAATAGTTATGAGGAACCAACCAATGCCGCATGAAGCAAAATCTGCTCTTTGTGAAGCCATCCGTGAACTCGGCGCCGATCCGGTCGAGATCATAGATGCCCTGGTAGCCCAGCGGGCTCAGGCGTTTTCCTATTTTTCTTTATTCGATGATCCTGATTTGTATGATCGTGAGATCCGCTCTGTTGGCGAACTACTTACACAACTCTCACTGGTCA
>Ga0334895_1004142_pt1 | contig 10521 bp, 9 predicted proteins | sample GraSluR3_MG_7_FD_207229 | JGI IMG/M metagenome (GOLD analysis project Ga0334895, IMG submission 207229) | Sludge microbial communities from methane-producing bioreactor in Wageningen University, Netherlands - Granular Sludge_31_05-R3 | ecosystem: Engineered > Bioreactor > Anaerobic > Unclassified... | reverse complement strand
CCTACGATTATGTCACAAAACATGAGGTTGGAAGCCCAGAATATGGTATAGGAGATTATGAATTTTCAAACGATTATGCATGGGTTTGCGACTCCGCTCAAGGACATACAGCAGGGAAAGCATTGTCTTATCCGAGAAAACGATGGAAGCCCTCTTGGGTGTCATGGCCGAGCATGTTGAGTAAAGACATTGTATTCTATATGTGATCATTGATCCGGAGCCAGGAAAGCACTACCCTGTATGCTGACAAATCAGGATGAGCAAGGATGAGACGGATTTTATCATTGACAGATATCAAGAGTGCGTTTTACTTGCTAAAATGCTGTATGGATGGAGAATAATTGGATATAATCCTTGTTATCAGGTCAATAAGACTAGGCGGGAGGGATGACTAATGAGTAAACTGGCAAGTATACTCAGGGACAAGGACATTGTATTCTTTCAAGCAGATAGAATGTCGTTAGACCCATATTTTTATGAGCCGTTTCAAGACACTGATGAACGTTTTGATACATCTGTAATTTTTGAAACTGATAATTCAGACACAATCAGAAAAGTCGATGTTTACGACCACTCGTTCTTTCAGTATTTTCTTGATGGCTCCAGAAAGACTTACAAAATTGGTGATATCATCACTAAAGATAATAAGTTCGTCCCTGTGGTAACAGGACAACTTGGAGCCGTATGCTGTCATAGAAACAGCCAACATAAGATGGAGAAGTACAAGTCTTCCCTCAAGTATGTCTTAATGCTCTATGATAGTATAAACGAACACGATTTCGATATAATTAAAAAAACCTTCGAGGGCGTACATCACAAAGGGGTACAAATTGAGGTGCACGAATACTCAATCAACAAGATGAAAGACGAGGCTCCAACCAATGCTGCAATCGCCAAAATCCATAAAATGATGGCAGATGAAGAGGTGGAGATGTTGAGAAGCATGGTATCGGAAAATGTATTGGATACCAACCGGATGCTTGCGATTGACGGGTCATTGCAATTCCTTACTCAGAAATACAATCCTGAGATTTTTTACAATGTGGTAGGAATCTCTAAATCCTTTAATCCAAACCTAACGGGAGTGCTGAAAGGTAAAAAGCACATCGGTGTACTTCTGTCAAAACTGCAATTCGGGCAACGAACTCCTGTATACAAATACGAAAACAGGAAGAATACTATTGGCGCATGGTACCTGAGAATCCGTGAAAGACAGAACGTGAAAAATCCACTCGAAGGCGTAGTCAAACTAGAGAAAATGGCATTGAAAGAAAACATAGACAATGACGGTTTTGACACTGGTTTGATAAACAATATTTCCTCTTCTATCCTCGCAGAACGTCTACCGACCTGTCATGGTCGTGATAGCAGGTGGGCTAACCATCTTTATCCCATCTATTTGACTGAGAGGTATTTAAAATCCTCGTTTTTAAGCGATAAACACTACATAAACCTATTCTGATAAATGGAGGAGTTATGAAACCCAAAATTGGTAGAGTATCGGCGACCGAAAGCAATCCTTCTTCCTGCGATTCCTTTGTATTTTGGCTTGATGATAACGTGAGATTGAGCCCATTTGATATAGTGAAGGTAGAAAACAAAATCGGTAGTTTTTCCAGTTTAACCTATGCAGTAGTACAGGATATATTGCACATAACAGACAGTCCTGGTCACATGAGCAATTACATATCCTCTGATTTTGGTGATCTTGAAGCGCAACCTCTTACTCAGAAACTTGGACTCTCTTACGCTCTTGCTTCAGTAGTACATAACGACAAAGAGAACTATATGCCAGTGCGAGAAGGTTCGGATGTTATGACAGCTGATGCCGATGATATAAAAAAAGCTCTAGGCCTGGATAACATCCCATCTGACAAGTGCATACCTGCAGGCATCATGAAAACATCTACCGGGGTATCTGTCCCTGTGAACTTCAACAGTGATTTTCTTGTTGGACCTGAAGGTGCGCACTTAAACATCTCTGGCATATCGGGACTAGCGACAAAAACTAGTTACGCAATGTTCCTACTGCAGGCAATTCAACACTATCAAAATGATGTAGCCATTATTGTTTTAAACGTCAAGGGCGATGACCTCTTACGGCTAGATGAGAACAACGATAAAATCACACAAAAACAGAAGGATGAGTGGTCACTGTCAGGATTGAAATGCGCTCCATTTACAAATGTATCATACTTCTATCCCTATACAAAACAGGAGCCGCACTCATTAACAGTGTTGAACAATGCGACGATCGAAAGGCAGAAACGGGACCGAATCCTGTTTAACTACATTTATACTTTCCAGAAGGATAAAGAAAAACTGGATTTGTTGTTTACCAACGTCGACGACCCGAATGATACAATTGAATCAATCATCAACTTCATTATGGAAAGTGATGAGTTCAGTGAGGGGCATTGGGAGGACTTTAAAAAGAGACTACGGGAATACACTAACCGGGAAACCAAGCAGAAAAAAACGAACCAGGATATCACAATCCAGTCCTGGAGGCGATTCAGCAGGCTCATAAACAACTCGATCAACAATGACATATTCCAGAAGTCCGAATCGGGAGACCCAGATCTGAGCCACGTTTCTCTGAGTGAGAAAATCAAGGAGATCAAATCAGGTCATACATACGTGGTAGATATCGCAAAGCTAGATGAACAACTTCAATGCCTGGTTTTTGGTGACGTAATCAAAGCTGTTTACGATTTAAAGCATGGTGGAACCGATAGAGAAGATATACCCAGGCGAATTGTTATTTTTGTTGATGAGTTAAACAAATATGCCCCTTCTACCGCTGTCCGAAACTCGGCTATATTGAACTATCTAAAAGAGATTTCTGAGCGTGGACGGTCAGAAGGTGTGATTCTTGTTTCTGCAGAGCAGTTTAAAAGTGCCGTAAATGACAAAATAAAGGGAAACTGCTCATCGCATGTTTATGGCAGGACTAATGCCATTGAAATATCAAAGCCGGATTACCGCTATATTCCCAAGGTGTATGCTAATATGATGACTCGCCTGGGGAAAGGGGACTTGATTATTGAGCATCCAATTTTCAAGACACTCCTCAAAATCAGTTTCCCATTCCCATCATACAAGCAGGGGGCTGAATGAACTCGAGAGAGATCGTTGTAGGCAAATCCACCCTTGAAACTCTAACTCTAGGAATGTACAAGAATCCCTTAGTTGTTTATAGGGAGTACATCCAAAATTCATCCGACTCAATAGATCATGCCATAAAAACTGGACTAATCAAGGATAATGAAGCTTTGATTAAAGTGAATGTCAATCATAAAACTCATAGTATTTCTATAGAAGACAACGGCACAGGTGTCTCTGGCAAAGAGGTTTATAATGTTCTCTGTGACATTGGTAACGCTAGAAAAGATTATCGGACAGACAGGGGTTTTAGAGGAATTGGGCGCTTGGGTGGTTTAGCTTATTGTGAAAGGCTAATATTCAAAACCTCATATCATGGAGAAGACTATGCATCGATTATCACTTGGGATGGAGTTGCCTTGAAAGGATTACTCCGTCCTGATAATCATGAGAGCTCAAGTCTTGGGGATGTTGTACATAAAATCGTATCTCAAGATGTGGCTGAAGAAGATATTGATGCTCATTATTTCGTTGTAACCATGCAAGGTATCAGTGTACACCACCGAGGCACCCTATTACATGACAATGATGTTAAGCAATATCTCTCAGAAGTCGCACCAGTCCCTTATGATCATCAGCAGTTCATGCATGCCCTGGAAATTGATGATGCATTTAAGGCCGAAGAACACCGCTTCGACCAATACAAGATCATTCTCAATGACTCAGCAATTCCGATAAAAAAACCATACAAAACCAGCTTTATCACTGGGAATCAGGAAAGGACCAAACAAAGGGACAATGTCAAAGAAATCAAGATACTGAATGATGAGAAAGGAAGGTATTCTGGCTGGATTGCAATCACAAACTTTTATGGCAACATCAGAGACCAATCAATTAGAGGTATAAGACTCAGAAAGGGGAACATCCTAATTGGGGATTCTACCACTTTCAACCAGTTTTTCCTAGCTGAAAAGGACGTTGCTAACACATGGTTCATGGGTGAGATCTTTATTCATGACCCAGAAGTTATTCCCAACTCACAAAGGGATGATTTTGAGCCAAACGACGCATTTATCTCATTGAAAGAATCCCTAACGGAACTAGCAGAGAAGTTTCGTAAGGAATATCGAAGAGACATGTCAGAGTACAATTCAACCATAAAGCAATTTGGCAATATCGAAAAACGGCTGATAGAGATCAAGGATGAGATTAAAACTAGTGGCGTGTCTTCTGACCAAAACCGAGAGCAGTTGTTGAAAGAGAAAGAAAACCTGGAGAAATCCCACCAGAAAACCAAACAGAAGCTTACAAAATTAGTAGAAAAGAAAGGAATCGATGAGGATAAAAAACAGGTATTAGAGAATATACAACAGAAGGCTGAGTGTCTAGAGAAGGATATTATTGATCTTGAGAATGATATAATTGATGCCCCCTATTCAACAAAGTGCGATCTGCCAAGCAGCTATTCAAAAGACGTAAGAAAGGTGTATGAAAGAATTATTGCAGTGATAGATGCCTATTTTGCCCAAGATAAGGAAACAGCTAAGAATCTGAGGATCAAGATAATTGAGGAACTTTCAGTTAAGGGAAAATCTAAGAAGAAATGAATCAGAACATTCTACTAGTAGAGCCGGCATATAAAAACAAATATCCGCCACTTGGTCTGATGAAGTTAAGTACGTACCACAAAGGCAGAGGAGATAATGTATCCTTCGTAAAGGGACTGGTTCCAGAAGCCAAGGACAGGATTTGGGACAGGGTGTATGTATCAACATTATTCACATTCTATTTCGATGTAACTGTCCAAACGATCAGATACTATAAATCAAGCGTATCTTCAACGAAAGACTTGTATGTGGGCGGAATCTTGTCATCACTTATGCCAGGTCAGCTAAAAGAAGCCACTGGGATATCCCAAGTTATCGAGGGACTGCTAACATCGGATAAAATCCTTGGCTATCGCAAAAATGTGAATATTGATGAATTAGTCCCAGACTATGATATCCTTGATTTGATAGATTATAAATACCCTGCTGGGGATAATTATTTCGCTTACACGACAAGGGGTTGCCCCAATAAATGTCCTTTCTGTGCAGTCCCCAAACTAGAACCCGAGTTTAAAACTACAAACCACATTAAAGACCAGATTGATGCCATAGACAGCCTCTACGGACAGAAAAGAAACCTGCTACTCCTTGATAATAACGTGTTATATTCAGAATGCCTTGATCATATTGTCACTGACATCCGAGATAGTGGCTTCTCCAAAAAAGCAAGTTTCACATATCCCAACATGCTCAAAGTAAACTACGAAAGGCTGAAAAAAGACCCCGGGAACGAGATGCTATTGCATAAAACCCTGGCTTGGTTATCTCAGTTTCAGAGAAAAATCAGAAGAAAAAAGGATCTAGCGCAGTACATACAAATAATCGACTCTCTGAGTATTAATCTGAATTTCAAGAATCTTAGTGCTTATTTTCAGGAACTAAATGATCTGGTCTCGCCGAACATCGACAAATCTCCCAAACGAAGATATGTCGATTTTAATCAAGGGCTAGATGCTCGGTTATTGACTGACGAGAAAATGAAAACACTCTCCAAAATCCCGATTAGACCCTTTAGAATTGCTTTTGACGATCTTAAAGACACGGATCACTATGTTCGTGCAATGAAAACTGCAATTAGATACGGAGTGAAAGAGTTTTCAAATTACATTTTGTACAATTACAAAGATAAGCCTGAAGACCTCTGGCACAGATTGAAAATCAACATGGAACTGAGAGAAGAATTAGGAGTGGAAATCTACTCATTTCCTATGAAGTATATTCCCATAGGGCATAAGAATAGGGATTTTATCGGTGAGCATTGGAATAGAAAGTATCTTAGGGCAATACAATCAGTGTTGCTGGTAAAAAAAGGCATTGTGTCATCCAGAAAGGATTTCTTTGATAAGGCCTTTGGAAGTACACTGGATGAATACATGGAGTTGCTGATGATGCCTCAAGACCTGATTATCTACAGGTTTCACTATGAAGGACTGGGCATCACCCAGAATTGGAAAACTCTGTGGGAATCACTGTCAGAAGTAGAGTCGCAAAAACTCCTTGAAATCATCAGTAAACAAGAATTCGGTGATAAGTTAGCTGATTTGAAAACCAACCCCAAACTCTCTCAGATTCTTCCTTTTTATAATATACGCTTTCGATCTAGTAATCATAAGGATCAAAGCCAACAGATGGTTATTGATGAGCTATTGTAGAACCAACGAATTTACGCTAAAAGGAGCAAAGCCATGATGGACGCATCTACAATTATCCAGTTAACTGGGTTAGTCCCAACGGGGGACAATTGACAGAAAAGCAATGCCCTATATGCGGAAGATCAGATTGTAGTGTTAACTTAGTACCTGTCAAAACTACCGAATCAAGCACTCAACCGGACTTGTTCTTTTCAGGTAATTGCAGTACCTGCGGTTGGGTACATGTGAGTATGTACCTGGTCAATGACAAGCTTGAGACTGGGCTAATAGACAGAAGTGAGTTTATGGGTTGCTTGAAAAGGCATTCTATTATTCGGGAACTATCTGGCAATTCGTCTATTATGCCCATAAGGACTAAAAACGATCTCATGGAGGGTGTTTTTCTGCCTTCTACGCCATTACGACAAGTTGATATGCTAATTGAATACATAGCAAGCCAACAAGCCTCTTTATCTGATTTCGTGCGTTTTGATTCTTCAAAAGACTATCCAATTTGCTTTGCTAAGAATGAATCAGATTTTTGCTTTATCGTGAAATCTGCATATGAGTTAGATTATATTAAGGGTCGAGGGGAAGATAATCCAATATTGGATAATGGTGGAAGGCTCCATCTTTCGGATGAGTCTCTAATGTTAACTCTACAAGGATGGGAAAAAGTACAGGAGCTAAAAGAACAAAGTCCCTATTCAAAGCAAGTATTTGTAGCTTTTCACTTCGATACAAATGAGATAATGAAGGGAATCTATTATAGTGCTATTGCTCCGGCAGTATCCGAATGTGGTCTGTTACCGTATGTAACTCTGGATGATGATCATGGTAATAGCATAACGGATGTCATTATAGCTGGCATTCGGAAGAGCAGATTTGTAATTGCAGATGTTACAGATGCAAGCCAAAATGTCTACTATGAAGCAGGCTTTGCTTACGGGCTTGGGATTCCTGTAGTTCTCACTTGTCGTGAGGATAGTGCAAAAAATGACATGAAATTCGATACAAGTCATATTAAACACATCCTATGGAAAGATGGGGCGGACTTGAGAATAAGATTAATCAATCGCATAGTAGCCATGGGATTATCCATACCTTCATGAAGAACAAAAGAGTGTCCCGGGAAAGAAAGCTAAAGCAGCGCTTTGATAAAATGCTGTCTTATCTGACCAGGGAATACAAGGTAAGATCTGAGTATGGTTTTATCTACGTAATCGCCTCTGTGATAATAAAAACTCTTTGGGCTCTAAACCTTGTTGAGTGGTTTAAAATCCTTGTCTATCAATTCTGCAGACTCCTACATAAGAAGATAAATCAAAAAGCAACTTATAATTGGGCGATAGACATATTCATTGTGTTGAAGTTCATACTTGTTTCTCTGTTTATATTCCTGCCAGAGAATCCTGTTAATCTCGGAATTGTGCTGTATCTACTCATTATGAATGTTTTTACGTACTTCTACCACCATGTTTGGAGAAAACCAAGTGACAATTGCTCACACTGGCAGGCTAGGAGATTTCTAACTTTAATGCTTGCAATTGCTTTCAATGTATTATGTTACGTCTATTTATACTGGAATGGACTATCGAGAATTATCCATTGGCGAAATAGCGCTCCATCCACTTTTTTCAGTGTGCTCCAGTACAGTCTTTCGAATACGTTTCTGTTGCCTTGTCCCTTGTCGGTTGATAATAAGTTCGGACTATACCTTCAAACAACTCAGCAAGTGATCTCGTTCATCTTTTTAGTCATAATTCTAAGCCAATCCATACCACAACCCAAAAAGGAGGGTTGAATGTCTTACCGTAATAAAACTTATGTAGCTTTCGATGCTGATACTGATATTCAGTATTATCGCATTATGACAGCTTGGAAAGAGAATGAAAAAATCGATTTTGATTTCCATAATGCTCATGACCTGAATAATCTGATGAAGACAAGTTCAGAAGATACTATTAAAAGAAGGATTAAAGAACGTTTAAACAACACTAAGTCTTTCGTTTTGCTTGTAGGTGAACACACGAGATATTTATACACGTTTGTCAGATGGGAAATTCAAGCGGCTATTGACTTGGATATTCCGATTATCTGTGCAAATTTAAATGGATTAAAATCTATGGATTCTGGTTTATGCCCGCCTATCTTGAAAACTCATATAGTGCTTCATGTGAAGTTTGGAATGAAACCTATAAAGACGGCTTTAGATGCGTGGACATCTGAGTATATTGCCAAACAGCGCTCTGAAGGTAAAGGCGGTCCATATTACTTACCTGAAAGTGTGTACCAGGGGTTTGAGGCTTAGGATAAATATGCACATGAGCCCTCGAGAAAGATCAGCATTGTTGCAAGCGAATGTAGGGCTGTACCCAGATTTCTTTTCATACTTAAGGGCATACAAATATGCTTTCAAAGCACTTATAAAAGCTACTGAGGATAAGAATTGCTCAGTAGACCTCATGTCATTCCCAATCCTGTTTATTGCAAGGCATGCGTTAGAGATTGGACTCAAAGCCAATATCCGGTATTTAGTGAAGTACACAAATAGTTCCCTGGGGTTTACTAAACTGAGCAACTGCCACGACATTTCAAAACTCATGATCGAGTTTCAAGACCAGCTGAGCCTGGCTTTACGAATTATTAAAGAAAAACATCAAATAGAAATTGAACAAACAGCTCAAGCGCAAATGGAAAACCTCTTAACATGCCTCAAACAACTAATTGATGGATGTAATAATTTCAAGGGCCTAGGATTGATCGATAACAAATCGATTAGTTTCAGGTATCCAACGGATAGAGACAACCAACCTAGTATCGATCCGTTTGAAGTTATCTCTTTAGTGAAAGTAGAGGAGTTGTTTGATCAAGCGATATTCTTGCTTGAGTACACTCCTTCAGTCCTTGGCGAGTACATTACTTCGGTGAAGGTCTGATTGGTAGACAAATCATAACGATACGAATATAGAACAAAGGAGAAAATTATGGCTATGATTAAATGTTTAGAATGCAATAAAAATATAAGCGACAAAGCTTTATCATGTCCTCATTGTGGATTTGAAATGTCAAAAGAGAATATCGAAAAGCATAGAATTGAAAACCCACCCGTTGCTGATATGGTGAATTGTCCCTATTGTAAAGCAGTGATAAGTAAATTCTCGAAGACTTGTAAAAATTGCAAGAAAGAAATTCTTGAAGAGGACATGAACGAAGAGATTAGAAAAATAAACAAATCCACAATAATAGGTGTTGGTTGTTTAATAATAATAGTCATTTTTGTAATATGGATTGCAAGTTCAGGTTCTTGCAGTGAAGGAAGTTCAAGTTCATCATACTCTAGTAAAACCGTCGAGAATAGTTCTTGGGATGGTTCAGTATCTCAAGTTAAAGACTGGTTAAGAGAAAATTTAAAAGATCCTGGTTCTTTAGAATTCATAGAATGGGGAACAGTTGTTGAAACCTCGTCAGGATATTCTGTTAGAGTGAAATATAGAGCAAAGAATTCTTTCGGCGGCTATGTTATTGAAGAAAAGATATTTACCCTTGACCATTCGGGGAATGTATTATCTGAGTACTAATCATAACTTATATAGACACAGCTATTTTGATTAGGATTAAGTTCTATCTAATGTAGTCGTCGTTCTACACTTCCAATGAAACGGTGGAAACGGCGTATGCGCCCCTGATACGCCTACCGGGTTCATCTCTGAATCGTATTCGATTTGATCGTCTTTGATCCAAGGTGCGAGTGCTTTGATGTATTCCCGGGCATCATCCAGGCTTTTTGACTTGGTATCCAGAGCCTAGGTTCCGGACTAAATCCGGAATGACGGCTATTTATGGGCATCGTTTAAGGGATATATCTTATCTTGGGCTGCTAATGCCCGGCAGATGTCACTGGTGCGGTCATCCAGGATGTAATAATGGATTCCGGATCAAGTCCGGAATGACGGGTTTCTGGCTTTGGCTTTCTTATATCCTTGCAGTCTGCCGAACTCCCGGATTCTCAGGGCTGTGTGCTCCGCCAACCCTTGCCAGTAATGAGATGACTGCTACAATCGTCTGGTATCCCATGTAGTATGTCTTGCGACAGTGATCCACAAACCAGGAACTGTTCTCAACCCGTCGACCGGTTTTCTCTTTGGCGGTATCATCAATAATTAGGGCAGATATCT
>Ga0334895_1004141_pt1 | contig 10522 bp, 9 predicted proteins | sample GraSluR3_MG_7_FD_207229 | JGI IMG/M metagenome (GOLD analysis project Ga0334895, IMG submission 207229) | Sludge microbial communities from methane-producing bioreactor in Wageningen University, Netherlands - Granular Sludge_31_05-R3 | ecosystem: Engineered > Bioreactor > Anaerobic > Unclassified... | reverse complement strand
TACTCGATATTGATCTGTGCGTCACCGAGAATCCTGGCAATCTCGTAGAGGCCGCCGGGCTCATCACGCATCTTCACGGCGATGACGTCCGTGAACGCGACATTGAATCCCAGGCTCCCGAGTGTCTCGAAGGCCCTGTCCGGCCTGTCCACGAGCGCCCGGACCACGCCGAATCCGTCCGCCTCCGCGATGCTGAAGGCCAGGATATTTATCTTCTCATCCTGGAGTGCCCTGGCAATGGCCGCCAGCCTGCCGGGACGGTTTTCGGAAAATACCGATACCTGTCTGATTACATATGTATCCATTACAATCTCCTCCTGTCGATCACCCGTTTTGCCTTCCCCTCGAAGCGCGGGAGGGAGCCTGGTTCAACCAGTTCCACGCTGACCGCGACATTGAGGGTATTTCTGAGCCGGTGTTCAACCTTCCGCCTGATGCTCATCAGATCGGTGATCTTGTCGGAGAAGGCCTCACCCGAGACCTCCACCTGGACAAGCATCTCGTCGAGCGCACCTTTCCGGTCCACGATGATCATGAAATGCCTGCCGACTTCCGGCACGCCCATGAGGGCATATTCTATCTGTGAAGGGAATACGTTGATCCCCCTGATGATCAGCATATCGTCGACCCGTCCCGAGATCCGCTGGATCCGGGGATGAGTCCTTCCGCAGGCACAGACACCCTCTTCCATGGAGGATATATCCCCTATCCTGTACCGAATCATCGGCAGCGCCTCTTTCTGGAGCATGGTGATGACCATCTCCCCTTTTTCGCCAGGGGGAAGCGGCTCGCCCGTCTCGGGGTCCAGGATCTCCACGTACGCGAGATCGCCCCAGACATGGAACCCGTTCTGCTCGGTGCACTCACAAAACATCGGCCCGGAGAGTTCGCTGGTCCCGTATATGTCATAGGCATTTATACCAAGCCAGTCCTCGATCCGTTTCCGCATATTCTCCGACCAGGGCTCTGCACCGAGAATCCCGACCCGGAGAGACGTGTCGTCCCTGATGCTTACCCCCATCTTCTCGGCGACTTCACCGATATGGAGCAGGTAGGACGGGGTGCCGGCGATCGCGGTGGAGTTCAAGTCCTGCATCAGTTCGATCTGCCGCTCGGTGTTTCCGACGCTCGTCGGGAGCACGGTCGCACCGATCTTTTCCGCTCCATAGTGCAGGCCAAGGCCGCCGGTGAAGAGCCCGTACCCGTAACTGACCTGGATGACGTCTCCCCGTCCAAGGCCGCAGGAGACGAGCGCCCGTGCGAGGGAACTGGTCCAGTTGTTGAGATCATTCTGCGTGTAGCCGACCACGGTCGGTTTTCCGGTTGTCCCTGACGATACGTGGTACCGCACCAGGTCGTCACGGTGCGCAGTGAATATGCGGTCAGGATAGTTGTCGCGCAGATCGCTCTTGTACATGAACGGGAGTTTCGTGATATCCTCGAGCGAGTTGATCTCGTCGGGGTGGACGCCCTGCTCCTTCATCCGTTCGTGATAGAAGGGGGAGAAGCTGTATAACCGGTAGACAAGGGTCTTGAGGAGTTTGTACTGGAGTTTTTTGAGATCGGGTACCGGCATCTCCTCGATACGGGGGTCCCATATCCGTGTCACAGGCCATTCCTCCTGTCGATCACCCGTTTTGCCTTCCCCTCGAAACGGGGGAGCGTTCCGGGCTCCACCAGCCTGACGGTCGTCCGCAGCTCGAGCGTATCCCTCAGTTCCTTCACGACCTTCTTCTGGATCCTGGAAAGATCCGCGAGTTCACCGCTGAAATATTCCCTGTTGATCTCGACGTCGATTGTCATTTCATCAAGATGATTGATTCGGTCCACATATACCATAAACTGACTGCCTACCTCCGCGATCTGGAGCAGGACGTGTTCTATCTGGGAAGGGAAGACATTGATGCCCCTGATGACCAGCATATCGTCGCTTCTCCCGGTGATCCGTGCGATCTTCTTCGCCCTCCCGCAGATACAGCCGTCCTCCATGAGCATGGTGATATCTCCTGTCCGGTACCGGAGAAGGGGCATCGCCTCTTTGGCAAGCGGGGTGACCACCAGCTCGCCGCGTTCGCCATCGCCGCACACCTCGCCCGTGACCGGGTCGATGATCTCGACCAGGTAACAGTCGTGCCAGATATGGAGCCCTTCGCGTTCCTGGCATTCGAAGGCGACACCGGGACCGAAGAGCTCGGAGAGCCCGTACGAGTCATAGGCGGTGACCCCGAGCCTCTTCTCAAGCTCCGTCCTCATCGAGTCGGACCAGGGTTCCGCCCCGAAGAGGCCGATCCTGAGCGACTCGAGCGGGGAGTCCATCTCCTCCGCAACCTCTGCCAGGTGCATCGCATAGCTCGGGGTGCAGTGTATCACGGTGACCCCGAAATCGTTTATCATCTCTATCTGCCGCCTGGTGTTTCCCGTTGCGCTCGGGATGACGGTTGCGCCTATCGCTTCAGCCCCGTAATGGAACCCGAGCCCTCCGGTGAACATCCCATAGTTGACCATGTTCTGGAAGACGTCATCCTCTGTGACGCCCACCATGGTCATGTTCCTGGCGATGAGATCCGCCCACGTCGCAAGATCGTTTCTGGTGTATCCGACCACGGTGGGTTTTCCTGTCGTCCCGGAGGTGGTATGGATACGCACAACTTCCCGGAGCGGGACGGCGAAGAAACCGAACGGGTACCCGTCACGAAGGTCCTGCTTGCGGGTGAAGGGCAGCTTGGAGACGTCATCAAGGGTCCGTATATCCCGCGGTTTGATCCCGGCCGATTTCAACTGCTTTTGATAGAATTCAACATTCTGTACCGATTCCAGGGTTTTTTTCAGTCTTTTCAGCTGAAGATCCGACAGTTCTGCCGGAGTGAGCGTCTCGATCTTCTCATTCCAGAACATAGCAATTTCCTTAATTGTTCTTCCATATCATGGGTGGATTGTCTCTTCCATTCCCGTCAGGGCGCGTGTAAAGGAGTACGTCACGACGGTCCTGCCTCCCCTGGAGGGGTCTTTTGGAAGCATTTGCCAGGATTATATCGGTCCTTGGCACACAAAAATCTATGTCAGGTTATAGCATGACAGGGGTGGTGTGGCCGGAGAAGCGATGCATTGATGTACGATAATCATGGTACCTTATCATTTGCCCGCACGAAGATATCGAGGATAGGGATACTTTGAACGTACCATGGCTGATTGTTCCCGGATTCGGTGCTCATATCAAGGCTACACCAAAACGGCTGGTCGTGCAGAGAGACGGTCGGATCGAGGAATATCCCATCTCCTCGGTCAGGCATCTCCTGGTGATGGGCGGCCATTCGGTTCACAGCTCGGCGGTGATCAATCTCGTCAATGCAGGAGCGAGCATCTCCTTCTTTGAAGCTGATGGCGAGCCGACAGGGTTTATCCGCCCTTTCGGGGACACCACAAACGAGACCGTCCGCGATGCCCAACGGGCTGCATTTCCTCATTCATACGCGCTGGTTATTGCACAGGCGTCAATTAAGTCCCGGATCTTCTCTGTCGAGCGACTCCAGGAAAAGACCGGTGATACGATCCTCTACGAGGGCGAACTTGAGATCCTCTCAACGGCCCTGTCTGAACTGGAATACCTTGTCCGCATCGACGAGATAAGGCGGATACACCGGCTTGTCTCCGATATGTATTACGAGATCCTCTCGAGGGTCCTGCCTGCAGAGCTCGGGTTCCGGAGAAGAACGAAGAGGCCCCATACAGACGTCGTCAATGCCATGTTCTCGATCGGCTACGGAATGCTCTTTGGGAATGCGTGCGTCGCCGCCATTGGCGCACACCTGGATCCCGGTATCGGGTTTCTCCACAGGGGAAAAGGGGCGCTCGTCCAGGATGTCATTGATCCGTTCTGCCCCGCGATGGTGGATTCAAAGATCATTTCCCTCGCATCTGCCGGGATCAGCCGCGAGGATTTCGACTGCACAGGGTCGAGGTGCATCCTGTCAGACGAGCTTGTGCGGTGCCTCACGCGCGAACTGCAGGGGAGCATCGACCAGGCCAGGCTCGATGCCCAGATGGTTATTCTTCACGATTCTCTCCTGGATCGTGACGAGTTCCATATCCTCCTGCAGCAGGATGCCGTCCGTCCCGGACGGGAGTAACCTTTACCGTTTTACCGAGAAATCCTCAAACAAAAGTGGTTCATGGTCCCGGGTCTGCAAATCCCGTATGACTGCCCGCGGACAGCCGTATATCATGGATACGAACTTGTCAAGGAGCATCCGGTCACCGCTTGCGTACACTCGAACCGTCCCGTCGGGAAGGTTCATCACCTCGCCCCTCACGCTCAGCTTCACCGCTATTCTCCGGATGCAGTTCCGAAACCCAACCTTCTGTACTCTGCCCGATATCCGGATCTCTATCGTCTTCACCAAAAGCACCGAAATATTTCCAACACCTCTGGACGGGTGCCTCCTCAAGTGAAGATGGTCCGGTTCCTTTAATTATTTTTCTGACTGGATCCGGAGATGTATCTCCACCAATATGGCATTTCTCTCCCCGTATTTTCTCATCCGGAGATGTATGCCATGATCTCCTGGTAGAGATTCCTGGCAGTATCAGGGTCCCTGGATTCCACCATGACCCTGACAAGCGGCTCGGTCCCTGACGGGCGGACGAGAACCCACGAATCCGGCCTGTTTATCCTGATTCCATCGGTCAGGTCGCAGGATTCGGATGCGTACCGCTTCACCAGGGTTGAGATGATCCGTGACGGGTCTTGAATACGGATCTTGTCCTTGATCATGTGGAAGGCGGGAAGATCCCGGACAAGCCCGGACAGTGTCCGGGGTTGACCTGACAGCAGGGAGACCATCATTGCCGCGGTCATCCCCCCGTCCCTGCAGAACTGGAATTTCGGGTAGATGACTCCGCCGTTCCCCTCTCCCCCAAGTGCGACGGGTGTGCCGTTTTCGACAAGGCCGATCATGGTCCTGGCAACATATATGCTCCCTACCGGTGTGTACACCGTGTCACATCCATGCCGGCGTGCGATCTCCTCGATAAGCCGCGACGAGCTGACGGGGGTTACCACGACCCCGCGCTCCCTGCTGCAGATGGAGTCTGCAATCAGTGCAAGTTCGACATTTTCCTCGATGTATTGCCCGGTTTCATCGACGAAGACCGCACGGTCGGCATCCCCGTCATGCGCGATACCGAATGCGGCCCCGGTTGACCGCACCATCTCTGCAAGCGGGCCAAGGCCCTCGATGGACGGTTCCGGAAGCCTGCCCGGAAATGTGCCGTCGGCCTGTGCATTGAGCGTGAAGACCCGGCAGCCGAGCCTGGAGAGGATACGGGGGGTGGTGTTGACCGCAGCTCCGCAGCCGGGATCAACGACGACGGTCATCCCCTTTCCGATGCCCTTGGGAAACGCCCCGACAACGGCGTCGACGTAACCGGAGACCAGGGAGCCACCCGGGTCCTCCCTTCCGGCGTCCGACCAGTCTGCAAAGGAGAAATCGGATGTAAATATTCGCTGTTCAAGAGCGATTGTCTCCTCGTCTCCCATCTCTGTCCCGTCTGCTTCGATGACCTTCACACCATTGTACTCGGGCGGGTTATGCGACGCCGTGATCATCGCGCCGGCAGCGAACCGGCCCCGGACAATATACTGGAGCGCCGGGGTGGGGAGTATCCCGCAATCGACAACATTGCAGCCGGCAGCCATGAGGCCGGCCTTCATCGCACTTGCAAGTGCCGGACCGGATGTGCGGGTGTCCATCCCGACGGCGATGGTCCCTCTTCGCATGCTCCCAAGCGCCATTCCGATCGAGAGCACGAGTTTAGGTGTCATCTCTTTTCCAGCGACACCCCTGACTCCGTTGGTCCCGAAGAGCTCTTTCTTCATCTTCTGCGGTCCCATGTCAGGCCCCGGCGAGTTCTTTTCCCCAGTCATGCAACTCCTTCTTCATCCGGTCGATCGCCCTGGAGAGCGCAAAAAATGCCTCGCGCCTCTGCCGGGCGATCAGTGCAATATAGGTGATATCTTCCCCGGCATAAAGACGGCCTTTTCGATGGTGGAAGCGGACACCGAGGATTCCATCGACAGATTCCATCTCCTTCCTGATATCTTCGATCAGGTGGTCGAAATCTTCGAAAAATTCCAGGTATTCGGTTATCTTTTCTCCTGTGCGTTCCCTCACTATGCCATTGAAGGTGAGGATTGCCCCCGCCTCGCTCATGTCGCACGAGGCTTTCAGCTCCCGGACCAGCCCCTCGATCGTGTAAAAGTCGTCAAACTTCGGAGTAAGTGCCAGGACGTCAGAGAGTGTGGGGTTCGTGCACAACACGTTCTCCAGTCCCGTGGCGTCACCCATGCATATCTTGGCATAGGGCTTGCTCTTGAATCCCTCGACGATTGCGTATTGTATTCCCCTGTTGGAGAAGATCTCAAGGATGGTTTCAAGAGACGGGTCGTCTGTTATGAAGACCGATTTCTCATCGTCGATGCCTGCCGATATGCATGCTCCGCTTCGAAAAAGAACGGTTGTATCTTTATTCTCCTCGAGATCCCAGAGGTGGTGCCCCATGTGCTTGGCCACTGCGGTGGGCCCGATCTTGTGTAATTCTGCAAGCAGTTCCCTGATAAAAGTCGTCTTTCCCGTCCCCGAAAACCCTGCAACGTGGATTATCTTCATTCAATCTCCTCTCCAACTTCTTCGTCTTCATTCTCCCTCGCGCGGAGGATGGCCGCCGCCGCTACCCCCACACTCCTCATCACGCTGGTAATCCGGTCCTCGATATCTATCTCCTCGTCGATATCAAGTGATGTCCTCTCGACCTCCAGGAGAAACCTGGCGACTTCGCTCGCTTCAAAGAGCAGGTCGTCGAGTTCTTCGGTTGTGAAGAACCCGCACATTGCCCCGTAGAAGAAAGTTGCGCCCGACTTGTACACTTTCTTCTTGAAGGAGTTCCGGGCCTGGTTCACTGCCTGGGGGGTGTAGGGTTCCTGCATGAAGGGCACCAGCTCCGGGAGGTGCTGGCCGATAAAGGTCATTTCAGCCCCGCTTCTTGTCCGAAAATCAGTACATAACCGGGCAATTGCCCATTCCCGGGCAGTTATGTATGTCCGCTTCCGGAGGAACTGGTTGACCTTCCTGTAGGTTGCACCATCGACCTTCTTAAATTTTCGATATTTGCTGATCTCCTGCTGCCCGAATCGCTCTCTCATCGAATATCTGGTTTGTTCGGGGATACATATTAATATATAGCATTATGTGGTTTATGAATCCGGAGCCGGGAACCTTCTGCATGGGGAAAATAGCCTGTTATCATCGTTAATATCACTAATAAAACGTATTTTGACCGTTTTTTATTCCCTGGCTTTATTTCGTTCTGCGTGTAAAACAGGAGAAGTATTGAGAAGATTGGGTATACCGAGATCATTCCCCACGATAAAAAACCAGACCCGCCAGGGCACCTTCCCTGGGTCCCTGGTACGGCGGATTCTTTATTCTGAACAGCGGAATGAAAAGGAGAGTGCGGATGATACGGAACAGCTTTTGCCGCATACCCGTTATCCAGCATGGATCCTGGGAAAACCGGCCTGGTTTCCTCTGATTAATGACGCGTTCCCGGTTTTCTTTCTCATCTTTTGCGGCTTTCTCATCAGAACCGGAAAATATCTCCTGTTTCTCATGAAAGGATACGAGACCTGGTTTTTTTCCAAAAACCGGATCTTCGCTATCTTGTGTGGGTGAGAATCCTTCATTATGCAAACACCCAAAAGCTGGTTCTTGCTCCCGTAACCCCCAACAGGATGAATGCCGCCGCCCCGGAAAATACCGCGAGGCTGATTCACAGTTATAATTGGGCAATTGGGTATGAGTTATATGAGGACACCCCGGCGGCGGATCAATGACGAAGTCTGGATATCTCTGAAGAACGGGTAATTTCATTCCGCCCACAGGAAACAGCGAGGAGGCCAAAAACAGGAGTGGGAATTGCCCCTGACCTGATGCATGTCCAGGTTTTTCCGAAGAAGCTTCCGGGTTCTTCCTGTATATTGACCTTCCCTGGGTATTTTCAGGCCGAAAGAGTCACGTTTTTGGGCCGGCCTGTGTTTTTTCGCCTGCCACGATGTTTGCCAGCATGAACTTTCGTTCACCGATGTAGATGGGTTTTAATGTCATCCGGACCCGGCAAATACTTCCGTCCCATCTCCGGAAGTGCCAGGCAAATGATTGTGAATTGACGGATGTCGCGGACTGGAGATGTTCAAAGAGAGCGATGGAAGACTCGGTGCCGTCAGGCTGGTACGGCGGCGACAGGTGCAGGATAGTCCGGCCGCGAAGCTCGTCCTTCGGGTATCCAAGGATCTCGCACGCCTCGCGGTTGCATTCCACAATCCGGTCTGATACGAGCATCATCCCCTCCAATGACTCTTCGAAGAGGATCCTGTACCTGTCCAGCCGCCCCTCTTTTTGCGGGGTGATGAAGATGCCTACCAGGACGTTCTGTGAATCGCTCTGAGGGAGCACGGATATCAGGACAGGCAGTCGCGATCCGTTTTTATGAATAAATGCCGTCGGTGCGGGCGGGGCAATCTCGCCCTTGACGGCCCGGGCGAGAATCTCCATCATCATCGGCAGTTCTGCCGGCTCCGTTATATCCTGAAGATAAAGGCCCGTGGCAAGCCCTTCCTCGGAATACCCGAGAAGGGAGAGCGCGGCCCTGTTTGAGAATTCCACTCTTCCATCTGAAGTGAGGATCATGAAAGGCCCGGGCATCAGGCCGGTTATTTCGCGGCACCTCTCCCGGATCTCGACTGAAACGCCACAGGATTCGGCCCAGGTGTGTATGTCACGGGAATAGGCAAATATCACTCCCCTGCCCTGTGATTCGAAATAATTGAAGGTTATTTCGACCGGGAACTCTGTTCCGTCTTTGCGGGTATGCCTCGAGCTTCCCATGCTCTCTTTCTTTTGCCGGAGTTCTTCGACCAGCAGGCTCCATGCTTCACGGTCCATCTTCCGGTCGATATCAGCCATGGTGAGGAGCAGGAGTTCATCGGATCCATACCCGAGTGTGGTGCATGCCGCCTCGTTGGCATAGATGAAACGCCCCCTGGTATCCAGCCAGAAGATCTGCTCGGTGGCTCTCTCCACCGAGTACCTGGTTATCTGGAGTGATATCTCTGCTTTTTTTCGTATTACCGCCTGCTTGATCTTGTGAATGAGCTCGGTAAACTGTGATCGCGGGTCTCCACCTTTCTGCAGGTAGAAATCGGCTCCCGAGTTGAGTGCGTCGATGACCACATGTTCCCGTCCCCTCCCCGTGAATATGATGAACGGGGTCGTATCCCCGACCAGCCGGAGGTGCCTGAGAAATGCAATCCCGTCCATCCCTGGCATCTCGTAATCACAGACGATGGCATCATAGCTCCGTTCGTTCATGAGTTCCAGCGCCTCGCCGGCTGAGCAGCAGGTATCAACCTTGAGCTCTCCGCTCCGCTCCAGGTAGATTCGGGACACGTCAAGGAGGGCGGGTTCATCATCCACGAACAGGACTGTTATCATTTCACACTCAACCGGGAGGTCGGAAACGGCTTTTGCCGTGACGGTTTGTATTACCCGTTTTTTTCTTTTTCCTCAAATACATATCTAAAAATGGATGTGGCAGTTTTTTAACGGTTTTTGAGGGCTGACTCCTGCCAGGCGAAAAAACCGCAGGAACGGGCAGCAATTCCAGAAGGGAGGGCTCCTGAGTTACCCTCGTTATGTATAGCATCATATAGTTTATGAATTCTCCTGCATATCGGGGGCTACTCTATCATAAAAGTAATATCTGTCGCGTATTTTTGAATTATGCGCTCATTCCTCCTTTTTTTGGTGCAGAGCTTTCACCGGCTGAAAGAGAGATCGCGTCTGTGAATGGTCCGGGTCTCGTCCCTGGAATGTATCAAAAAAAGGGGGTCCTCTGGTGAGGAAAAAGAGAGATCCGGAAGGTCAAACGAAAGTTTTGCTCCAGATTGTTTGGCAGTTTTACCCTTCACGCGATCGATACTGCCTGCATCACAAGGTGGCACTGATACAGACAATATGAAAGGTACGGATACGTGGTAAAAAAGGTCTCCCGGGCGGTGCGAAACTGATTTTTTTGAATATCCCGGGATATGAGAAGAGGCATCTCTCGTGGGAGAGGATTTGGTGGACTCTCTCCTTGTTATCCGCCTGCGAGGCGAACCTGATTCAACAGGGAAAAATACACGCCATGCGGCCTGATTCGAACCCATAGATATGTGGAATGTCCCCATCTCCTCTCTCCTGGTTATCCGCCTGCGAGGCGTATCCTGATTCAACAGGGAAAAATACACGCCATGCGGCCTGATTCGAATCCATAGATATGTGGAATGTCCCCATCCTTTCTCTCCTTGTTATCCGCCTGCGAGGCGAACCTGATTCAACAGGGAAAAATACACGCCATGCGGCCTGATTCGAACCCATAGATATGTGGAATGTCCCCATCTCCTCTCTCCTTGTTATCCGCCTGCGAG
>Ga0334895_1004139_pt1 | contig 10523 bp, 7 predicted proteins | sample GraSluR3_MG_7_FD_207229 | JGI IMG/M metagenome (GOLD analysis project Ga0334895, IMG submission 207229) | Sludge microbial communities from methane-producing bioreactor in Wageningen University, Netherlands - Granular Sludge_31_05-R3 | ecosystem: Engineered > Bioreactor > Anaerobic > Unclassified... | reverse complement strand
AGTCTTGACATTGTTCATGATTGGAAATTTCTAAACTTTCTTTGTTTTTCACAGCTTCATATTGAATCTTTCTTTTCGGTCCTCTTATTTCTGTATCTAAAGGATACTTATTATGTTTATTAGCAAGTCGACCATCATCAATGATTCTATCAGTAAGTTTCTTTTTGAGATGAGTTCGACTCCTACTATTCGTAATGTATTTACTTGCTTCTTCAAAATTCAAGTCTGAATTCTTAATGAAGTAATATATGGGATAGTATTCTGTATTCTGCCTAAGGATTGTATCAATGTAGTCAGTTTCCTTACCTACAGTTTTTATCCTAAGAAATGCTTTATAGATATCCTCTTCATATAAGTTTCTTACTTTCTCGACGATATGTGCCGATTCACTTATTTCCCCAATTATCCGAATTGCAGGTTGTCCTTCCTGCTCAACAGAATACCTATTGATATATTTTATCTGGTCGAACAATTTTTCATCAATTATGAATTTTTTGTTTTCGTTAGTAGTAAGAGTTCCATCAGAGAAGTTGAAAAAACCTATGTTATCAACGCCAATTGTAGCAATGTTACTTATAATGTCGATCCAACGTGAGTTGATCTCCTCTCGAGTTTCATTAATTAATTGAATGAGATCACCAGATTTTATCTTTTCTGATTTTGCATTATATCGAAAGTAAATATCAGCGTTATTAGTTCTTGCAGAATCTTTAATGCATACTGTTGGCTTGTTTCGTGATTCAAAAACAACAATTATCCCGATGGTTTTTCCATTATATTCATATTCATTCCGTTCATATTCTATTGTTGGAGTAAAATGTAAATTTAGCCAAGTTGTAATTTGTTCTGAATCAACTTCTCCCCAGTTGTCAATTCCGCTTATCTTGTGCGGTCTATCTTTAATACCAAAAAGCATAATACCACCACGACAATTGGCGAGTGATGCTGCAGTTCTAGCAAACTGTGACCTATACTCCTTAGAATCCCAATCGAAGTTCTGTTTAAACTCTACTTGAGTTGATTCTCGGCGCTTGATTACATCGTCTTCAACCGAATCAAAGAAATTGTCTAACCATTCCTTGGAATATTCCATTTATATCTACTCAAACCCTAGCCAAGGATGACGGAAAGAAAGACTTGAAAAAACAACAGCTAACTCCCCATCTCCAAAATTCATATTCGATACTCAAGATTACGCACTAACTATCTATCCTTCTATATCCCTATAAAAATATTACAGCTACCATCAGATAGACAGTTTAATGAATAATTATAGAATGGGTCCTCTCGGAACACAAGCATAAGATTTGGTAGATTCTCCATTTTCTCTATAGTAGATATTCTAAGACATGTGGTTGTACTATTAACTCAACTATAGAACCATATTTCTTTATTCATTAAGCCTACTGTTTCAGAACAGAAACCACGTTTCAGGTCCCTATAGAGACTTCCTGTGCTATGTATTCAGTAGTCGATGATACAGCAAATCAATCCTTTTTATCCCCTTGATTTTGTACCTTTTTTGTACCTTTTATTCTGGGAATTGCAGGGTATGGGAAGGAATAACACTTGACAAGAATGAAACTAATTTATTACTATATATACAAATATATTCCCAACAGGGAATGGTAAGGAATGGGGGAAACTACCTTCACACGGTAGAAGTCACTGGTTCAAATCCAGTATCGCCCAGTCTGTCTTCCGAAGGAAAGACCATGCCTGCAAGCTGGTCGGGCGTAGCCCGATCCAGTATCGCCCAGTCTGTCTTCCGAAGGGAAGACGATGCCTGCAAGCTGGTTTCCGCTTCGCGGGATCCAGTTTTGCTCTATTCATCCTTAAACCAGCAAACCGTGACGCGCATTGGGTCGGAAAGCGAGTCTACCTTGATAAATTGTTCAGGATCATCCCCGGGAAGAGCCCACTCCTGTATAGCAAAGCGAACTAAATCATTTTCTCGAAGGTCTGCAACCGCCTGTGCCAGTACAGCATACTTACTGTCAACACGATTCTTGTACTTCACGTAGGCCGGGTGTTTCTGCGACTGCTTTCAATAGGTCGGAGTAGCCGATCGATTGAACGGCATGACTCCGGATCAGTGTCCTACCTCAGTAATAAAGCTATATACGCTCAACGAGCGCCTACTATACCTATAGTAATGAGTTCTCGGGACCAAGACCTGATCAACAGGAGATCAACGGTAGGTCAATTGTGCGAGGTTGCTTGCTATTTCTGACGGTAGAAACTATTCTATCTGACTTCGTGATAAGATGAACAACAGTTGACAAATACTGTAGCAGATCCTATCATACACTTGTTGTGGAGAATCAAACGAGACAGCGCATAGAGGACTACCTCGATGCACACGCCGGCATCATTCGTACTATCGATTTCCAACGCGCCGGTCTTCATAACTCGTACCTGAGCGCCCTCGTCGAGGAGGGGCGAATCGTTCAGATTAAGCCAGGCCTCTATATCGCCTCGGAAGCTCAGTCTGCGTCGGGATTTTTTGAAGTCCAACTTGCACTTCCCAACGCGGTTGTCTGCCTGGCCTCCGCCCTGGCCTACTATGAGCTCTCAACGTACGAGCCTCCCGCCGTACACGTGGCGATTCCCCGGGGGGATGGAACCCGCCCTCCCGCGTTCCCTCCAACACGACGGTTCTCATTTGGTCGCAAGCGCCACAAACTTGGTGTGGTAACCGTCGAGGTCGAAGGACGATGTATAAAGATCTATGATCGAGAGAAGGCAATTTGTGACGCCATCCGATTTCGCCGCACCCTCGGGCAGGATGTGGTGAATGAAGCCATTCGAATCTATCTTCGAGGAGCCACCACAAACGTGGACCGCATGATCGAATACTCCCGTATACTACGGGAAGAAGGACCGGTTCGGACGCACCTGAGGATTTCCGTATGAGAAATATCGTCGCGTCGATAAGAGGCAGACTCCTCAATATAGCCAGACAGGAGGATATTCCGTTACAGAGAATACTTACGCTGTACAAACAGGAAGGGCTTCTCCATCGGATAGTCACAACCGAATACGGGAATTCTATTGTGCTGAAAGGCGGGCTTCTTTTCTATCAGTTTCAAGGAATGGTTGCTCGACCGACAAAGGATATCGACTTGCTGGGATCCGGCGACAGCCGAACGGATACTTTGCTTCAGGATGTTCTGAAAGCAGCAAGCATGGTCACAATCGAAGACGGCCTTACATTCGACCAGAATTCGATAGTTGTAGGGCCAATAAGCGGTCAGACAGAACATGGCGGGGTTCGAGGACACATTCTCAGTTACCTTGGCAGCGCCAGAACCCGCCTGCAAATTGACATGGGCCTCGGCGATATCATCACGGGAGGACCAGTCCGGCGACCTTACCGAACCCTGCTGGATAACCGAGCGTTCACGATTCAGACCTATTCGGATGAAACCGTGGCGGCAGAGAAGATAGAAGCGATCGTGTCGCTTGGTATCATCAACAGCCGGCACAAGGATCTATTCGATCTTTTCGCGCTGTTGGTCAATGGCGGGATATCTGAAAGCACCGTCATCAATGCGACGATAAATACCTTTTCACAACGCCGGAGCTCTCTCCCCGAGAACCCGGAGAGTCTCTCTACCCGACGCTGGACATCCACCGAGTTCGATTCCGAATGGGGCCGCTTCCTCAAGAGAATTGACGCTGACTCTCCGAAGATTCCCTTGCTCCGAGAAGAACTCCTTCCGCGTCTTGTCAGAATCTACTCTGCCGTCAGGGCGCGCATTCTGGAGAACTAGTTTTAAGCTACACAATGTGTCCCCGTAATTGAAGTGACTCACGTCAGGACTCACGTTGAAACGTGAAACATGGGAAGGCTATACCTGCAAGCTGGGCGGGCGCAGCCCGATCTACTATCCCCACAAAAAATATCGCGACGAAACTGACACCTGTCAGGTACTCAATGCTTTCCTTTAAACAGCAAGTGAACTTGTTCACCAATTACTTTTGAAATATACTCATTTTTCACTTTACAAAACCTGATTTCTGGCTTTATCATGAATTTAATGCAATATAAATAATTATTGAGGGTGTGTAAAGGTGAACAAGATCACCATTTCTGACATTGCAAATCATGCAGGTGTATCAAAAACTTCGGTTAGCTATGTCCTTTCCGGGAAAAAACGTCTCAGTACCGATGTTGAAGAACGGGTACTTAAAGCTGCTGAAGAGCTTGGTTACACCCCACCTCGATATACAGCACTGCTCCACAAGAAACCTCTAAAAATCATCAACTTCTGTCTCCCATTGGAGTCAGGAACAATAAGTGACGATCCCTACTATATTCCACTCATTGAGGGAGCAATGGAATACACTGCGGCTCATGGTTACCACATGATGATTACGCGGCTGACACAGGGAGACGAAGTTGCGAAAGAGATGTTCTATAACAGCTTCGAATATGTGGATGGAATCATTCTCTGTAATCTGCAGCGGGATCATGTTCATGAGCAGGCATTGATAGATTATGGTATTCCCTATGTTGTTAACGGTACTCCAGACAATATTGATACAAAGTATTATGTAGATGCCGATATCGAAGGCATCGCATATCAGGCCTCCACCTATCTGCTAAAAAAAGGGCACAGGAAAATCTGTTACATTAATCTCGCAGAGCATCTGCTGCAGAGTCAGCAGCGGCTAAGTGGTTTTAAGTTGGCACATCGGGAATTCGGTCTTCCATGGGAAGAGCACTACCATTCATTCTGCAATGTCAGCATGGAAGAATCCTACGAGCTGATGGAAAAAGTTCTTCAACATGAGCATCATTCAATAACCGCCGTAGTTACATCAAATGAAATTCAGGCGCGAGGTGCAATCAAAGTTTTACAGGAGCGTCAAATTGCCATCCCACAACAGATAGCTGTAGTCAGCATGGGCGGAAGCTCACTTTCCGTCATTGGGCATCCTAAAGTAACAACCATCGATTTTTCCCCGGCAAAGATTGGATATGAATCCGCGAAAATGCTGATCGAGGTCATCACCAGAAAACGCATTCGCCCCTCACAACTAATAGTTCCGGGCAAACTGATTGAAAGGGAGTCTTCATAAGTGTCCGTATCGTATTATTCGACCGGGCATAGAAGAGATAAATTTAGAAAAGGAGTGTTTTATTATGAACATGGGAAAAAAGAGTATAGGCATCCTGCTTATACTGAGCGTGCTGCTTGTTAGTACCTCCGGGCTCTTGTTTGCAGCTGGTCAGCAGTCCGCAGAAGAAGGCCCGATTACGCTGACAGTCTGGAACTTTAAATATGCCGAGGAAAAGTCGGGCAAAGCATTTCGGGAGATTGACAAGCTTTTTATGGAGCAAAATCCGAACATTATTATCGACCACCAAGCTCAGCCCGAAGCCAACTACTACCAAATGCTTCTGTATGCATTTTCCGCGGAGAGTGAACTCGATGTTTTTCTGACACATACCGACCAGCGGGCCTGGGAAATTTCGGACTCCTTTTATGTACTGGATGATGAAATAGCCGATGTTATGGATACATACGCTGCATCTGCGCTTCAAGCATGCTCCGAGACCAACTCTGCAAATTCAGACATCAAGATATTACCATTAACTGCACAGGGTACAGGATTCTATTACAATAAGGCCAACTTCAAGAAAGCCGGGCTCGATCCGGAAGCCGTTCCTTCGAATTGGGAGGATTTCCTCGCAGCCTGCGATACTCTTGAAAAAGCTGGTATTACCCCGATCATATACGGCAACCAGGGAAGCACCTTCGGCATTGATTTTACCTATCGCACTATTCTGGGGACACTGCTTGGCGAAAAGGGGATAAACGGCTTTGCTGATGGCTCAACTAATTTCGACGGCCCGGAATTCGTCCAGGCTACTCAAATGATAAAGGAGCTGTACGATAAGGGATACATAAACGTAGAGAATGGTTCCATTCCATATTTTATGGATGCCATCGAACAGTTCAAGAATGGTAATGGCGGATTCTTCTGCGGGCTTCTTTCTGATATCGCGCACTGGAAAGATTTTGGAGATGCCCTCGGCTACGACTCTGTCGGCTACTTTTCGGCGCCTGTCGCGGGCAATGCTCAGTATCCTGAATCCCAGATCAACCAGGGTGCCGGAATCGGTTTTGCTGTTACAAACTACAGCCATCATGCAAAGGCTGCGGCGAAGTATATCAAATTCATAACCTCCGGGGAGGCCGGAAAAATTTTCATGAATACAACAGGAGCAATAGTACCCAATTCAACAATCCCCATAGACGCTTCGAATCCAATGCTCACAAAGATACTGGACCGCATGAACAACAATGCCGTACCTGATTTTATGAACCGTGTACCGGGAGGAATGATTCAGGATTTTTATAATTTAATGAATTTATACTTCATCGCCGGTGGAATCAGCCAGGAAAAGTATATAGAGCAGGTACAAAAAATATACAAGAGTAATCTCTAAAATACTGTATCTATTGAATGAATGCATTCACGACTGCTGCATGCTTTGGCCGCGGCAGTCGCGCATATAATCGGGAGTTACCGTGAATCACCATGTTTCACAAAAAAGATTCCGGCTGAGTCAGGATGCGAAGGACGGCTGGATGCTGCTTCTGCCGCTGCTTTTGCTGACAGGAGTTTTTCTGGTCTATCCTGTAGCGTCAAATTTCTACTACAGTTTGACGAAATGGAAGGGTCTGGGAGAGCCGGTTTTCATTGGGCTGCAAAATTATATACGGCTGTTCCAGGATGACAGATTCTACAGCTCTTTGACGAATCTTTTTATTCTTGTACTGTATATTCCTCTCGGAGTCTTTGTCCCGCTGGGACTTGCCGCTGTTCTGCGAAACGGAATGAAGGGCTGGCAGCTCTATCGCGGACTTCTCTATCTGCCGAATGTTCTGGGACCGGTAATTCTTGGAACAATCTTTTCCGTCATGCTCAGTCAGGTAGGCCCGATTACGGAGATATTAACCCGTCTTGGATTCGAGCATGCAAATAAATTCTATCTGCTCGGAAAGACATCTACGGCGATTCACACCCTCTCTTTTTTATTCGTTATCTGGATGCGGGTCGGATTCGGCTGTATCTATTTTCTTGCTGCCATGAGCACTATTGATTTAAGTCTCTACGATGCGGCAAGAATTGACGGAACAAATAAGTGGCAGGATTTTATCCATATCACCATTCCCGGCATTCGGTTTTCTATTGAATTCTTTACTGTACTGGCATTCATCGAAGTCTTTGCGCGTATGTATGGCATGATTTTCACCCTGACAGGCGGCGGTCCCGGGTACGCGACCTATACGCTTGAATTCGGTGTGTACATGATCAGTTTTGGCGCCTTTCAGAAAGGATACGCATCAGCCTGGTCCGTGGTTCTCTTTTTCTTCTGCGCGATTATTGCTCTTATACAGATCCGCCTATTAAAGCAGGATAAAACATCATGACGGAAAAGAGCTTGAAGACAGAAAGACTTCGACGAAATCTCACACAGATAACAACATATATATTACTGACAGCTTTTACACTGATTGTTGTCTATCCAATTTATTTCTCCATAATTTCCAGCTTGAAAACTACAGCGGATTATACCGCCGACAAGATCGGGTTTCCTGTGTCGGCGACCCTTGAGAATTTTGCAAACGTACTTGTGCAGATGAGTATGTTAAAGTATCTGGGCAACACGCTGCTGCTTGTGAGTGCGGCAATGATTCTCTACTTCCTGATCTGCACAGCGGCAGGCTTCGCTTTCGGGATGCTCCGCTTCAAAGGGCGTTTAAGCGCTTTTACCTTTGTGCTGTTTATCCAGATATTCCCTCAGATGGTCATAGCCGGACAGGTGTATCAGCTGATCAGTAAAATGAGTCTTCTGAATACGTATGCCGGACTGATTCTGATCTGGGTAGCGTATTTCGCTCCCTTTGGTACATATATTATGACGACCTATTACAGCAGCGTTCCGAAAGCACTGGTGGAATCCGCCAGAATCGATGGCGCCGGCGTTTTCCAGCAGCTGTTTCGAATCATGATCCCCATTGCAAAACCGATGATCGGTACCCTCGGTATTATCGGGGCATTGGCCATGTGGAACGAGCTGCCATTTTCCATGCTGATTTTGCAGCGCCAGGAGCTGCGAACCCTTACACTCGGCATAGCAATGATGCAGGGTGAATTCGGGCTTCAGACCCCGGTACTTTCCGCCGCCGTTCTGGTGACCTCAGGCGTACCGCTGATTCTCTACATCATATTCCAGAACTACATCACCATGGGATCTGTTGCAGGTTCCATTAAAGGATAAACAGCTCGTTATGAAATTAAGAAGCCCAAGGACAATAAAGAAATTGAACTGGAGGGATTGTGAAACAATCTAACGATTTCGCCCATGATATGATCGACCTCGATGTCAGGCCAGGGCGGATTCTCTATCTGGCCGCCAGGGATGTATCACCTGTTCAGAAAGCGGATGGAAGTGTTGAGATCACTATCCCGTTCCAGCCGATGCGGCATAACGGAACATTCGTGCCCCTCTCCGAATCCGAACATCCGCGAAAATACATACCCTTTCGCCTTACAGCCTACGGTACAGAGGTGCTCCGGTTTTCAGGCGCTTTCGCAGACGAAGCAGTGGATGAAGACTCAATCATGCTCAAACCGGATAAATCTGTACAAATCTGCGCTCTGCATCTCAGTGAACCTGAAAACGGCATCTATACTGTACAGGATGATAATGGAAAGCTGCGCGCCCGTATCTCTGTGGTGCCGCACCCGGTAAACAATTGGAGCGACCTTCAGCGAGCTGCGGATCCAATGGTGCAGATCGAGTTCTTTCCCGATGGTACCGAGAAGAGAGCAGTACAGCCGATGAGTTATGACCATTTTTTCCCGGGGAAACTGGAATCTGTACCGTTCGGCTGTACTGCGGATAACACCAAAATCGCCGGAACCCTTTTCTCATTTCATTCAGACCCCAATGAACATTTCTACGGTACAGGAGAACGTTTCAGCCGCCTGGACCTTGCCGGAAAAACCATCACCCTGGAAAATACCGATGCACTGGGGACAGCAAGCAGAAAGGTCTATAAAAATGTTCCGTTTTATCTTTCAAGTACCGGGTACGGCGTATTCATTCACTCCAGTGCGCACATCAGACTGTCATTCGCGGATATTTCCAACCGTGCCGTGCAGGGACTGATTGATGATACCCGGCTGGATCTGTTTCTGATCGGCGGCGGAACGCCTGAGCGCGTTATTCGCAATTACCGCGGACTGACCGGATTTTCTCCCGAACTCCCCGTGTGGAGCTATGGAATGTGGATGAGCAGAATGACCTATTTCTCAGCAGATGAAGTGGAACGTATTGCAGATCGGCTTCGGGAAGAATCGTATCCATGCGATGTTATACACCTCGATTCCGGATATTTTACAAAGGACTGGGTCTGCGATTGGGCTTTTTCCCCGGAGCGATTTCCTGAACCAAAGGAATTTATTGGGAAACTCAAAGATAAAGGGTTTCATATAAGTGTATGGCAGACACCCAATATCGGAAAAGATAATCCGCTTTATCCGGAAGCAAAGCGTAACGAATATCTACCGGCGCTGAAAGAAGAAGACCACATGAGCACCATGTCTGATTTTTCCGGACAGGATTTCGGCGGACAGATCGATTTTACCTATGAACCGGCGATAGAATGGTATAAAAAGCTGCTGAGAGGACTCCTCGATCTGGGGATTGCATGCATCAAGACCGATTTCGGTGAAAAGATTCTGCTGCATGCTGATTTCAAGCGGATGTCCGGGGATCGACTGCACAATATCTATTCCCTGCTGTACCAGAAAGCAGCTTTCGAGACAAGTGCTGAATACACGGATAAACCGTTTATTTGGGGACGGTCCAGCTGGGCAGGAGGCCAGCGGTATCCGCTGCACTGGGGAGGCGACACCTCGGCTACCTGGGACGGATTGGCTTCTTCACTTCGCGGCGGGCTTCAATTCGGATTATCCGGATACACATTCTGGAGTCACGATATCCCCGGCTTTCACGGACTGCCGGAATTCATGAACAGCTGGCCGTCGGAAACCCTCTATATGCGATGGACGCAATTCGGAGTGTTTACTTCTCACATGCGCTATCATGGATCCACGCCGCGTGAGCCCTGGGAGTTTCCGAAAACAGCAGGTCTTGTTCGTTCATGGCTGCGGTTGCGTTACGCGCTGATCCCCTACATTCTGCAGGAGGCTGCCTATTGCACCGGTCAAAAAAAATCAGATGATTATTCGGAGGCTGAGACTAAAGACACCAATGCAAACGGCCGGCCGATGATGTCGCCATTGCTGCTGGACTATTCGAAGGATCCGAATATCTGGCACATCGATGATCAGTACCTCTTCGGACGGGACCTTCTTGTTGCACCTATCATGAATGATGAAGGCATCAGAGACATTTATCTTCCCGAGGGAGAATGGGTCGACCTGCACTCAGGCAAAGAATTTTCAGGCGGCCGCTGGCTGCGTCAGGTTCA
>Ga0334895_1004132_pt1 | contig 10539 bp, 8 predicted proteins | sample GraSluR3_MG_7_FD_207229 | JGI IMG/M metagenome (GOLD analysis project Ga0334895, IMG submission 207229) | Sludge microbial communities from methane-producing bioreactor in Wageningen University, Netherlands - Granular Sludge_31_05-R3 | ecosystem: Engineered > Bioreactor > Anaerobic > Unclassified... | reverse complement strand
GCATCGGGCGGATTACGCCGTGGTTCTTTTCTCCCTTCAGCTTCACATCCAGGCTGTATGAGCCATTTGGCGGCAGAATCACAAAGCCTCCAAAGATTGGCAGATCCGGGCTTCCTGGTTCTGCACCGTGAGTGGCGTGTTCCATGCTTAGTAGGTGGAAATCTGAGTCCGAAGCGGGGGCTATCCGAAGCTCGGGAGAGACAAATCTCAACGACAATCCCATCGGCTCTGAAGCCTCAATCATCAAGGGATTGGCAGCAGCAAGAATCAGGGTTGTGCAGAGTAATATGCAAAGTATCAACAAGTGTTTCATGGTTTCCTCATTTGAAGTTTATGCGAAAAGGAACCCGAAGCCAAGGCTCAGGGTTCCTAATCAAGATTTCTATCTATGGATGGGTTGTTTTCACTATCTCATCTCGTAAAAGAAGATGCCATCGTCTCGGCTGGCAATCGATAGAATGTCGCCCTTAAATCTGACTGCGTTTGCGTATCCGCACTCCGTGATGCGTTGGATTAAGCGCAGGTCATGGGGGTTGGTGGCGTCAAACACATAGGTGCCGCCGCTTCCGGAAGCTACTGCCAATTTGCCGTTGTGATAGTCCACGTTTTGGGCGTAGCCAACGGTGACAAAGCCATCTGCAAGCTGTGGTGAAGCAGGATTGCGGACGTCAATGACTTGGATGCCGCCCTGCCGGGAAGCTACAAAGGCATAGCCATTGATCACTTTGACCTTGAGAGCATCGCCATAAATTGGATATTCGGCGATCTGTGCACCATCTTCTTTACTGAAAATGAAAAGGCCTCTCTGCCGGGCTGCTGCATAGATGTATGTATCATCAAAATCCACACCGGATAGACGTAAAGGAAGGTCACGGATTGAGAAACCAAAGCCTACCCAAAGCTCGGCATTGTAGAGACGGTAGTTTATATTGCCGCTATCGCAATACAGAACTTCGATGGGATTGCCATCAATGGGTTCATCAAGCACACGAGCATGGATGTCTTGGATGTCATAGGTGCCGCCGGTCACAGAATCAACGATCATCAGAGAATCAGGATTGGAGGAATCCATGATCCAGATCATATCCGTGCCGGTAATTTCATTCAAGAATAAGCGATTATACTCAGGCACCACACTCAGGATGCGGGTTTGCTTAAATTCTGTGTCGCTCCCATCTTCGGAAGGCGCAGTAGTGTACCAGCTGGTCTGATAGCTCTGCAAGTCGATGGCAGCGAGGCCACCTTGATCCAAAGCTACATACATGTGGGTGGAATCATAGTCCAATTCGGAAGGATTGCCCACTACCGGGACGACGCTGATCAGATCAAAAGCATCAGAATTCTCAAACGCTGTATTCTTCTCGGCACATGCCGTAAGAAGCAAAGCCGCTACCAAAGCCAAGTATAATAAAAACTTCCGTGTCATTGTAACCTCCATGGGACGGTCATATATTTTATCTTTGTATGTTATGTATGCAAGAAACGTTCCGAAACCTATGATGTGTTTCGGGGATTGTCGTAATCATGGGATAAATAAAGCCAGACTTATTTTTTTCGCTTGTAAAAGTGATGCGAATCGCCCCATTCATCAAAGCCGATTGTCTCGCCGATGGATGCGATCCTGCGAGAAAGACAGCCGACGCACTGATCAGCATTTTCATCCATGCAAGGCTTGCCTTCATAGAGTTGATAGCCTTCGCGATATTTTGTGTCCGTGATGTTTGGCATCAAGACATTTGCCCCTGCCAAAAGGCCGAGTTCTCTCCCCTCAGGATGCAGAGCCTGCAAGGCGGTCGTCGTGGCGATGTTTACATCCTGCAAAGCGATGCGGCAAGTGGCTATCATCTTCAAGCCCATCAACAGAGCGGCATCCTTGTCAAAGCCCTCCACCAGATGTGCCAACGGCGTGCCGTGATGGGGAATATAGGGCCCCATACCGAGCATATCCACGTCCTCGTCATAGAAGAAGAGAATGTCATCGGCGATGTCCTCAACGCTTTGTCCGGGTAAGCCCACCATGACACCGGTTCCGACTTGATATCCCACCTTGCGCAAGAGACGCAGGCAATCTCTCCGATATTCAAAATCATGATCTTGGGGATGCAGCTCTTTGTAGAGCTTCTGATTGGTAGTTTCAATCCTTAGAAGATAGCGATGTGCTCCGGCATCAAACCACCTTTGATAGATCTCTTCGCTCTGTTCGCCCAAGGAGAGTGTGATGCCGAGTTTCCCATCGGACAGCTCTTTGATGCCGCTGATCAGTTCCGTGACAAAATCTGTCCAGGCTTTGTCCGTGCGCTCTCCCGCTTGGATGACGAGGCTGCCATAACGCTGTTCATAGCACCACTTTGCTTCAGCAAGAGCTTCTTCCATGGAGATGGTGTAGCGAGTGAAATCCGGGTTTCCGCTGCGGATGCCACAGTAATAGCAATTCTTGGAGCAGATATTACTAAGCTCGATGATGCCGCGAAAGTAGACTTTGGTGCCCACATTTGCTTTTTTGATCTCGTAAGCTTTTTTATATAGTTCATTTAGCTCGTCTTCAGACTGAAGGCTGAGCATTCTTATCAGTTCATTCTTATCAGGACGCATTTCATACCTCTTGGAGACAAAATATCCATCCCCACTTTTTCGGCAAGCAAAAAGCCCCACCGAAGCAGGGCTTTTTTATCTAAAGAAATGACTAATGATTGTTTGGCGCTGTGTCTGTTTTGACGGCGATCACCCGGAAGAACTTCCTGGAAGCGCCTGCTTCCATGGCATAGCTCAGTTGCGATGTCTGATACAGTAGCGAATATTCTCCGTCAGGGCTATCCGCGCTCATGATCCGATAGAAACCTGCATCTTCAACTTCTTCCCAAGAAAGCAGGAAGCCCGTGCTAGTCCGGCTGATGCTAAGCTGTGGTGTTTTCATCCTGATGGGCAGCTCAAATGGATCCAGCTCTCCGCTTAAGGGAAGAGTCACGGTTCTTCCAGAGCTGTCCTCAGCTGAGATCCAGTAACTGATGCTGTGCTGCTCCTGATCCACACTGACACTTGAGTAGTAGGCATTCCCCCCTGCTGAGATCAAGAAGCTCTCCTGCCAATATTCATCAGGCGAGGCTCGCCAATACAACCTGGTAGAGCTATGATCGAGTTCGTGTGCGTGATCTATCTCAAAGAATAGATTGTAGTGTTCCGCACTCAGATAGTCCTCAGGCATTGTATGTCGAATGGCGATCATTTGATCATCAAAGATAGTGCTAACTCTGCAGTGTAGTGCGTCTGTGGATTGATAGCTCATATGGGGGTATCCCAAGATCTCAAAACCCGGCATTGCTTCTTCATAGACCGCCAAAGCTGCGGCGTCATTGGCTGTCCCCATCAGAGGAACATGGATCTTGCCATTCATGATAAAGGAATTCGTATAAGGCTCGTTGTTTGGAGTATCGACTCTATAGATGCGATAAGGCTTGCCATAGGAGCTTATCTTGCTCTGCCACTGACTTACCGATGCTTCGATGGCTTGATACTGAGAGTGCTGAGGCGGAACTCTGCGAATGAGCACCTTATCCACATCCAGAAGTTTTGCCCAGCAATCGATATGATCTATATAGGTTCCCGTAGGATCGGTGTATATCTGATAATCCGAGATCCCCAGGATATCCTCAAAACGCTGGTTGATCTCAGGAAGTGACAGATGCTCGTTCTCCATCAATACTAACTCAGTGCTCATTGCCTTACCACGACCATCTGTCATGATGTTGCCGCCGGTGTGGTTCATATCCAAGTCATAGAGATCCTTCTGAAGATAGGACGCAATCACTGCTGGGATGGCATTGTCATTTGGACGGGGACGGTTGTAGTTAAAATCCACCAAGTGCATATCCAGATTCTCGTCAAAGATGGTCCAAGGACCATAGTCTCTGACCCAATAGGTTTCTGTCGGAGCGTTGATGTAGCGTAGATTATCCATATTCACTCCGGCCGTTTGCAGATCCGTCTGCGCTTGAGCCTGATAGTTGTCCGCCACGATCACAAAGAGCAGATCGTCCTCTGCGAGTGCCTCCAACAGACTGCTTGGCTGCCCAAACGGATAGCGCACAACTGCCCCCTGAGCCGGCTCCCACTCTGCGACAAAGCGAGGACTGACCAGCTCCGGCAAGGACTGCTCCAAAAAATCAATCGCTGAGATATAGGTGATGCGATTCTGCGCCGTGGCAGTTAGAGTATAGCTGCGCTCTTCCTGCGGCAAAGCACTGATATCAAGGCTGAGAAGACCTTGATGGTCACTATATCCACTGGCATAGATCTGCCCATCATAGCTCAAAGAGATCAGCGCGTCTGCTACCGAACTGCTCATATTAAGGCTTTGCAGAGAGCCATCGATAGTTTGCGGATGGGAGATACTCATCGCCAAAGGAGTCCTACTGCGCGGCATCAAGGAAGCGTCCCCAAAGATGTTCCAAGTCATAAACATCCGCATTCCGTCTGAGCCATTGTAGCTGCCATAGGCATCCATCATGGCACATGATCCGTTGTAGTAAAATCCACCTACACTGCTCTTTGATTCTCCCACCCAGAGATCGGTGATCTCATCCTGAGCCCGCATCGGAGAAGCCCAGCTTTGGTTGATGCTGCTGGCATAGATGCTAATCGCTCCGCCTTGGGTACTGCGCATCCACGCCTCCGCAAAACAGGTGATGGACACGAAATTGCCGTTTACGCATGCCACATCTACTATGAAGGGGGCTTTGTTGCCATTTGTAAGGTTCATGGCATGATTGACATTAAATCCCGTGGTAGTCCAATCATAGTTTGAGCCATGGCCGATGTAGTTGATAAAGCCCCGTCCGGCATTCACATTAGTGGTGACCGTAGCGGCTTGAGCAAAGGGGTCGTAAATCTGATCTACAGTGCTGTAGTGATAGTCCAAGAGTTTATCTCGGATGATGTCCATATGCTCAATGTCGCTTTCCCCCATGTCGCCGGTGCCGGCTCCTTGGGAAGATGCGATTCCCATAGCCCGAGACAGCCATAGATCCGTCTCATCCGGATCTCTTTCATAGGCTATGCTGCGGTTTAGCTGAAGCTGAAGCTCCTCTACGGTCTGTGCAGAAAACCTCCCCACAAAGATATCCGGATAGTAGTCACTACCCGCCACCAAAGAAAAGCTCGGGTCACTGCCTCCCCCCTGATATATGAGAGTAGGCACCTGAGGAGCATCTCCGATGATCTGCACAAAGGTCAACTCAGGATCTGTATTGTAAGCATTTTGTATGTAGCTTTTTAGATTTGCCGCCGTTAAGCCGATCGTAGACCAATCCACCACGTTTGTCTCTATCCCCTTTTGCCGTTTCCAATCCACCCAGTCTTGGATGCTCTCCATAAAACCATTATCTGAGATCACCAATAGCTTACCAAAACTGTCCTCCACCGGGATATAGCGATAGCTTGGCCAGTTTACAAAGTGATTCTCATAGATCGGCAAAAACGCCCTAGAGATCTCAGTTCGCTCTCTCGCCAAGGTATTTTCCCCCGGGGAAGAGTTGTGATAGACTCTTATCCGGTACTTGGTGTAGATCCGAAGGGTCTCTGTGTGGGGATTGTAGGCGAAGGGAACGGTGCGAACGGTGACTCCCCGAAAATCACGCAGAATATATGGATAGGAAAGAGACACTATTTCTTTGGGATAGAAAGTGTCTTCATTATATAAAGGGTCAAAAACGTATGCAATCATGCGAGGATCCACATCACGTGTGATCACTCCTTTGCTTGGCGCAATGGGCATGTGGATGTCCCTATACTCCACGTCCATGAGCTCCAGGCTCACATCAGCATGGTTGTCAATAATGATGCTGCGATTGAAGACCGGAAGCTGTGGTAGACCCCTTTCTTGGCTATGCCCCTCTCCCGGAAGAGATATCTGATGCCAAAGATCACCGTCGATATTGACTTCCTCATACTCAAAGCTCTGGATCCGGTAGTCCAAAACGGTTTGAAAATCATCACTACTGACGAGGCGAATCTCGTTCTGCCCTGTTCCCAAGCTAAACTCCGCTGCATGACCAAGCCCAAGGCAGATCATGAGCGCTACAAAAATAAAAATCTTCCTATGCATCCAAGCTCCTATTTATATCAGCTGCTTTTGCAATAGTCAATCCGTAGATATCCATCTGATGAGCATAGCACAAATGTAACGATAAAATCGTCAAGACAAATCTGGCTTAAGATCGACCATCTATGGAAAAGCTAAGAATTCTCTACCTTGGACGCCACAAATAAGTCTGGGAAAAGCCTCAATCGCCCAGAAAAATCATAGGCTTTCCCAAAATATGCATATGTATTTCATAACAGTGTTTTAGCATAGTTCTCGCTTGACGATAACAGCAATTTGTGAAGTTGATTTGAAAAAAAAGCTTGTCAAAAAAGCGAGCTTAATTAGTTTGGTAAGTGAATGCTTACTTACCAGAAAATAAAGGACGCTCATAAATGAATATTACTGATCGACAAATGCAGATCGTGCAAGCCGCCATCGAGGTCATAGCCCGTCAAGGCTATGAAAAGCTTACGACCAAAAACCTCGCCAAAAGACTAGGAGTGACCGATGCCGCTTTGTACAAACATTTCTCTAGCAAAAAAGATCTGATCCGCATGATCCTTTGCTACTTTGAGCATATTTCCTGCCAAGTGATAGAAGAGATAAACAGCCAGGATCTCAGCCCGATCGAGCGCATCAGCCGCTTTGTCCTAAACCGATATGAGCTTTTCACGCAAGAGCCTGATCTGGCGATGGTGATGTTTTCGGAAGAGCTTTTCAAAAACGACCATAGTTTCGTGGAATATCTGCGCAGCATCATGCACATTCATAGAGACGAAATTCTTGGCTACATCATGCTGGGGCAAAGAGACGGGCAGATCCGCGAAGATCTCAATCCCATGCATCTATTTCGCATTATCGTCGGATCCATGCGACTCACTGTCACGCAATGGAATCTCAGCAATCACTCTTTTGACCTTCTTAAGGAAGGCACCGATCTTATAGAAACAGTAAAAAAACTAATAGAGGTAAGACCATGAAACGTCAGATCATCAAAATCGACGAAGAAAAGTGCAATGGCTGCGGAGCTTGCATCCCGGGTTGCCCGGAAGGTGCCTTGCAGATCATCGACGGCAAAGCCAGATTGGTAAGCGACCTTTTCTGTGATGGATTAGGAGCCTGCTTGGGCACCTGCCCTTTGGGCGCCATCGAAGTGGAGGAGCGCGAAGCTGAGTCCTACAGCGAAGCTCTGGTGATGGAAAACATCATGAAGGCAGGTGAAAACACGATCAAGGCTCACTTGCAGCATCTGAAATCCCACGGCGAGACAACCTATTACAACGAAGCAGTCAAGATCCTAAAGGACAATGGCTACGACATTGAGGCTCTCACTTGTGAAGAAAGCATGGCTTGCGGCTGCAGCGGTACCCATGCCAAAAAGATCGAGCCGGAAACAGCTCCAAACACCACCAACGGAGATATCAGATCACAGCTTCGCCAGTGGCCGGTGCAGCTCACTCTGCTCAATCCTGCCGCTGAGTATTTTGAGAATGCGGATTTGCTCATTTCAGCGGATTGCGTGCCCTATGCTTTTGGGAATTTTCACCAAAGATTCCTCGCCGGCAAGATCGTAATTACGTTTTGTCCAAAATTGGATCCGGATCTGGAAAGATACATTGACAAACTTTCCCAGATTTTTACCCTGCACAATATCAAGAGTGTGACCATTGTGCGCATGGAAGTCCCTTGCTGTGGAGGCACGGAGATCCTCTTGCAAAAAGCTCTGGAGCGTGCCGGCAAGATGCATTTTGTAAAAGTAAATGTCATCAGTGTAGATGGCAAGATCATCTAAGGTGCTTATAATGGAAAGCAGATTCTACAAAGATATCCCGCCCGTGTTAAACGCCATGGGCATAGTGGGCACAAAGCTCTACAGCCAGCCTGAAGGCGAGATCGTTCATATCGAATTTGAGCCCAAAGCACATCTGAAGGCTCACAAGACCCCCGTTAACGTAGCATTTTTTGTGATCGAAGGCACTGCCACCCTTACCATCGGTGATGAAAGCAAGGCCTTCCCCGCAGGAACCATCATCGATAGCCCCAAAGACATCCCCCATGCCGTGACAAATGAGGGTGACAGCGTCATGCGTATCCTCGTAATCAAAATGCCAAAACCATAATAAACCAACAAGGAGAAAAGACCATGAGTATGTTTTGTTTCCAATGTCAAGAAACAGCCCGCAACCAAGGTTGCACAATGCGCGGAGTATGCGGAAAACCGGATACCCTTGCAAACCTGATGGACCTTCTTATCTACAGCCTTCGCGGCCTCGCTTATGCATCTCACAAACTGATCCAAAACGGAAAATACTATCCGGAAGATGCCATCTTTGTGATGCAAGGCCTCTTTACTACCATCACCAATGCAAACTTTGACGAAGCTGTCATCACAAGCATGATAGACAAAGCCATCGCTCTGCGCGACAAACGCAAAGAAGAGCTCTGCGCAATCCTCAAAGACAAGTGCGACAGCTGCCCGGAAGCCGTCACTTTCCAGATCACAAAGGATCAATATGCCGAATTTGCCACCAAAGTCGGTGTCAAAAGAACCGAGAACGAAGATATTCGCAGCCTTCGTGAAACCATCACCTACGGCATCAAAGGCATCGGCGCTTATGGCGATCATGCTGCCATGTTGGGCTTCCAAGATGATGATGTAAACAAATTTATAATGGAAGGCCTTGCCGCCACCATCGACGACAGCCTCAGTGCCGATGAACTCGTCGCTCTGGTGCTTAAGACCGGTGAACACGCCGTGAAAGTAATGGCAAAACTCGATGAAGCCAATACCAGCACCTATGGCAATCCGGAGCCTACCCATGTAAACCTTGGCGTGGGCAACAGACCCGGCATCCTGGTCTCCGGACACGATCTCAAAGACTTTGAAGAGCTCTTGATTCAGACCGAAGGCAAAGGAATCGACATCTATACCCATAGCGAAATGCTGCCCGCAAACTACTATCCGGCTTTTAAAAAATTCGAGCATTTCCATGGAAACTACGGCTCTTCCTGGTGGCATCAATTGGAAGATTTCGAGAACTTCAATGGCGCCATCCTAATGACCACAAACTGCATCGTGCCCCTGCGCAAAGAAAACACCTACCTTGATCGGATGTTTACCACAGGCATGGCAGGATATCCCGGTGCTGTGCATATCGCGGATCGTGAAGATGGCAAAGCCAAAGACTTCAGCCCCGTGATCGAAGCAGCCCTCAAATGCCAGCCTCCCAAAGAGATCGAGACCGGTGAGATCGTGGGTGGATTTGCCCATGCGACCGTGCTTTCTTTGGCAGATAAGATCGTGGATGCCGTCAAATCCGGTGCCATCAAGCGCTTTGTCGTGATGGCAGGATGCGATGGCCGCATGCCTTCCCGCAAATACTTCACCGAAGTTGCAGAAAAGCTGCCTAAAGACACCGTGATTCTCACTGCCGGCTGCGCTAAATATCGCTATATCAAGCTCAATCTCGGCGATATCGGCGGCATCCCACGCGTCCTTGATGCCGGACAGTGCAACGACTCATACTCCCTTGCCGTGATAGCCCTCAAGCTCAAAGAAGTCTTTGGCCTGGAAGATATCAACGACCTGCCGCTCTCCTTTGATCTCGGCTGGTATGAGCAAAAAGCTGTGGCTGTGCTTTTGGCACTCCTATATCTGGGCTTCAAAAACATCCAGATCGGACCGACCCTGCCCGGATTCCTTTCCCCGAACGTCGCCAAGGTCATCATCGATACCTTTGGCCTCAAACAAACTACCAATCCTGAAGACGACATCGCTGCCATGATGGCAGGCTGATAATCGCTCCAGATACATCAATGTAATGGCAAGCCTTACAAGGGCTTGCCTTTCTTTGTCATGCCTCCCTCACCCCTTGCTCACCGGTCGGGACTGCAAGGGGTGAGAAAATAAGGACTTACAGGGTTCGCCCAAAAAGTGTAAACCAAGGGCAAATATTGCGAGATGTCTAAATCTGCTGGAGTGAAATGCGGCAGGTTGAAGCAGTTACAAACCGCACATACGTTCATGCCCTGCTCCCCCATATTAGTCATTCCGTTATTATTGAATTTATTGCTTGCCAAGTTAGAAGTGCCATGCTGAATTGGTAAAAAGGAGTAGTCATTTCATGCCCACATTGAGTCATTCCGGAACATTGATCGAAGAGAAATGTATCCGGAATCTAACACAAAACGTAAAAATGACCAGTCTACAATTATGCGGCTACAAGCCACATCCACATTCGACTTCTGCCTCTAACTTGATATAGTTGCTCTTGGTAAGGTAGTATGGAGAAAATTCATAGAGGGCGTCTTTCCAACATCGATCCATAATAATGGCGTCAATGCCCTGACCATCCAACTGACTTAACAGACCGGAAAAGTCGCTTTGACTATGCACGATTTGCCCATCTGGTTGTGTCCCCTCTGGAAATAGCTCCATGATGTTGACGTTGTAAGACAGC
>Ga0334895_1004131_pt1 | contig 10540 bp, 4 predicted proteins | sample GraSluR3_MG_7_FD_207229 | JGI IMG/M metagenome (GOLD analysis project Ga0334895, IMG submission 207229) | Sludge microbial communities from methane-producing bioreactor in Wageningen University, Netherlands - Granular Sludge_31_05-R3 | ecosystem: Engineered > Bioreactor > Anaerobic > Unclassified... | reverse complement strand
GCTTTCCAATCTTCCAATTGTTGATTTTTTCTTATTCCAATCTTCCAACATTCCATTCTTCCAATCTTACACTTTTCCATTCTCACAATTTTGAAATATCATATCTTGTCTTTGTTCTTGTCTATTTTAAACAAGCTTAAATTATTATCTGCTGAATCATTCACAATACAATCTTTACCTTTATTCTTTGCCTGATATTGCAGTTTATCAAGTCGATCAGTAAAACTCGCTTCTGTATCATTATTCTTTAACGAGGTAACTCCAAAGCTACAGGTGAGTGATTTGGCCGAAAAGTACTGTTCATTACTTAAATTATCTTTAATCCGCTGTGCCATTTGAACGGCAGAATCCAGGTCTGTATTGGGAAGCAGAATAATAAATTCTTCTCCTCCCCAGCGGAAGAGCTGGTCATTTTCCCTGATTATATTTTGAATAAGGAAAGTAATCTTTTGCAGCACCTTATCTCCTTCCAAATGACCAAATTTATCATTGATTTCTTTAAAATTATCCAGGTCGAACATAATCCCTGAAAGGGGAATCATATATCTGCGGGAACGGGAAATTTCTTCTTTTAATTCCTCATTATATTTTAACCGATTATTAGTGCCGGTAAGTGCATCAGTATTAGAAATTCTGGCTAATTCAATACTGTTTTGGAATTGAATCCTTTGCAATCTGTTAATTCTTCTTGTTGTCATTGCGCAAAATATAATAACCAATCCTGAAAATACCAGTAATCCCCAGGAATAACTTGATATAGAAAATAGTCCCCTGAAAAAAGCAATCAGGAAAAAACCGGCTGCAATTAAAGTAGCTATCAAAACTTTAATAAAAAAGCGGTTAGGGATAATAAAAAAGATAGCAAGAGTCACAACTATCAATCCTTGCTGATGTATCACAATATTTGGTTGTTCATAAAAAAAGAGTAAACCCCAGAATAGAATTGCTCCAATAATTTCATAAAATGTTGATAAGACATAAAGAGCACGATACATATATTGAATTCGAAAGAAGTAAAGAATGGATAACAGGAAAAATAGTAATCTAATAAGAAAAATAATACTTAATCTTGCCTGGTCTGTAATGACATAATAATCAGGGATGAGAAATAATAAGAAAAGAAAACTAATCATTACCAGGTTGCGGCGAAAATGTTGTACAGTTTCTTCTAACATATATGAGAAGAAATCATTCTCTAATTTTGGTTCAATAAATTCCCCCGTTATTGTAGAAATCTTTTTGGTATTGCGGTTTAAAGCGTTTATTGTCAACTAATCTACCTTTCTATGTTATAAATTATAGTTATTTTACAGACAAGAGATTATTTTATATACGCGCACTATTACAATTTATAAAAATATTCTAAAAATTGCAACAAAATAAATAAAAAAACCTTTAACAACTAATATTTACTTTTCTATTTTTACCAATATATTTTCATCAAATAACAATCCTCTGCCGGGAAATACCTTTAATATTTTTTCCTTGATAAATTTTTCCGGGGAGTCTGTTATTTTTTTATGTTGAATAATCAGCTTCATGCCACTCCTTAATTTTCCCAGATGATACCAGAGACGATGATAGGTGGCATCTTCATCCTCCGGCCATAGATTATCAATTATTTCATCATAGGAAATCATCTGACCCTGTTTCTTTGTTAACAGCAGTACAAGTTGAAAGTTTATCCTGGTTACAGGTATTTCTTCCTGAAAAAATAATATTTTATCAGGTCGGGACATGTTGATGATAAGTTCGGGCTTAATAATTTCTTCTGACTTTGCAGTTTTCCCATTGGCAGTTTTAATAGAATTATTTTTTATCTTATTACTTAACTGATTACTATCTTTCATTAAAAAGATATTCTTATGTTTTCCTGCATCCCGTTGAATATGTTGTTTGACCTGAAAAGTTATTCGTTCGGGAAGAAGGCTATTTAATTGTTCTTCTGTTAATTCCTGCAGACATTCTTTATTATTATATCCCTGCTGGACCAGTTTCTTTATATAAGCCCGGGTTAAATTAGGGATTTCCAGTCCTGCCAGGGATAGCCCATCTGTTTCAACACCAAAACTTAATCGTTTTGCCAGCTGTTTAATTCTATTTAAGTCAGCAGGTCTTTGTTCTCCCCATCCTATTTTAGCGGCTATAGCTGCCAGTGTATCTGATAGCCATGAAAAACCTTCTCCAATATTCTGAATAGCTCCGCTCAGTACTCCATAATCCTCTTCAATCTCCCGCAACTCTCTTCCGTTAATCCAGTCAAATAACAGGAGAGTCTTTTTTATTGACAGGTATTTTTTCAAGTCTATTTTTTTACCATTGCCAAATTTATTCTCTGATTCTGTATTAAGGTAGAGTTGAAAGATTGGTTTATTATCTTCTCCCAGTTCAAACAGCAGGCTTAATATTTTCATGGAAAGATATTTTTTCCATTTACCAATTGCTGATTTTTTAAATTTAGTAGTTTTATATACAGGAGAAGGAATCAGGGAATTTTCTCCATTAACAGAGGTGGATATCAAAAAAATTATCTCCAATTCACTAATCTCATTTTTACAACAATTTTCCAGCCATTTTCGGAAATGAATATAGGTTTGAAAGCAAATACCTCTGGATACTACCAGGGCACCCATTTCAGTTAAATAATAAATATTACTTGAATTTTTAACAAGTTTAGTATCTTCTAATTGTCTTAGAATTTCTGACATTTTTTTTCTGGTAATATTTTTATTAAATTTATAGTGCCAGTAGTGCCAAAAATTATTGCTTATTCTTTCATTGTCCTGTTTACTGAAATTATAAATACCATCAAGAGTATTTTGTTTTTGAGCTATTCTCTGCAGTATAAATGTTAAAATATCATATTCGATTTTAACCGGCTTAACCTTATAGAGAAAATTTTCTGAATAAGAAAGTTGTTTAGCAGGGAGAGCAGATAGAGCAAGACAACTTGTTTTACTATTATCAGAATAGCCTTCATTAATCTGATAAGCATTACCTTCGAAAGGCTTATCTTGCATAACCGGAGCAGGTAAGGTATATAAGTGGCATTTTGATAAAGGGTATCCCGGTAATAATAAGTTTGAAGAATTAAAATATAATCTTTGATAAGCAGTTAATTCAATAAGAGAAGGTGCTAAAAAAATAATTCTACCAAAACATTCTTGCTGTTTCAGTCTTCCGGCTCTTCCGCCCATATTTTCAACCTCAGAGAGGGTTAATGCCCTTTTCTGAAAGTTTGGGAGCAATAATTCATTATTTTTTTTAGAGATAATCTTCTGGCCGGTTAAAATTACATTATTTACCGGAAGATTGACTCCCATGGAAAGAGTATCAGTGGCGCAGATAATTTTAATGTCACAACTACGGACTGCCTTTTCGATTAGCTGGCGTTCCTGTCTGGAGAGGTCAGCACAATGATAGACAATGCTGTTTTGCAGGAGAGAAATCAATTCATCCCGTGAAGTAGAATCTTCCAGGGTATTAAGTTCATTTATGGCAGCTTTAGCAGGCGATAGATTGAATTGTTCAGCTAACCACCTGCTCCAGATTCTGACTTCCTTTTTAGTAGAGAAAAATATTAAGCTTGATTCATTATTGTTGATCAAGTAGCTTAATGTAGCTTTCAGATAGCTGGCAAGGTTACATTCAAAGGCATCATCTTTTGCAAAAAAGACCTCTTTTCCTGTAATACTGGTATTATGTTCTATATATTGATAGATACCATTACGTACAATACCTTTACGCAGCTCAAGAGGTCTATAGGATGAGAAAAGAACAGAAGCTCCCAGATATTTAGCTAAATGTATGGTATTTTCCGAGAAGGCAGAAAGGGCTATAATTCTTATATTCGGATTTCTCATTCGGAGACAATCAAGATTATTCTCCAACCGGGGACCACGCTGCAGGTCATTGATTAACTGAATTTCATCGGCAACAACCAGTGATACATTATTAAGAAAACCGGGATATTGCAGCTGCAGATAATAGAATTTCTCATACACAATAACAGCGATATGAAAATCCCCACCAATAATATCTCTATCATGATGACGATGATCACCAGAAGATACTTTAACCTTTAATCCTGCTGATTGATATAAATTTTGAAAATGCTGATATTTTTCTTCAGCAAGAACACGCAAAGGAACCAAAAAGATAACTTTTTTCTGTGTGATGATTTCCTTTATAGCTGCCATTTCTCCAACAAGTGTTTTTCCTGAAGAGCTTGGGGATACAACTAAAAGTGGGTTAGATATTTTTCGATATTCATCAATATTTATGTTATTAGAGTACCCATGCTGCAGGAGACCAAACTGGCGAACTGCTTTTTCCTGAACCGGTAATAAAGTATCAGAATAATTTTTTTTCCAAATATTTATAATATAAGAGGGAATACCAAAGTATTCCAATTGCTCCATTTTTATTTTTTCTTGCAATTTTGTACCCCAAATATGTTTAAAGAGAATACTCATCTATTTTTTTACTTGAATATGTTTTAAAAACATAAATCAATGTTTGAGTAAAATACTCTTATGTTTTGTATATAGCAAACAAATGTTTGCCTTATATATAATAAACGATTAATCAAAAAAAATCAAAAATAATTAAATAAATTTTGTTGAAATCCCCTTGACAACATGTATTTCCATGTTAAAATATAGGAAGTTTGAAAATTGAAAAAGCAAACCAACCAACCAACAAATAACTTTTTCATTTTTAGACCTCCTAACTAAAGAAGAAGCCACCCCAAAAGGGTGGCTTCTTCTTTTTTGTTCCATAAAAAATTTTCAGTGGTATAATTTAGATAGTTATTATAACCTTAATTAGTGATAGATTTTATTTATTAAAATTAAAGGAGATTATTGTAGATGGAAAGAAAAAGGCCTGAAGGAAGAAAAAAACGGGTTGGTTCAGGTTCTGCTGATGTCTTTAAAAGAGGTAGCGGTACAGGTGATAAAACAAGCCGTAGACCTGTAGGAAACTCAAAGGGTTATTCGGGACGAACCGGAAGCACATCCTCCGGAGGGAGTAGTTCGGGAAGCTGGTCTTCAGGTGGAAAAAGCAAGGCTCCTTCAGGAGGGTCAAAAGTTATCGGAATAATTATTTTTATTATATTTGCCATATATTTTCTTTACAATAATACAGGTACAGATATTGGAGAGGTAATTAATTATGTTTCCGATACTGATAACACAAATATTCAATCTGAATTTACTGATGGTTCTGGAGTAGTCTTTTCTGCTGACAGAGGGGCATATCCGGTAGTTACGTCTGTATCTGATTTAGCCCGGGATAAGAGGACAGTTTTGCAGGGAAATGGCAATGATACGGTAACAATGATGATATATATGTGTGGCACTGACCTGGAAGCCCGGGGAGGAATGGCTACCTCAGATTTACAGGAGATATTGAATGCAGAAATAGCTGAAAATGTTAACATTATTGTAGAAACAGGAGGTACATCACGCTGGCAGAATAGCGTTATAGACAGCCGAACAAACCAGCGCTATCGAATATTAAACGAAGGACTTGAAATACTGGAAGAAGACCTGGGAAGAAAATCCATGGTTAATCCATCTACTCTTTCCGATTTTATCAGGTACAGTGCAGCAAATTATCCTGCAGACCGGTATATGCTGATAATGTGGGACCATGGTGGAGGATCATTGAGCGGTTATGGTTATGACCAGTATCATGCAAATGACAGTATGACATTAGATGAAATTAATACTGCCTTAAAGGATGGCGGATGTTTATTTGATTTAATAGGATTTGATGCTTGTTTGATGGCAACATTGGAAACGGCTATCGTTCTGGAGCCATATGCTGATTATATGATCGCATCAGAAGAGGTAGAGCCGGGGATTGGCTGGTATTATACAGGATGGATTACTGCTCTGTCTGAAAATACATCTATACCTACAATTGAATTAGGGAAAAGACTAATTGATGATTATGTGAGAACAGTCCGATCCCAGGTTCCTCAAAGCCAGGCTACTCTTTCCCTGGTGGATCTGGCAGAAGTAAAAGGCACCGTACCTGAAACCCTGTCAAAATTTGCCTCTTCTGCGAATGAACTTATTGTTAATGAAAATTATCATTTAGTTTCCAATGCCCGCGCCGGAACCAAAGAATTTGCTGCCTCCTCCCGGATTAATCAGATTGATTTAATTCATTTTGCAGAAAATTTAGATACAGCAGAATCAAAAGCCCTTGCAGATGCACTGCGTGGTTCTATCAAATATAATCGAACATCAACCAATATAACCAATGCAAATGGCTTGTCTGTCTTTTTCCCGTATGGCAGAGTCAATAAAGTTGGCAATATGCTGGAAACCTATGATGAAATACAGATGGATGAAGAATACAGTGAATGCATTAAAAGCTTTGCCAGTATGGCTGCAGGTGGACAGGCAGTAGCAAGTGGCAGCGGAAACCTGCTTGAAACATTACTCGGTGGTTTTTTAGGTGCTGCACAGAGTCAGCCTTCTGCTGCCAGCGGAACCCCCGGAGTTAATGCTATAGAAACCCTGCTGAATGCATTTGTGTCCGGAGGAGATGTTAGCGATATTATCGGATTAGCTGAAAATATACTTGGATGGCTTGATATTGATTTGTTAAAATCATCTGTTGCCTATTACCAGGAAAATCAATTTGATGCCTCTAACCTGGTTATATCTGAAAAGAATGGCCAGCGGGTTTTGTCTTTGCCTGAGGAACAGTGGGAACTGATTAATTATATGGAGATGAATGTCTTTATTGATGATGGTGAGGGATTTATTGATTTAGGACTGGATAATGTGTATGAATACAACCAGGATGGAGATTTAATAATGGATTATGACGGCACCTGGATTGCTCTCAATGGCAATATTGTCAGTTATTATATGGTGAGTGATGACCATTCAGGTGAGAATTATTCTATAAAGGGACGTGTGCCGGCATTTTTAAATAATCAGCTGGTAGATATTATTATAGTATTTGATGATGAAAATCCTTATGGAGTAGTCCTTGGAGCCCAAATAAAATATGATGAAGAAACCCAGACCGAGACAATTGCCAAAGGATTATTAGAGATTCTTCCCGGAGATGAAATTGATTTTCTCTGCGATTATTATACATATGATGGTGATTATTATGATACCTATTACCTGGGGGATAGCTATATGGCTACAGGAGAGTGGGAAATAGAGAATTTATATATAACTAATAATAATTACCAGATGACTTATCGGATAACCGACATTTATGGAAACCAGTACTGGACACCTTCAATTTCTGATTGAAAGTGTTAGTGTTTGTGAGTAATTAAAAGAATATTTTTAAGTTCATTATATTTGATTGATTGTAAATATATAACCCGCTTTTGCTCAATTTTGGGAAGGTTCCCGGCAATAGGCGGGTTATTTTTATATTACAAGACATAATAATTATTATATAATATACTTTGAAAGTAATTAGAATACTAAATAATAAAAAATAATTATATTCTTACCATAAAAGTTGATAATCAAAATCAGTAGCCGTAATAAAGCATATAATCAATGTTTAATATACATAGATTAACAAACAGCGGATGTCAGGTACCCATATAACTTGACAAAAACATTATTGTACTATATATTAGGTATGTTAATATTTATATATTAAAAAATGGAAATACTATTGCATTCCTACTTTATTCCCAAATTAAAATACTCTAAAGGTACCAGGTATATGCATAATTTAATTATTTCCGGAAGGAGTTCTGAATGGATACCCGCGTAATTGCTGAAGAACAGAAAAAAAGTGAGTTTAAAAAGTTTAAAAACCAGTCAAAATGGAAAGACTACCATTGGCAGTTGAAACATAGCATCAATGATATAGATACATTTGAAAAATTAACCGGTATAAGGTTCAAAGATAAAGAAAAGCAAGAATTAAAAAAGGTTATTGATACATTTCCACTTTCGATTACACCTTACTATCTTTCTCTTATTGATGTAGATAATTATCGGTATGATCCTATCTTTATGCAGGCATTTCCACGTTGTGAAGAGCTATTAAGGTCCCGCTGTGAAATGTCAGACCCTTTAGATGAAGACAAAGATAGTCCGGTTACCAATATAACGCATCGTTATCCGGATAGAGTACTGTTTTTAGTGAGCAATACATGTTCTATGTATTGCCGGCATTGTACCAGAAAGAGAAGAGTCGGGGATGTAGATTCCATACCAACCAAAGAAGAGATAAAAATCGGACTCGAATATATCAGGAATAATACTCAGATTAGAGATGTTTTATTATCCGGGGGTGACCCTTTAATGCTCTCTGATGATTATCTGGACTGGATATTATCAGAATTAAGAAAAATACCCCATGTTGAGGTAATTAGAATTGGTAGCAGGGTGCCGGCAGTCCTGCCCTTCCGTATAACCCGGGAGCTGGTTGATATGTTGAAGAAACATCATCCAATCTGGCTAAACACACACTTTAATCATCCAAGAGAAATAACCAAAGATTCCAAAGAAGCCTTGCGGAAATTAGCCGATGCCGGTATTCCGTTGGGTAACCAATCTGTATTACTGGCAAGGGTGAATGATTGTCCGAGGATTATGAAAAGATTGGTACATAAATTGGTGGAAAACCGGGTCAGACCTTATTATCTATATCAATGTGATTTATCACAAGGACTTTCTCATTTCAGGACACCGGTAGGTAAAGGAATGGAAATCATAGAATCATTAATCGGTCATACCAGTGGTTTTGCTGTACCAAATTTTGTAATAGACGCACCGGGTGGAGGAGGAAAAATTCCGATTATGCCCAATTATGTTCTTTCCTGGTCAACCAATAAGGTAATCCTACGTAATTATGAGGGGGTTATAACTACTTATCGTGAACCGGATCATTATAAGACAATATTCTGTAATAATGATTGTGAAAATTGTAATTTGCAGTTAAACCTGAATGGTGATGATGATGAGTACAAGGCAGTCGGGATCGAAAAGCTATTATCAGATTATGATAAGACTATCTCACTGGTACCGGATGAAAATGACCGAATGGAAAGGCGTGATGAGGAAGCTTAATAAGCTTTATAAAAAATGAGTATAAAAAAAGAAAAATCAAAAAATGATTTCAATAAGGTTCTTGTAGTTGGCAGTTGGGCCAAGGAACAGATTACTATCGAGAATATCAAGCAGGATAGCCGGATAAAAGTATATGCATATCTTGATACCAGAAATCCCGGAATTATGGCTATTGCAGATGGTTACCGGGTTGGAGATTTAAAGGATATTAAGAATATCAATGATTATGCCCTGGAGAAGGAGATAGACCTGGTCCTTATTACTACTGCGAGTCCTCTACAGGCAGGTCTTGTAGATTTATTGGAAGATAATAATATCCCTGTATTCGGGCCCCGAAAGTGTTGTGCCCGTTTAGAGTCAGATAAATCCTTTGCCCGCAGGCTGGTCCGTAAGATTGCTCCAGAGGTTATTCCTGAATATAAGGTATTTAGAATACCTGAAAAGGCAATTGATTATGCTAAAAAACTCAATTGGCAGGTAGCAGTAAAGCCAATCGGTTTAACAGATGGTTTGGGTGTAAAAGTTTATGGTAATCAGTTGAAAACCCCGGATGAAGTGAGAAAATATATCCATCTGATACATGAAAAACAGATAAGCGGGCATTCTAAAGTAATAATAGAAGAAAAGCTGCAGGGTGAAGAATTTACAATACAGACCCTTGTTTTTAATGATAAATTAATCACTACCCCAGCAGTTCAGGACTTTAAAAAACTATTGCCAGGAGACAGAGGACCTAATACTGCCAGTATGGGCTCTTATTCCGCAAGTGGATTTTTGCTTCCATTTATGCAGGAATCAGATTATCATGAGGCAGTAGAGGTAATGCAGAAAACTGTTATTGCCCTTCAAAAAGAAGCCGACTGCAATGTCTCCGGATTTCTTTATGGACAATTTATGTTGACTGAGCAGGGAATCAAGTTGATTGAATATAATTTCCGTCCCGGTGACCCGGAATGGATGAATACATTAAGAGTTCTCAGAAATAATATCGCTAAGATGGTATTTGATTTTATGCACGGTAAAGATATTAAAGGACAATTTTTGCCTAATACTACCCTGTGTAAATATTTAGTGCCGGATGATTATCCCAGGTTAGCAAACCAGATATTGAATATTCAAATTGATAAGGAATTGTTAAGACAAAATAATACCAGTCTCTATTATAGTTGCGGACTGGATGATTCTTCTCAGTTGAGGGTTGGTGATGAAAGAGGAGTTGCTCTTTTAACTGATGCCCCCTCATTAAAGAAAGCCAATGAGCAGATAGAAGGTGCGCTGCGAGGCATTAATGGTTATTATTATTACCGGGCTGATATTGGTGATGAGCAGGTAATAAAAAAGAAAATGCAAAAAAGCCAGATTTGGCGGGATGGTATTCATATTAGAGATGCCCGGGAAGATGAATTTCTGCAGGTCTATAACTTTGTATCTGCATCACCGCCATTGGAAAGGTATTTTCAGCATTT
>Ga0334895_1004125_pt1 | contig 10552 bp, 14 predicted proteins | sample GraSluR3_MG_7_FD_207229 | JGI IMG/M metagenome (GOLD analysis project Ga0334895, IMG submission 207229) | Sludge microbial communities from methane-producing bioreactor in Wageningen University, Netherlands - Granular Sludge_31_05-R3 | ecosystem: Engineered > Bioreactor > Anaerobic >... | reverse complement strand
GGCGGCAGATCAAGGCCGACGTTTGGGGGGTCGAACTGGTGTATCCCTCGGTGCGCGACGCCGCAGCCCTTGGGGCGGCCCTCACGGCCGGCGTTGGGGCTGGCATCTACCAGGACTATCGTGAGGCGGTGCAACGGGGTGGCGCACTGGGTGGGAACGTCACCTACCCAGATCCGACGCGGCATGAGGCCTACGAGCGGAGTTACGCCGTGTATCGGAAGCTCTATCCGGCGTTGGCGGATGTCATGCGTTTCGCCGCTGAGGGCGAAAAGGAGGAGAAGGGCTAGCTATGCCTGGACGTGTGTTGATCACTTCCCGCAGTTTCCTTCACGAGGTGCCGGAGGCAATGCAGGTGCTATGCGATGCAGGGCTGGAGCCCGTGGTCCAGATTCGCGATGTGCCGTGGGCGGAAAAAGATCTGACCCGTATGGTCGTCGGGGTGGAGGGCGTGGTGGCTGGCCTCGATCCTTTCACGGCTCGCGTGTTGGCTGCGGGCTCCCGGCTGCGCATCATCTCTCGCAACGGCGTAGGCGTGGACGCGATCGATGTAGAGGCAGCCAGTGCGCGCGGCATCTATGTCACCAATGCGGGCCCGGCCGTCGCGAATTCCGTGGCCGATCTGACCTTGGCGATGGTGCTGAGCCTGGCTCGGCAGATCCCCCAGGCATGGGCGGAAACCCGGGCTGGCCAATGGAGGCGACGCGTCGGGTTCGATCTGGCTGAGAAGATTCTTGGGATCATCGGCACCGGGCATATCGGACGAGAGGTGGCGGCGCGAGCTCGCGCTTTTGGAATGCACATTGTGGCGCACGACGCCAAGCCAGATAGGGCGTGGGCTGCGGCAGCGTCCGTCGACTACCTTTCGCTGACAGACCTGCTGCAACGCGCTGACATTGTGTCGCTGCACGTGCCTTTGACGCCTACGACGCGCGATCTAGTCGGGTGGGACCAGTTCTGTCTCATGAAGCCGAGCGCCTATCTTGTGAACACTTCCCGTGGTGGGGTGGTGAACGAGCAAGCGCTGTACAGGGCTCTCAGCGCGGGCCTGTTGGCTGGAGCCGCGCTGGACGTGCTAGAGGAGGAGCCTCCCCAAGGCTCCCCGCTGCTGACCGATCCCAGGGTGCTGATCACGCCACATATCGGCTCGGCGACTCGTGAAGCTACCGTGGCCGCCTGCATGATCGCAGCGAGAAACGTCTCCGCTGTGCTCACGGGCGGCGAGCCGTTCTCGGCGGTGAATCTCCATGCGGTGACTCGACGTGACAGCGGTGACCAGAGTGGCGCTTGCGACTGAGGAATGCCTGGGGAACCAATCCACTCATAAGGGGGATTCCGCGTGGCCCCTTACCGTTCGCGGGCGTTCGTGTATTGTGGCCGGGCCAAGGCAGTTAGCCGTGACACTATTACAATAGAGTGTGGCCCGCGCGATCTGATGGTCGAGGTCCTGATGTGCGCCCGCTGCGGCACCGACAAGACCATCTACCGCCATGGGCACCCAAACGTGGACCCCTATGCGCCGGTCGTGCTGGGCCATGAGCTTGTGGCGCGCATCATCGAGGTGGGCGATGAGGTACATACCCTGCGCGAGGGCATCGGCTATTGCGAGGGGCAGGAGCTTTCGCCGACCTACCTGGATTTCCGCTTCGGTGAACGGGTGACTTTTCAGTCGCGCATCGCCCGCTATCGGCGTGGGCTGATGCTGGTGCCCCGACCGCTCGCCAACCTCTCGTTCCAGATCAACGGCGGGTATGCGCAGTTCATGCGCGTGCCGGAGACCATGATCCGCTCCGGCTCCGTTCTTCGCGTGCCTGATAGCGTCAGCGACGAGGAGGCCTGCCTGGTGGAGCCAGCAGCTTGTGCGCTGGAGTCGATCTTTGCCACGCCCCATCCGGCGGGTGTGGATGAACAGGGGCGCCACCTGTTTCGGGCGGGCATCCAGCCCGGGGGAAACGTGTGCATCATCGGCTCGGGGACCGTGGGGATGATCTATGCAGCGCTGGCATTGCTGGAGGGCGCTGGCCGGGTGGTGATGATCGTGCGCTCCGAGGAAAAGGCGCGGCTGGTGCACGAACGTCTGGGCCAGCGTGTGGAGACCTACCAGGCGCCTCGAACGGCCGATGATGCCTCCGCCGAGACGCTGGCGGCCGAGGATCGGGTCGTACGCGACCTGTCGTCGCTTACGGACGGCTACTTGTTTGACGATGTGATCGCGGCTTGTTCCTCATCGGCTGCTCAGCGCCTGATGCTGAACCTCTATTCGCCGGAGGGGTTTGCCGTGGGGGCTTGTTTCGGGGGCACGCATCAGCTGGTCGATGCGGCGAACATCGACCTGAACCACTATCGGGCCGCCAAGACCATCGGCACCAGCGGCTGCTCGACCGACTGCATGAAGACTATTCTTGGGTGGCTGGCCAGCGACCGCCTGGATCTGCGGGGCTTTGTGTCTCCGCGGTGCTTTTCTCTTGATGATGACCCCCACGAGTTCTTTGCCACGGAGGCCGATGGCCTCAAGCCGTCGCTCTTTCCTGGGGGAAAATCAGGATGAGCCGTCCGACGGCGCTAGTTATTGGTGCAGGCGCGCTGGTGCTGGGATTTCTGGTAGAGCGGCCGGCGCCCTCGGACTAGCATAGCAGGTGGTACATACACCGGGGGCTTGGTCAACTGCCACGCCGCTGGCAGTACTTGTCGGGGAGAGGCGCGGGTCTGCTCTGGAAGAGGAAAGCCGGTTGGCGAATCGCCAGGCGTGCGCAGTTCTCGGTTCGCAACGGCGTGCAGCCTTCAGGTCACGTGGCTTGCTCCTAGTAAGCTAGGCCAGAGTGGCGTCCAGCTCGATCTCCAGGCTTCCGCGCAAGGCGTTGGAGACGGGACATCCAGCTTCCGCCTCGTGCGCGATTTGCTGGAAGGCCGCCTCGTCAATGTCTGGAACCTCCGCCTTCGCTTTGAGGTGCATCTTGGTGATTCTGAAGCCGCCCGTCTCCTGGGGCGATAGCGAGCAGATTGCACGCGTCTGGATCCGCCGAGGCGGATGCCCTTTGCTGCTGAGCGTGTGTGCAAGGGCCATGTTGTAGCAGGCGGCGTGGGCTGCCGCGATCAACTCCTCGGGATTAGTGCCCAGTTCATCTCCAAACCGGGTTGCAAATCCATATGCCGTATCCTTGAGAACACGGCTGTTGGTGGTGATGCGGCCCTTGCCGCTCGACAAGTCTCCGCTCCACACCGCCTGTGCGCTGCGCCTGATCTCTGCCATGCCTCACATCCTCTCTGCTGCATCTAGACTTGCCTTTGGCCAACTGAGCGCCGATTGGGCTCGTTCTGCTCTATTCTCCCGCGAGGCCGCCTCCAGATGACTACCCCTGCATACTAGAGATCTCTTGTGACCAGCGGCCGTGAGGCGCTGGCGCAGCTCTTCTCTTCTCAGGCCTCTTCTGTGTCGTACTCCCGAGGGAAAAGCCCTCCGAAGACACGGCCAAGGGCGCCATGGCACCCGTGCCTAGCATGATCCGCGATTTGGGCCCCGCCCACAAGGAGGTCTAGCTTGTCGCACAGACTAGTGCGAAAACTGCGCGAGGCGCCAGATACCGGGCGGTTGGTCGCGCGACGGCGACGGGTCCATGGGGGGGGCCATGGCCTGTGTCGCCGTGGCCTCCACCCCATTGACGCTGTTCGGCCTGACGGATGTCGCGTCGTGGGTGGTTCCGAGCCCGAGGGGATCGGAACTGCTGGGGCCCTGCATGATCTGCTCGCCGAGCACAGCCGCCGGCGCATCTGCCTCGCCAGAGCCTGCGAGTTCCACCTTGAGACCCTGCGCTCCGCCATGCGCGTCCTGGGTGATATCGCTGAGCGCAGAGGAGGCGGCCCCGCTCGGTGACGATGGAGGCTCGGTGGTGGGTCTCGCCGCTTCAAGGCTAGCCGCGGTGACGCCAAAGCTCACCACGAGCAATGCGCGTAGAACCCAAACGAACGGAATTTTTACTTTTCCAACCCAAACTAGCGGTGAGCTAGAACTGATGTTGCTCATCGAACATACTCCTTGGAGCTACGTCAAATGGCCCCTGATCCGGCGTTACAGATCGCGTTCCTCAACGCTTCAAAGGGCCCGCCCTTGACCAGAAAGTTGTCGGCACCAGCGGCAAGCGCCTCGGCCCGATACTCGCCGTACATGGTCAACATGATGACCTTGACTGTCGGCGTCTGGCTCTTGATGCGCCGCGTGGCCTCGATGCCTCCCATCTCTGGCATGCGCGCATCCATCAGCACCACGTCAGGCTGGCATTCTGTAACCAGGTTCGCGGCCTCGCACCCATTCGTCGCCTCGCCGACCCATTCCACGCCCGGCAAGGCGGACAGGAACGCACGGAGGCCCCGACGTGTCGTCGGTTGGTCGTCGGCAACCAGGACTCGTCTTGGTGACACAGCATCACCTTCTTTGCGCGCTTCTATCGATACGGCTACTTGTAGTAACCGTATCATCGCTCTACAGGTTTGTCATCGCCATTGAGACTGGTCTTTCGCTCCTACCAAAGTCACCGCGGTGCGGCAGTTCTAGTCAACCATAGTCCGCAGGGCCTACCACTTTGGTCGCAGACGGTTGACATCCTACTTGCTCTCCCGGCATAATAGACGGAGGGTGTGGGTTTGGTAGAGAGGTTACAGCAAATGGGCGACCAAACTGCAAACAATGGCCGAACGCACGACGAGACGCGCAGTCGGCTGGCCGAGAGCCGCCGGCTCCAGCGCGTGACGACAGAGTTGCTCCGAGAGCTCACGCTCGATCAGGTGACCGAGGTCGTGCGCCACGAGGCGCGGCAATTGACAGGCGCTGCGGGCGGCGGCGTCTTTTTGCTCGATGAGGATGCCTGGCTTCGGGGAATCCCAGGCGATGCCGAACTCGACCCCCTTTCCGAGCGCATACCTGTGTCTGGCACCCTCACCGGGCAGGCCGTGCTCAGCGGCAAGCCGGTGCTTGCCAACGACTATGCCAGTAGTGTGGTGGAGACGCGCACGCCCGACTCCAGGACGGAATCTTTGCTGGCGGTGCCTTTGCAGATAGAGGGTACGCCGATTGGTGCACTGAACGTGGCTAACAAACAAGGCGGCTTTACGGACGATGACGTGCGCATCCTGACCCTCCTTGCGGATGTGGCCGCCATCGCCATCGAGAACGCCCGGCTGCGCGAAAACGCCAAAAAGGTGGCCATCCAGGAAGAGCGCCGCTGGCTGGCGCGCGAGCTGCATGACTCGGTAACCCAGGCGATGTACAGCGTGACCCTCTACGCCGAGGCGACGCGCATGGCCCTCTTGGCTGGCAAATACGATGTGGTTGCGGATAACCTGCAAGAGCTGCAAGCGATGGCCCGCGAGGCCCTATTCGGTATCCGTCTGCTCATCTTTGAGCTGCACCCCCCCATTCTGGAGGGGCAGGGGATAGCAGAGGCGTTGCAGATCCGCTTGTCCGCCGTGGAAAACCGCTCGGGATTACAGACCGAAATGCACGTGGATGGGGAGCAGCAGTTGCCCCCCTCTACAGAGGAGGAGCTGTACCGTATCGCGCTCGAGGTCCTCAACAATGTGGTGAAGCATGCCAAAGCGCAGCGCGTGCTGGTGCATGTGCGATTTGACGGGCAGCGCGTCCTCTTGGAGATCTCGGACGACGGAACGGGGTACGATCCTGCCAAGGTCCAGGAAAGCGGCGGGATAGGATTACGCGGGATGAAGGAACGCGCCCAGCGCATCAACGGGAAGCTGGAGATCGTCACTGCGCTGGGCAAGGGGACCACAGTAAGGGTGGACGTCGCGCTATGATCAAACAGGAGGCGGCCGCCACGGCCGAGAGTCCCATCCGAGTTCTGGTCGTAGATGACCAGGCCATCGTCCGCAAAGGCATCAGCGCTCTGCTACTCGAAATCGAGGACATCGCGGTCGTGGGGGAGGCCAGCAACGGACAGAAAGCCGTGGAAAAGGTGCGAGCCTTGGCCCCGGACGTGACCTTGATGGACCTGGCGATGCCGGGAATGGACGGCGTCGAAGCCATCAAACAGATTACCGCCTGCCAACCCGAGGCGCGCATCCTGGTGCTAACCAGCTTTACCGGTGACGACAAGGTCTTTCCCGCCATCAAGGCTGGGGCGTCGGGCTACCTGTTGAAGGATTCGGAACCGGCCGACCTGGTTCAGGCCATCAGGCAAGTCAGCCGTGGCGAACCCTCGCTGCATCCGGACATTGCCAGCAAGGTACTACAGGAGCTGCGGCGCCCGCCCCAGGAAACGCGCTCACCGGAAGCGCTGACCCCACGGGAAGTGCAGGTGCTGGGTCTGGTGGCCAAGGGATTGAGGAATCGCGAGATCGCCGAACAGTTGACAACGACGGAGGCGACTATCAAGACCCATGTGAGCAGCATTCTGAGCAAGCTGCACGTGGCCAACCGCGTCCAGGCGACCCTGTACGCCTTGCAGGAGGGCGTCAGCTCGCTTGAGGACGCTCTGGAGGATGACGGATAGAGCAGCCCTTTCGGCAGGGCGGGTGTGATTCCCCCATCCCGCCTCTGGAACCGCCGAAAGGTGTAGAAGAGACCCCCGAAAGTATGACGAGACCGCCGCAAGGCGGTCTCTTTTTGTGTACCCCAAGATCGACCCTTTTGCCGATGGCTGACAATGGCTGGTGTGGTATGCTGAACCCGTAAGCCAAGCAGCCGATTGCATGGACAGATCGGCGCACAGAAGAGGACGTGGGCTGAACGCCGGCGCGTCTAGTTGCCCGGGGCGCCCGCCCGAACGGGCAACGCAAAGTATGAAGGAGCAAGCTATGAGCAAGAAGAAAGAGAAACCCAAGGGTCAGTCAAAAGGCCAAGTGGTAGAGGCTGCAGCTGAAAAGCCCAAGGATCAGACAAAGGTCCAAGTCGTCGAAGCTGCGATCGGCAAGCCCAAGGGAAAGACAAAAGGTAAGCCTACCAAAAAGGTATCGGGGGGACGTAAAGGCAACCCCAAGAAGTGATCGGCCGATCGAGCACGCAAGAAGGATCGCCATATGAACAAAGACATTCTCGAGGGCAAGTGGAAACAGATGCGCGGTCAGGCCAAAGAGTGGTGGGGCAAACTCACCGACGACGACCTCGATCGAGCAGCCGGCAAGTCAGAGCAACTGATCGGCTTGCTGCAGCAAGAGTACGGGTACACCCGTGAGGCGGCCGAAGAGGAGTTCAACCGTCGGCTGAAAGAGGTCAAGGCTGACTAGGGCTGCCTGGGGCAGCGCGGCGGCGGGCTTGAGGCCAAGGTGGTGGGGCGTAGCACGATTGGTTGTACAGACACGGATGATCCGTGTTCAGGCACACTCATACAGGAGAAGGCAAGATGAACTTTTTACTATGGATCATCGTTGGGGCGGTCATCGGCTGGCTGGCCAGCGTAATCATGCGGACCAATAGCCGGCAGGGTCTGTTGATGGACATTGTCGTCGGCATCATCGGCGCGTTCGTCGGCGGATTGCTCCTAAGCCCTTTGTTTGGAGTCGCTACGATCAACCAGAGGGACTTTAGCATGCCAGCTTTGTTGGTGTCCTTGGCGGGCGCCGTCATCCTGCTGGCGGTGGTGAACTTCTTCCGTAAGGGAAGGGCGCGCTGACGATCCTCGATTGATCAAGGAATCGGCCCCAGTGCGCCACGGTACACAGAGCGCACTGGGGCCGCGCCGCACACTCAGGGGGGCACCATGTCTGATAATCGACCGACTCATGAAGTAGCCGTCGACCGCCGCAATGAAACGGTGGTCACCCAAGAGGCGGGCCACGTCTCGACCGAGCAGGTCACCCACGATGTTGCGGCCGAGCGACGGCTACGATTCGACCAGATCGTACGGATCATCTGGACCATTTCGGGCATACTGGCGATTCTGCTGGGGCTGCGCTTTGTGCTCAAACTGATCGCGGCCAATCCGGACAGCGGCTTTACCATCTTTATCTATGGAATCACGGGGCTGTTCGTTGCGCCGTTCGAGGCCATCGTAGGTACGCCCACTGTGGGCGGGTCAGTCCTCGAGGTGACGACCCTGATCGCCATCGCGGTCTATGCGCTCTTTTTCTGGGTGGTCGTGCGTGTGCTCCAAGTGGCGGCGGATCGTCCCAGCTCGCGCACCGTCACACGGTCGACACGCGAGTAGATGCCGGAAGGCGAGGGAACCAAGCGCACGACACACACCCGCCATAGCAGCAAGAGGAGTGTTCCCGTGGATACGAACGGCATGAGGATGATTCCCAGTTCACGGTTGCTGTAGCTGAGCATCTGGCTGGTATTGGCAGGCCTGGTGCCAACGGGTCAGTACTGCTTCTACAGCCATGGCAAAGACGGAGGGAGAAAAGCAATGTGGAAATTTAGGAATCTGTTGGCACTGATCGTCTTGGGGGCGCTTCTTTTGGCCACTGGCATCTTTGCGCACCCGGTGGCATTGGCCGAGGGGTCGGCGCCGCCACTGGGCACGGCAGCAAGTTTCGCGGTCTTGGCCGGCTCGACGGCCACCAATACCGGCGATACTGTCGTTACCGGTGATCTGGGCGTCTGGCCGGGCATCGCGGTCACTGGCTTTCCTCCAGGGATCGTGACCGGGACGATATACGAGGCCGATGCGATTGCTCAACAGGCGCAGAGCGATCTCACCACGGCATACGATGATCTGGCAGGCCAGGCGTGCGATCTCGATCTGACCGATCAAGATCTGGGCGGACTCACCCTCACACCAGGGGTCTATTGCTTTGACACGTCGGCACAGCTGACGGGGGTACTCGAACTCGACGCTGAAGATCCTGATGCGGTCTTTGTTTTCCGTATCGGGAGCACGCTCACCACTGCAAGCAACTCGTCCGTTAGCATGCTCAATAGTGCTGACCCCTGCAACGTGTTCTGGCAGGTGGGCAGCTCCGCGACCCTCGGCACGGAGACTGCGTTCGCAGGAAGTATCCTCGCGCTCACCAGCATCACCCTGGATACCGGCGCCGACATCGATGGCAGAGCGTTGGCAAGAAACGGCGCAGTGACGATGGACACCAACCGCATCTCCAACGTGTGTGCCGCTGCTCTGACACCGACAGCGACGGCGACGGCCGAGACCCCGACAGTGACGGCGACGGCCGAGACGCCGACAGCGACGGCGACGGCCGAGACCCCGACAGTGACAGCGACGGCCGAGACACCGGCAGCGACGGCGACAGCCGAGTCCCCGGCGGCGACGGCGACAGCCGAGTCCCCGGCGGCGACGGCCGTGCCAGCCGCCCCCACTGCCGAAATAGCCGTCGTGGCGGAGCTGCCCCGGGCGGGTGGTGTGGCAGGTGCGCCGAGCAGCCCCCCTGTCGGACTTTTGACGGCAGCGGGCATTGGCCTTTACGGCGCCCTACTGTGGTTCCGAAAAAAGAGCCGGGGATGATCTGCTCGAGCTCTACCAAAGGAGATGGCCTGCGCGGACGGAGCTGCTCGCGTTGCAGATTCCGTCCGCGCCAGGGCAGTTCCTTCGGTGTCTGCGATCGGGATCAGATCATAGGGCGCGATCGAGACTAGGAACCACAAAAACAGGAGATCTGCGAATGGAAACTCGCCGGCAAGAGCACGGTTGCCGGACCACCCATCCAGGAGTGTTCCTCGGTGGATTAGCCGGGCTCGCCGGACTACTGACGGGTTGTCTCCTGATCATCGCAGGGGCATTGCTGCTGTTGCTGTAACGGCGCCGCGTTCGCCCAAAGGCCCAAGCGTTACCAGAGCTTATAAGGGAGCTATCATGACCAGCTACTCAGATCCGTATACGGACAATCGCGTTTCCTGGATACGTCGCGGCATCACCTATGCTCTCGTACTTCTCGTTGGCTTCCTGATCGGCTTTGTGCCCATGTGGATCCAGGCTCGCAACAGCGCCGATCAACTCTCCCAAGCGACGAGCCAGCTAGACGCGGTTCGAACACAGAGCGCGCTTGTATCGGTAGTGGGAGAGGGCGAGCTACGTGTGGCCACCATGCAAAACACACTTGCCTCTGCCGCCATCGACGCTGGGCGGGGCGACTATGAGTCAGCCCGCCAAGCCATCAGCAGCTTTTTCACATCGCTACAGGAAGAGGCCAACAAGGGAGACGATTCGATCCTCTCGCAAGCACAAAGAGACGGGGTGGAGCCGCTGTTCGCCCGGCGCGACGAAACCATCTCTCTGCTTGCTCGGAGTGACCCGGCTGCGGCAGAGCGGCTATCGGATCTGTACGTGGCGTTTCGTGAGCTCCTAGGCAAGTGAGGCGGGCGCGGCAGCTTTCCCGCCGAGGGCCGCTGCGAGAGTCCGCGCGCCTCGTCTGCTGCCATCCCGCCAGGCTCCAGCCTAGCACGCGCCTTCCTCGTAGGCGCGGTTTCCATACCGCGCCTACGCATTCCTTCCCTCGTCGCGCCGACACGTCTCCAGGCCCTTGCTCCGAACCACGGCCGACGACGGCGTCTGCGCGGCCAGCAGATATCCGATAACTTTGCAGAGGAGAGAACTGATGAACGAGTTACGGACCGTTGCCTATTTCTCGATGGAGATTGGCATAGAGACGG
>Ga0334895_1004124_pt1 | contig 10556 bp, 12 predicted proteins | sample GraSluR3_MG_7_FD_207229 | JGI IMG/M metagenome (GOLD analysis project Ga0334895, IMG submission 207229) | Sludge microbial communities from methane-producing bioreactor in Wageningen University, Netherlands - Granular Sludge_31_05-R3 | ecosystem: Engineered > Bioreactor > Anaerobic >... | reverse complement strand
TTGTAAAAAATCCAATTCAACAGGAGTTTCTCTCTCGAAGAAGGAAACGAGAACTCTAACTTTACCTTTTTCTTGATCAACGGAGTCAATGGTTCCCATAAAATCAGCAAAAGCACCGTTGGTAATCTTGACGACATCGCCGACAGAAAAAGGAGTTTGAAATTTGGGTTTGTCTTCAATGATGGTGGAAAGAATTTTGTCAACTTCTTTTTGGGAAATAGGGGAAGGTTTGTTGTCGATACCAATAAAGCCAGTAACACCTTGGGTAGTGCGGACGGTGACCCAAGAATCATCAGTAAGTACCATTTGGACTAAGACATAACCAGGAAAAGTTTTTTCTTGGGTTTTGACTTTTTGACCGCGTCTAATAACCATTTTAGATTGGATAGGAACGATGGCTTGGAAGATCTTGTCTTCTAGTCCCATGGTTTTAATTCTGGTTTGTAGAGCGTCGATAACTTTGTATTCGTGACCAGAATAAGTGTTGATGACAAACCAAGCGGCATCGAAAGAAGGCTCTTGCGAAGAGAGCTTAAAAAGATATTCTTTTTTGTTGTCTGTTTTTTCTTTCTTTTTTATTGTTTTTGGCATAGATTATTCATTTTTAATGTCTAATGGTTGGTCTGTTACTTCAAGATTATTTTGATCTTCTGTTTCGGGAAGATTTTCAATAATTTGAGTTTGATTGATAGGTTGATTAGTTTGAGTTAAAAACTTAAAAGAATTAACAAATAAATAGTCAAAACTACCTAATATTAGGGAAATGACAATCGAGATAGATATTACCACAATTGTCAGTTGAAATAAAGTGTCTTTTTTGGGCCAAGTGATATTTTTGAATTCAGCCTTGACTTCCTTAATAAATTGAATAATTTTGGACATCTAGTTATTATATCGCAGGAAGTGATTTTATTCTAGTTTAAAAAATTTGATTTAATATGAGATATTAACATCTAGTTGACAGACACTACGGGTGGTGTTTATCATTGAAGTCAAACACTATGTTATGTCCATATTGTAAATACGATGAGTTAAATGTGATCGAAAGTCGTGATGCTTTGAATGGTAAAGCGACTCGTAGACGCAGGGAGTGTTTAAAGTGCGGTAAGCGTTTTACTACTTATGAAAAAGTAGGTGATATCGAATTGAAGGTAATCAAAAAAGATGGTCGAGTAGAAGATTATAAGAGGGAAAAATTAGAAAGATGTATGGAAAAGGCTTGTTGGAAGTTAAGCACAGAAGAAAGAAGTAACATAGTTGATCAGATAGAAACAAAACTGTTGAACTGGGATTCGATAGAAATTCCCAGCAACGAGATTGCTTCTATGGTTTTGGTTCATTTGAAGAAAATTGATCCGGTGGCTTATATTAGATTTGCAACTATTTATATGAAGATTAAGTCAGTACAAGAATTTGAAAAATTGTTAGAAGATTATAAAAATAAAAAGTAATTAATTATTATTAAATTTTAAAATGGAAGATAAAAAGATAAAAACAATCATCAAAAAGGTAAAAAAACGAAATGGTAAAGTTGTCGTTTTTAGACCAGCAAAAATTATTAAAGTAATTCAATCGGCTTTTAAATCGGCTGGGGAAACTGACAGGGGTAATGATGTTTTGTCAATTGCCAGAAAAGTAGTAGAGCAGATGGAGGAGAGATTTAATGGGACGATTGTGCCTGAGGTAGAACAAATACAGGATTTGATTGAAAAAGTTTTGCAAGACAATAATTTTGATGATGTTTATAAATCTTTTAAGCTTTATCGTGAATTACACAAAAAGATGAGAGATATTTCGAGCTTGGTGGATTCGGATGAATTGATTGATAAATACTTACAAAAAAGTGACTGGAGAGTTAAAGAAAACGCCAATATGACTTATTCTTTGCAGGGTTTGAATAATCATGTGGCTTCGATAATTTCGGCTAATTATTGGATGAATAAGATATATACTCGTGAAATAAGAAAGGCTCATTTGTCTGGTGATATTCATATTCATGATTTGGCACTTTTGTCGCCTTATTGTACGGGTTGGGATCTAAAAGATATTTTGGTTAAGGGTTTTGGGGGTGTCTCGGGCAAGGTAAATAGTGGACCGCCAAAGCATTTAAGGTCGGCTATGGGTCAATTGGTAAATTTCTTTTACACTATCCAAGGTGAGGTGGCTGGAGCGGTGGCAGCTTCTAATTTTGATACTTACTTGGCACCATTTATTCGCTATGACAAATTAAATTATGATCAAGTAAAACAGGCGATGCAGGAGTTTATTTTTAATATGAATGTGCCGACGAGAGTTGGTTTTCAGACTCCTTTTACTAATGTGACTCTTGATCTAAAACCAAGCAAAATGGTAGGTGAGGAAGCGGTCATTATTGGAGGAAAGCCAGTTAATGCTAAGTATAAAGATTTTCAAAAAGAAATAGATATGTTTAATAGGGCTTTTGCGGAAGTGATGATGGATGGTGATTCTCAAGGTCGAGTTTTTACTTTTCCAATTCCTACTTATTCAATTACTAAAGATTTTGATTGGGATAATAAAAATTTGGAGCCAGTATGGGAGATGACCAGAAAATATGGTATTCCTTATTTTTCTAACTTCGTTAATTCGGATATGAGTCCTGATGATGCTCGATCAATGTGTTGTCGTTTGAGATTGGACAATACGGTTTTGCGAAAAAGAGGAGGATTGTTTGCGGCTAACCCTTTGACTGGTTCAATTGGAGTAGTAACTATAAATTTACCTAGAATTGGCTATTTGGCTAAAAAAGAATCCAGTAATTTGGAACAGGCTAAGAGAAAATTTTATTCTCGTTTGGCCAAGATGATGGATTTGGCAAAGGAGTCTTTGGTCATCAAGAGAGATGAGGTAGAGATGTTGACACAAAAAGGTCTTTATCCATATTGTAGTTATTATTTGACCGAAATTTACAATAGAAATGGAGTCTATTGGAGAAACCATTTTAATACTATTGGTCTAAACGGAATGAATGAAGCCCTCTTAAATATGATGGGAAAAGGGATTGCTGACCCAGAAGCCAAAGAATTTGCCAAAGAGGTAATGGATTATATGAGAAGTAAGATTTTGACTTATCAGACAGAAACGGGAGAAATGTTTAATCTTGAGGCAACACCAGCTGAAGGGACAGGCTATCGTTTTGCTAGATTGGATAAGACAAAGTTTAAAGATATTGTTTGTGTTAATGAGGAAAATTATAAAAAGAATAAAGAACCACCTTTTTATACTAATTCGACTCATTTGCCAGTTAATTATACTGATGATTTTTTTGAAGCTTTGGATCACCAAGATGATTTGCAGACTCGATACAATGGAGGAACAGTTTTGCATGGCTTCATGACAGAAAGTTTGCCTGATATTGAAGCGGTCAAAAAATTAGTTAAAATGATTTCTTCCAAATATCATTTACCTTATTTTTCGATTACACCAACTTTCTCTATTTGTCCGATTCACGGGTATTTGCCCGGTGAGCATGAATATTGCCCAAAATGTGACAAAGAGATAGGGTATAAGGCGAAGGTTAAAAATTTAAAAAGGAGAAAAAAATGAAAAAGCAAAGAACTAGATGTGAGGTTTTTTCAAGAATTGTTGGTTATTTGAGACCAGTTTCCCAATGGAACGAAGGTAAGACAGCTGAGTATAAAATGAGAACTGAGTATTCAGCTTCTGATATTTTATGAAAATAGCCGGTCTACAAAAAACAACTTTTTTGGATTATCCGGACAAAGTGGCATGCGTTATATTCACAGCAGGGTGTAATATGCGCTGCCCTTTTTGTCATAACAGGGAATTAGTTTTTATGGATAAAATTAGTGAATCAGCAAATAAGCAAATTAGTGAATCAGATTTTTTTAGTTTTTTGGAAAAAAGAAAAGATATTTTGGAAGGAGTAGTGATTACTGGTGGGGAGCCAACTTTGCAACCTGATCTAGAAGATTTTTGTAAAAAAGTTAAAGAAAAAGGTTTTTTGGTGAAACTGGATACCAATGGGACTAATCCCGATATGGTTAAAAGATTGATGGATAAAAAATTGATTGATTTTGTGGCAATGGATATGAAAAATGATTTTGAAAATTATCAAAAAACAGTAGGAGTGAGGGTAGATTTGGTAAAAATTAAAAAATCGATTGAGTTGATTAAAAATTGGGGTGGAGATTATGAGTTTAGAACGACAGTAGTACCGACTTTGCACAGCAAAAAAAATATAGAAAATATTTTGAAAATTGTCCCTAAAGATAAATTGGTTTTGCAAAGATTTAGGCCTAATAATTGCTTGGATGACGCGTTTATTAAATTGGATCCAGTAGAAAAAGAAGATATTGAAGCATTTGATTTGGGAGTAAAAATTAGGTAAGATGAAGTGTATGAAAAAAAATAAAATTTCTTTAAATAAAGGCAGTGGGGTAGCTGTCTTGGTTATTTTGGTAGCTTTGATTTTTGTTTTACCTTTGAGGTTGATCAATTGGGGAAAGATTAATATTGGTCAAGATCAAGGAATTACGGTAGTGGGAGAAGCTAATTCTCAAGAAAAAAATCAAATTGCTTCTTTTAGTGCTGGGGTGAGTGTTAATGATAAAGACAAAAGTAAGGCAGTTGGTGAAGTGAATGAAAAAATCAATCAGTTAGTCGTTGATTTGAAAGAATTTGGAATTAATGAAAATGATATTAAAACTAGAGATATGAGTATCCATGAAGGGGAAAGATATGAGACTAGAGAAAAATTGTGGTATGCCAGTAATAATATTGAAATAGTCTTGAGAGATTTGGATAAGGCTAATGATTTGGCTGATTTATTATCCCAAAGTGGAGCGACAAATGTTTATGGTCCTAATTTAAGGATGGATGATACTAGTGAAATAGAAAAGACTTTGTATGATAGTGCTTTGAGTAATGCTCGAGAAAAGGCTGAATTAATTGCCAAAGCTTCAGGAAGAAAACTGGGTAAAGTATTGAGTGTTGTCGAGGGGAGCGGGGGAACTTATGATAATGTACCGATACTGAGAGATTTTAAAGAAGGATTGGGTGGGGCGAGTATTGAGCCAGGGACAAGTACAGTAAGTAAGACTTTAACAGTTGTCTTTGAATTAAAATAAGATATGAAAGTTAAATTGGTAGCATGGACTAAAGAGGCTGAAAAAAATGTAACCGCGGCGATTAGACAGTGCTATAGCCCGATAGGGGCGATAGGCTTGAGGAAAAAGATTGACAAAGAGACACAAGCGAGATTGATTAAGCAGGTATTGGGTTCGGGTCATACTTCAACGATTGAGCATGCGGTCTTTACTTTTGCAATTGAGGGAGTCTCCAGGGCTTTGACTCATCAATTGGTAAGACACAGGATTGCTTCTTTTTCACAACAATCTCAGCGATATGTGGATTTATCCAAAAAGAAATTAAAATATATTACCCCACCGGAAGTATCTGGTCAAAAAGATATCAAAAAAGAATATCAAAAGACGATGAATTTGATAGAAAAACAGTATAAAAAGATGATTAGTCTAGGAATTAAGCCAGAAGACGCGAGATATATTTTGCCAAATGCTTGTGAGACAAAAATCGTGTTGACAATGAATGCGAGGTCTTTGCTTAACTTTTTTGCTGAGAGATGTTGTAATCGAGCTCAATGGGAGATTAGACAATTGGCTAATCTGATGTTGATTCAAGCCAAAAAAGTAGCACCAAATTTGTTTCAAAGTGCAGGGCCTAGTTGTGAGACAGAGAAGATTTGTTGGGAAGGGAAGATGAGTTGTGGTAAATGGAAAGCGATTAAAAATGCACAATTATTGTCTAGAATTTAATTATGAAATTTCTTATTAAATTTTTTCTGCGCTGGTGAATCTGCATTGCAGGTTCAAGGCTTGAAAAAACATAATTTCGAAATTTCTGTTATTTATTTATATAAATATGTAAATATGAAAAAAGGGAGATTTGTAGTTTTTGAGGGGATTGATGGTTGTGGTAAGTCGACACAGATTGAAAAATTGTATGATTTTTTGAAGAAAAAAGGGGAAAAAGTAATGATGACTCGAGAGCATCAGAGACAGGGGGTTGGTTTGTTTATTGAGGATGTTTTGAATGGTAAAAAAACTATTGATCCTTTAGCGCTGGAAGTTTGTTTTATTGCTGATAGATGTGATCATAGTAATAGGGTAATTGGTCCTAATTTGGATGAGGGGAAAATAGTTTTGTGCGATAGATATTATTGGTCAACGGTGGCTTATAGCCATAGTCATTATCGAGATTGGATGTTGGAAGTGAATAGAAAAATTGGGATTGAGCCAGATTTGGTGATTTTTGTTGATACAACACCAAAGGTGGCGATGGAGAGGATTGGTAAGGGGAGAAGTACAAAAACTATTTTTGAAAAAGAGAAGAAATTGATCAAGATTAGAAAAAGATATCAATGGTTGGTCAAAAATGATCCAGTTAAAAAAATAGTAATTGATGGAAATCAGTCAGTACAAGAGATATTTGAAGAAATTCTTGATAAACTAGGACATGGACAAAATATTTAATTTGATAGACAAAGAAGAAAGGAGACAATTTACTGGTATCCAGTTGATTCCTAGCGAAAACATAGTTTCGGGAGCGGTTTTGGAAGCGGTGGGGAGTTGTTTGACTAATAAATACGCCGAAGGTTATGTGGGCAAGAGGTATTATCAGGGTAATCGATTTGTCGATGAGATAGAGCAATTGGCGATAGATAGAGCCAAAGAATTGTTTGGTTTTGAGGCGGTAAATGTACAGGCTTATTCGGGTAGTCCAGCCAATAGTGCTATCTTGTTTGCTCTTTTGGAAAAGGGAGATAAAATTTGTGGTTTGAGGTTGTCGGCGGGGGGACATTTGACTCATGGTCATCCCCGGATTACTTTTTCGGGAAAATATTTTGATAGTGTTCAGTATGATGTCGAAAAAGATGGCCGAATTGATTATAAAAAATTAGCGAAATTGGTCAAAGCAGAAAAACCAAAATTGATTTTTGCAGGGACGACAGCTTATCCTTTTGAACTAGATTTTAAAAAGTTTGGGGAAATTGCTGATAGTGTGGGTGCCTGGCTAGTGGCGGATATTTCTCATATTGCAGGATTGGTGGCGACAGGGGAGCATATGAGTCCAGTAGATTATGTTGATGTGGTAATGACAACGACACATAAGACTTTGAGAGGGCCAAGAGGGGCAATCATTGGAATAACTAAAAAAGGCTTGAAGAGAGATGTAGATTTGGCTAAAAAAATTGATAAAGCGGTTTTTCCTGGGCTTCAGGGTGGTCCGCATGTTAATAATATTGCTGGAATTGCGGTGGCTTTGAGTGAAGCAATGACAATGGACTATATAAAATATGCTAATCAAGTGAAACTTAATGCTAAGGTTTTGGCAGAGACTTTGAAGAACAAAGGTTATCGAGTTTTTGGGACAGAAAATCATTTGATGGTGGTGGATGTAGGTAAAGAAAAAGGAAAACAAGCTGCGGTGGCTTTGGAGGAGGAGGGTATTTATTGTAACGCCAACACCATTCCTCATGACGAAGGTAGTCCACTTAAACCATCGGGAATTAGATTAGGTAGTCCTTGTGAAACGACTAAAGGGAAGAAGGAAGAGGAATTTATTTGGATTGCCGAGAAGATAGATAAAGTGCTACGGGGATTAAAATAATTATTGACAGAATAATGGCAATATGGTATTTTAATATTATGCAGACATGTAGTGTTCAAAAAACCACTTTATATTTTAATACTGATTTGTATTATCAGGTTAAATTAGAGGCTTTAAAGAGAAATAAATCAATAACTGAATTGATGACTGAGGCAATAATTAAATCGCTGGATTTGAAGTTTGTTAATAAAAAGAAGAGTATTTGGGCTGTGCTTGATAAGTTTGCTAAAAAACCATACAAAGGAAGTGTTCCAAAGGATTTGAGTACTAATGATAAATATTTATGGGGAGATAAAATATGATTTTTATTGATGCTGATGCATATATTGCTTTGTATGTTGAAAAAGATGCTAATCATAAGAAGGCGATTTTAAAATTAGACAAATTAAAAAAGATGAATGAAAAAGCAATGACTAGTTTTGATGTTATTTCTGAGGTGTCGACTAAATTAAGTTATTTTATGACCAAAGGATTGGCATTATCATTTATTAATGATATTATAAATTCTGATATTGTAATTGATTATGTTTCTAAAGATAAAATTAGTGGAGTAATGAAACTTTTTGAAAAACAAAAATCAAAAAGGGTGTCTATAACTGATTGTGTGAATATGTATTTGGCTAGTGAGAGGAAAGTTGAGTGTTTTTTTTCTTTTGATAAGCATTACAAACAGAATGGTTTCAAATTAATATAAATTAGTTAGATTCGTCGTTGTGTTATCCTCTACATATTAGTAGATGATAATTGAACAAGTTTTGTATGAAGAGAAGAATTTATTTGGATTGCCGAGAAGATAGATAAAGTATTAAAAAATATCTGAGTATTGACAGGTGTATTACAATGTTATACAATTGTTGTATGAAATTAAATAAAATACCTAGATTTAAGGATATGAAGGAAGAAGCAAAGTTTTGGGATAAAAATGATATTTCTGATTTTTTGCCAGAGATGAAAAAAGTAAAAATGGTTTATAAGAAGAAAGCAAATAAAGAGGAGATGGTAGTGGTTAGAGTGCAAACAGATATAAAAAATAGATTGGAAAAAGTAGCTGATAGTCAAGGTTTGGCATTATCGACCATGCTTAGAATGTGGTTTATTGATAGATTGAAACAAGGCATATAATCCCAGTATAAAGCCGAGGTATTGGAGGAGTTGGGGCCAGAAGAGATAGTAGACTTTAGATTGTAGATCGTAGGTAACTGGTAATTGCCAGCCGTTGGCCCAATTGTTGACAAGGATATGGTCTTTTAGAAATACTGCTTTATACCCATCAAAATAAAAGGCGAGCCAGCCGGGATGGTAGGCTTGGGGGTAGAGTAAATATGACGTATTTTGATGTTGTTGTTCAGAAATGATTTTGGTATTGATAATTTCTTTGTAGGGAATTTGATATATTTCTATATCTTTAATGTCATTTATGCTGGTTTTTTTGTTAAAGGTAGTATTGTTAAAAAGGATGGTTAAACTTTTGTCAAAATTGTTATCTTTGTGTTGTGGGATAACAAACCAAGCTTTTTGCCAATCTTTATTTTTTTCTAATTTGGTAGTGAAGAATGTTTGTTTTGATTGTTCGCTGAAGGCGCTGACAATAAGAGGATAATTGTTGACATGTCGGTAAGTAATTTTGACAAGATAAGAATTGTCGTATGAAATATCTGGAAAATATTTACCCAAAAGATTGTTGGTTGAAGATGATTTGAGACGGATAAAATTTTGATTTTCAGTGATTATTTCTTGGGAATTTTTGGGATTATCAATTTTTGGATTGAGATCTGACTGAGTGGGATTGGAAAAAGAATAAGTTTTGTAAATAGGAAAAGGATTGTCATCTATAAAAAGAGTATCGTTTTCTGTTTTTATCTGAAAAGGTATTTCATTTTGGAGTCTGTTGGTAAATAAATTAGCAAAAGGATAAATTATTTGGGGACTAGAGGAGGAGATGTAGTGATGGTGATTATTAAAAGCGATGTCTTGATAAAAAAAGTTATTTTGTTTGATGTTTTTTGGGTTGTAAATTATTTTTGGGGAAGTATCAAAATTAGTTTTATAGATATAGATATTGTCAAATTGAGCTTCAAGGGTAAGATTATCCATATTTTTGAGCATTTCTCGGGTGCGAATAGCATTGCTACCATAGATTGGTTCATCTGGGTAAATAATATCATTGTCAAAAATAATGTAGGAAATGAAATATTTTTCAATTATCTGATCAAGAAGTTCTTGGTCTTGTTTTTGGATGGCATAATTTAATTCCCAATAATATTGCTCATTTTTTAAACTCCAAACATCAAAAGCTCTGTCTAAAATTGGTTGTTCAATTCCATACCAAAGAAAGCCAGAGCCAGTAATACCGTGACGATAATTGGTCCAGCCCCAGTAACTACCAGAGGGGAGATTGGCTATTCGAGAGTTTTTTGGTTTGCTTTTGAAAAAGTTGATTAGTTGAGTATAAGAAGAAGGAATTGTTTGACGCATTGAGGGGTAAATATAGTTACCTTTAAAAGCAGGGTAAGATGAGATAAAAATAATAATTATAATTAAAGTGTAGATAATTTTTTTAATTTTTTGATTTAATTTGCTAATAGATTGAAGTCCCAGGGCAAAAAGAATAGTAAAGCAAAAACTAGCAGGAACAATAAATTTGGTAAAAGGGGAGCGGAAAACTTGGTTTAAAATTGATATTTGTCGGGTGAGATGGTTTATAAAATTAAAGGGAGGAGTGCTTGATAAAAGGGCAATAGCGCAAATGAAGAAAAGAGAGAGAAGTCCTATGTGTTTGTAATTTTTGTTTTTTTGGAAAATAAGTTTGATTAGACCAAGGACAACTATGAGACTAAGGGAGTAGGTTAATAATAGAATAAGGGGAGAAGAAAAATGCTGGGTCCAAG
>Ga0334895_1004121_pt1 | contig 10562 bp, 8 predicted proteins | sample GraSluR3_MG_7_FD_207229 | JGI IMG/M metagenome (GOLD analysis project Ga0334895, IMG submission 207229) | Sludge microbial communities from methane-producing bioreactor in Wageningen University, Netherlands - Granular Sludge_31_05-R3 | ecosystem: Engineered > Bioreactor > Anaerobic > Unclassified... | reverse complement strand
CCTTTGACCATAACCCCAAGCTCACCAACCTGATGCTGGATCCGTTCTTCCGAGACGAGATTCTGGCGCGTCAGGGCGCACTGCGGCGCGTCATCACCACGGCCATCACCATGGGCGTCTCGGTGCACGCCTTTGCGTCATCGCTGGCCTACTTTGACGCCTATCGCACCAAGCGACTGCCGGCCAACCTGACGCAGGGGCAGCGCGACTACTTTGGGGCTCACACCTACCGCCGCATCGACAAGGAAGGTTCCTTTCACACCGAGTGGACCGAGTAGGGTGGGCCTGTCAGGAACCGAGAGGGGGCATGGGTGAAGCGGCGCAACGTGATTGTGGCCCAATCGGGCGGGCCGTCGCCGGTCATCAATAGCAGCTTGCGGGGCCTGGTCGAGGCCATGCGTGCCGATCCGGGCACGTTCGGCACCGTCTATGCCGGGGTGAATGGCATCGAGGGCGTGCTGCGCGAGGAGCTACTGGACCTCTCCGCTCAACCGTCGGAAGAGATCGCCCTGCTGGGAACCACGCCCGCGGCTGGCGCCATCGGCACCTGCCGCTACAAGCTGCGCGAGAGCCAGCGCGAGGATTTCGGCCGGGTGCTGGCCGTCTTGGATGCGCAGGATGTGGGCACGTTCGTCTATATCGGCGGCAACGACTCGATGGATACGGCCAACAAGGTGGCGCGGCTGGCTCACGAGCGCGGCGCCGACGTGGCCGGCATCGGCGTGCCCAAGACGATTGACAACGACGTGGGCGACCCCGAGTTTCGGCTGATCGACCACACCCCCGGCTATGGCAGCGTGGCGCGTTACTGGGCCTATGCGGTCCAGCGCGCCAACGAGGAGAACGGCGGCTCGTTTCCGGCGGACCCGGTGCTGGTGATGCAGGCCATGGGACGGCGGATCGGCTACATCCCGGCAGCCGCCCGCCTGGCAGACCCGGATCGGGAGATGCCGCTGCTGATCCTGCTGGCCGAGATGCGGCCCACGCTGCCCGAGATCGCCGACCGGGTCAACGATCTGCTGCGGACGCGGGGGCGGGCCATCGTGGTGCTCAGCGAGGGGTTGGAGCTGGCCGACCTCGGCGCGACCAAGGACTCGTTCGGCCACACCCAGTTCTCGGCCAGCGAGACGACGGTGGCCCAGGTAGTAATCAACTACCTGAACCGGCAGGGGCTAGCCGCTCGGGGCAGCGCCCGCAGCGACGTGCCGGGCACGCTCCAGCGGCATGACATCGCCTACGCCTCGACAGTGGATCTGGCAGAGGCTTATGCCGTGGGGTGCAAGGCGGCCGAGCTGGCGGGGCAGGGCATCTCGGGCATGATGGCCACGATCCTGCGACAGCCTGGGGCCACCTATGCGGTGCGCTATGATCAGGTGCCGCTGGAAGCGGTGGCCAACTCGGAGCGCACGTTCCCCGAGGCCTGGATCGACCGAGACGCGTGTGACGTCACCGATGCGTTCGTCCGCTACGCGCGGCCGCTGATTGGTGAGGGTTGGCCCTCGGTGCCGCTGGTGGATGGGCGGATGCGCTTTGCCCGGTTGGAGCGCGTGCTGGCTCCGCAGCGGCTGTCCGCCTATACCCCCGAGGCCTATCGCTAGAAGCCGACGCTTGGTCTAGCCCAGGCGCTCCAGCGCCCGGCCGATGGCGGCGATGGCGTGATCGATCTCCTCGGCGGTGGTATTGCGGCCTACGGAAAAACGGAGCGTGCCTCTGGCATAGGCCAGGGGCACGCCCAGGGCGCGCAGCGTGTCCGACACCGTGACATCGCCCGCATGGCAGGCGGCGCCAGCGGACGCGGCCACCTCATCGGCCAGCTCCACCAGCAGGTCTTCGGCCTCGATGCCGCGAAACCCCACGCTGAGCGTGTTGGGCAGCCGTTCGATGGGGTGCCCGTGCATGCGGATGTCGGCGCCAAGGCGGCGCAGGCCGCTCTCGAGCCGGTCTCGCATGGCGGACAGATGTGATGCATCCTGCTCCAGGTGGGGTTGCACCAACGTCGCTGCCGCCCCCAGGCCCACGATGCCGATCAGGTTCTCGGTCCCTGGACGAAGGCCCCGCTCGTGGCCGGCGCCGCGGGTGAACGGATGCAGGGGGGTGCCCGCGCGCACATAGAGGGCGCCGACGCCCTTGGGGGCATAGAGCTTGTGCCCGGCGATGCTGAGCAGATCCACGCCCAAGGCCTCGACGTCCACCGGAACCTTGCCGGGCGTCTGGGCGGCATCGGTATGGACGAGGGCTCCCGCGGCGTGGGCCAGCCGGACGATCTCGGCGATGGGCTGGACGGTGCCGACCTCGTTATTGGCGTGCATGATGGTGACGAGAATAGTGTCCTCACGAAGCGCGTTGGCGAGATCGTCTGGAGACACGCGGCCATGCTCATCAACGGGGAGGGTGGTTACGGCAAAGCCGAGCGATGCCAGCGCGCGGCACGGCTCTATCACCGCCGGATGCTCGATGGAGCTGGTGATGATGTGACGGCCTCGCTCCCGCAGCGCTTGTACCACGCCGCTGATCGCCAGGTTGTTGGCCTCGGTGCCGCCGCTGGTAAAGAGCACCTCGTCGGGGTTGCATCCGAGCATCGCGGCTACGTCGGCCCGCGCGCCCTCCACCGCCCGCTTGGCGGCGATGCCATAGCTGTGCGGACTGCTGGGGTTGCCAAAGAGCTCTCCCAGGCAGGGCGTGATGGCCTCGGCCACCTCGGGCGCGATGGGGGTGGTGGCGTTATAGTCTAGGTAGATGGGCATCTGCATGGTGCCTCCTTCCAGACAAGCTCCTCCATACATGATACGTCCGGGCGCACATGAGCGCAAATAGTTTAGCTTGATAGGTCGATCACTTGAGAATTGCATCGGCGGCGCAGCTATGCTATGCTCGCATCAGCCGAGAGCTGTTCGCAAGGAGTAAGTGACCATGCCTCCCATTCAGGTCAAGCCTGGGATTCACTGGATCGGCGTCAACGATCGCACCACCGACCTCTTTGAGGGCCTTTGGCCCATCACCAGCGAGGGCGTCTCTTACAATAGCTATCTGGTCCAGAGCGACAAGGTGGCTCTAGTGGACTTGGCCAAGGCGGCCCAAGAGGGTTCGTTCTTTGACCAGCTCGCGCAACTGGTAGACCCCACCGAGCTGGACTATGTGGTGATGAACCACATGGAGCCGGACCACACCGGATCGTTGCGGGCGTTGCAGCACCTAGCGCCTCGCGCCGAGTTTGTGGTCTCGCCCAAGGCCAAGGCGATGCTGGCGGCCTACTATGGCATCACCGACCGGGTGCGGGTGGTGGAGGACGGGGAGAGCATCTCGCTGGGCCAGCGCGAGTTGCGCTTTTACCATACGCCTTTTGTGCACTGGCCCGAGACCATGGTGACCTACGAGACCGCGCAGCGGGTGCTCTTTTCCTGCGATGCGTTCGGCGGGTATGGGGCGCTTCGCGGCACCATCTTTGATGATCAATGCACGGATCCCGCGTTCTATGAGCGGGAGGCGTTGCGCTACTATGTGAACATCGTGGCCAAATACAGCCGTCCGACGTTGATGGCCATCGAAAAGCTGGGCGGGTTGGATATCGACGTGATCGCGCCCTCCCACGGGCTGGTGTGGCGCAGCGATCCCTTGCGCATCGTGGAGCTGTACCGGGCTTGGGCGGCTTACGCCACCGGGCCCGGCGATCCCGGCATCACCCTGGTATACGGCTCCATGTACGGGAGCACTGAGGCCATGATGAACGCCGTGGCTGAGGGTGCCTCGAGCACGGGCCTGCAGGTGGCCATCTATGATGCGGCGCGCGCTCACGGCAGCTATATTCTGCCATCGCTCTGGACCCGCCGCGGCGTGCTGATCGGCGCACCCACCTATGAGGGCAACCTGTTCCCGCCGGTAGCCGAGACACTGCGTCTGGCCGGCGCCAAGCGCATCCAGCGCAGACTGGTGGGTTACTTTGGCAGCTATGGCTGGAGCGGCGGCGCCCGCAAAGAGTGCCAGCAGCTAGCCGAAGATCTCAAGTGGGATTGGTGGGACGCCCTGGAGTTCAACGGTGCGGCGACCCGCGCGCAACTAGCTGAGGGCGAGGCTTTCGGGCGGCGGTTTGCCGAGGCGGTAGCGGCCAACGGGGCATAGCCTGGAATGCAAAACAGGGCGGGTGCTCCCCGCCCTGTTCTCGTCTCGATAGCGCGCCTAGCGCGTGCTGCCTTCGGTCTTGTACGTGGTACGACGGCTCTTGCGGAGCTTTTTGGCGGCCTTGCGCTTGCGCTCTTGCGAGGGCTTTTCGTAGAAACGCCGACGTCGTGTCTCGGACAGAACGCGCTCCTCTTGCACCTCTTTGCGAAAGCGGCGCAAGAGTCCCTCAAACGACTCGCCATCACGGCGAAGCACCTGTGTCACCTTGCTCGTGTCCTTTCTCAAGGTAGGGCGTGCCCGCGGCACGCAGGCGGGGCCAAAGGCCCAGATAAACGGCGGCCGGGTCGGTTATGATCCGGTGTCGTTGCACAGGCACCCTTTGCAGCCAGATCCCACGGCGCTATGGTCGCGGCGTGTTGCTGTGTGTGCTTGTGCTCGCCTCACCCCCCTTCGAGAATCGCACGCGCATCGGCGTGTACCAGTCACTGTCCAACTAGAGCGGCCAGGACCGCCCTATGCCGAGATTCTACCATAGGTCTCAAGCGGCGCAAACTCGAGCTAGGAATGATCGTCGTCCAGCCGGATGTGCAGCTCTTTGAGCTGGCGCTCCGAGATGGGCGAGGGCGCGTCGGTCATCAGGTCTATGGCGTTCTGAGACTTGGGAAAGGCCATGACTTCGCGGATATTGGGCTCGCCCGCCAGCAGCATGACCAATCGGGCGATGCCCCAGGCGAGGCCGCCATGGGGCGGCGCGCCGAACTCGAACGCATCCAACAGATGCCCGAACTGGGCCCGCGCTTCCTCCTCCGACAGACCGATGGCGCGGAACATGCGCGACTGGACGTCACGGCGATGGATGCGGATGCTGCCGCCGCCAATCTCGTAGCCGTTGCAGATCACATCGTACGCCTTGGCGCGGACGCGAGCTGGGTCGCTTTCCAGCAAGGGCAGGTCCTCGTCCAGCGCCGAGGTAAAGGGATGATGGGTCGCAGAGTAGCGTCCTTCCTCGTCGTCCCACTCCAGGAGCGGAAAGTCGGTGACCCAGGCAAAGGCCAGGACGTCCTCGTCGGCCAGACCGAGTCGACGCCCCTGTTGCGACCGCAAACTTCCCAGGACAGTGCAAGCTGTCTGCCAGGCGTCGGCGACGATCAGAACCAGGTCGCCCGAACCTGCGCCCGTCCGCTCGGCGATGGCAACGAACTCGGCATCGCTGAGGAAACGCTTGGCGGAGGAGCGGATCTCGTCCTCGCCATAGGCGATCCAGATCAGCCCCTTGGCGCCGAGAGCCTGGGCGTCCTCGCTGAGCGCATCGATCTCGCGGCGGGAGTAGGCTGCGCCGCCGGGCACGCAGATGGCCTTGGCCACGCCACCCTCTGCCACGGTAGCGGAGAGCACGCGGAACCCGCTCTGCGCGGCAATGTCGCCCAGATCGGCGAGCTCCATGCCGAACCGAAGGTCGGGATGGTCGCTGCCAAAGCGATCCATGGTCTCCTGGTAGGTGAGCCTTGGGAAGGGTGCGCGCATGATGCGCTTGTCGCTGACGGCGGGGACCAGCTCGATGAGGAGATCCTCGCTGAGATGCATCACATCGGCGGCGTCCACAAACGACATTTCCAGGTCGAGCTGGGTGAACTCGGGCTGTCGATCGGCGCGCTGGTCCTCGTCACGGAAACAGCGTGCGATCTGAAAGTAGCGCTCAAAGCCCGAAACCATCAGGAGCTGCTTGAGCTGCTGCGGCGACTGGGGCAGCGCATAGAACTTGTGGCGGTGGATGCGGCTCGGCACCACATAGTCGCGAGCCCCCTCGGGCGTGCTCTTGATCAAGATAGGGGTCTCGATCTCGAGAAAGTCGCGATCGGAGAGCCAATTGCGGATAAAGCGCACAGTCTCGTGTCGCAGGATGATATTGCGCTGCATCCGCGGGCGGCGCAGGTCCAGATACCGGTATCGGAGCCTCAGGCTCTCGTCGACGTCGGACTCTTCGTTGATGTAAAAGACAGGGGTCTTGGCCTCGTTGAGCACGACCAGCTCGGTGGCGGCCACCTCGACCTCGCCGGTGGGGAGCCCAGGATTCTGGAGCCCCTCGGGGCGACGGCGCACCTCGCCCGTCACCTGCACGACGTACTCGTTCCGAAGCGAGGATGCCAGGTGGTGCACGTCGACATCGGCGCTAGAGTTGAACACCACCTGGGTGATCCCCCAGCGGTCGCGCAGATCGACAAAGATCAGGTTGCCATGGTCTCGGCGGCGGTGGACCCAGCCCGCAAGCTGGACCCTGCTGCCGATGTCGGTCGCGCGTAGCGCGCCGCACGTGTGTGTCTTGAGCATGGGCTGGCTCCTCTCGGCGGAGACGCGATTCTCCTCACTTGGATACAGGATTATAGCTGCTCTTGGGGCAGCGGCAAACGTAGCGTGCCGTAGGAGCCGAGGGCATTTGCAGCCCCCAAGGGGGCCGGGTATATTGCTGCCGTGCACCGCGTCACCCGCGACAGAGAGGAGAGGCCGATGGCTGCGGACGAATGCTGTGAGCGTCTGCTGGATTTGGACCCCGCCGTGCGCGAGCAGGCTCTGAACGAGTTGCTGGCAGATGCTGAGCGCGGTGCGTTGGTTTTCCCGTCGGAGCGGCCGGTGGTCAATATGCACTGCCATAGTTTCTACTCGTACAATGGCTACGGACACTCTCCCGCATCCCTGGCCTGGCTGGCCAAGAGCCAGGGATGGCATGCCCTGGGGGTGGTGGATTTCGATGTGTTGGATGCGCTCGATGAGACCTATCGGGTCTGCGATCGCCTGGGCATGCGGGTGTCATCCGGCCTCGAGACGCGGGTGTACGTGGCCGAATTCGCTGATCGCGAGATCAACTCTCCCGGCGAGCCTGGCATCTTTTACTTTGTGGGGATGGGGTTTCCGGCGCAAGAGCCGCCAGAGGTTGCGGCGCCTGTGCTCCAGGCGATGCGCGATGGTGCCGAGGTGCGCAACCGCGAGATGGCCGATCGCATCAACGCGTATCTCGATCCTGTCGCTATCGATTATGATGCCGACGTGATCCCGCTGACACCCTCTGGGAACGCCACCGAGCGGCACATGCTGGTGGCCTATGATGCCGCGGCGAGGCGGGTCTGGACCGATCGGGCGGCGCTGGTGGCGTTCTGGGCAGAAGTGTTAGGTGTGGACCAGGCCACGATGGCGGGCAGCCTGGGCGAGGTGCCCGGGGTCAACGATCTGATCCGATCCAAGCTGATGAAGCAAGGGGGGGTAGGCTATGTTGCCCCCGGCCCGGCGACATTTCCGCCCCTGGGGACGGTGGCAGAGGCCATTCTGGCTTGTGGCGCGCTGCCACTGGCGGCCTGGCTGGACGGATCCTCGGCGGGCGAGGCGGCCCTGGATGAGCTGCTAGAGTTGAACGTTGCGCATGGCGTGGCCGGGGTGGTGGTGATCCCAGAGCGGAATTGGAACTTTGGCGATGTCGAGGTACGCCGGGCCAAGGTTCGCGAGCTGGATCGGCTGATGGCGACGGCGCGCGCTATGCACCTGCCCATCGTGGCCGGCACCGAGATGAACAAGGCCGGACAGCCGGTCCTAGACGACTTTGACGCGGCGCCCTTGGCGCCGTACCGGCGCGAACTGGTCGGGGGAGCTGACTGGTGCTGTGGGCACACCTTGTTGGCGCGAACTTGTGGCCTGGGCTATCAGAGCGAGTGGGCCACGCAGTCTCTGCCGGAGCGCAAGGCCCGCAACGTCTTTTACCAGGAGGTGGGGGCGCGCGTTGTTCCCAGCCAGATCGGCAACCAGCGCCTGGCGAAGATCGACACGGCTTGGGAGCCGGGACGCGTTCTGGAGGAGATCCGTAGCTGGTAGCCGGGATTGCGGATGCGAGGGGCGGGCGCCTGAAGGAGCGCCCGCCTGGGTATCGGGCTACTGCTGCCGCAGATTCACGTGCTCAAAGCAGCCGCCTTGGGCCTTGAACTCGAGATCCTCATGGCCAACGAGCTCGACCTCCTCGCCCTCGACGACCATAGAGACGATCTTGACCTTGAGCCCCTTATCGAGAAAGAACTCGTACCAGCCCGCCTCATTGCTGCGCGCCGGCGTGTCATAGGGCCAACCGTTCAGCGTGATCCACACGTAGGCATTGGCCAGGACGTTGCCATCGCGATCGAACACCTGACCCTTGACCGAGCCGATGTCAGATCCGTGCGGCTCGCACCCGAGATACTCGATGGCAAACCGTCCGGCCAATGGGCTGACCGTCTCGGTTGGTGTTACAGTCGCGGTCTCCTCTGGCGTAGGCGAGACGGCGGGCGTCAAGGTGGGCGCCAGCGTGGCCGCGGACGTGGCTCCCGGAGTTGCGGTGGCGGCGATGGATTGGGGCGTTGCGGTCATGACTAGAATGGTAGGCGGCGGCGTACCGGTGGGCGCAACCTCGGCGGTGGCTGGTGGTGCTGCGGTCTCAGTCGGTTCGGGCGTTTTGGCGGCTAGCAGCTCATCGAATGCGCCCATGCGGTACAATACGAACACGCCAGCACATGCCGCGACGAGCATGATGGTGAGCGCCACCACGGCGATGATCAGGATCGGTCGCTGGCTCGGCTGCTGGTACTCGGCAAACTCTTCGCCGTCATGGCTCGGCATGGTAGCCTCCTTGTCACCCGGCACGCTCGGCAGGGATAAGCATCATGGTGCAGAGTGCACGCTACTCTGCGGGCGTTTCTGCGTAAGGTATACAGGCAAACATCATTGAGGGGACGGATATGTCCGAACTCGTCGATCTCTTTCGCACCAAGGCTGAGGATCTGATTGCCAGCATCAATCGTGCCGGTGGGCTCAAAGCCACTGTCGAGGCTCTCCGCAAGCAGATGGAGGTCTCCGACCGCCGCCGAGCCGTCGCCCGTGCCAAGGCGGATATCAAGCGCACGCACGAGCAGATCACTGACATGGTGACGGCCGTCGGCTTGCAGGTAGTCGCTCTGCACGAAGCGAAAAAGCTCCAGGTGGCCGAGCTGGATCCGCTATGCTCCCAGATCGTCGAACTGCGCAGCACGGTACGCGAGCTCGAGACCGATCTGGCTCGTTTGGAGGCGGAGGCCGAGGCAGCGGTGGCTCGCGATGCGGGCGACCATTGCCGGGCGTGCGGCAAGCCGATCCAGCCCGGGTTACGCTTCTGCCCGCACTGTGGCGTCACCCTCGCCCCTCCTGCGCCAACGTGTCCTCACTGCAGCAGCCCCGTCCGGGCGCAAGCCAAGTTCTGCTCGCGTTGCGGTAGACCTATCGACGGCGCTGCCGGGTCAGCCTAACCGTGGTTGCTGGTAGATCGCGTCCAGATCCGCCGAGATGACGCCGCTCGCCAGACTGGCGAGCATGTTCTCGGTGACGATGAACAGCGGACTGGGGAGCTCATCCAGCGGGTGCCATTCCCAGCCCTCGCATCGATCGGGCTCGAGGTTACGAGGTTCACCATAGGGGGCCTCGCAGACCACGTCCACGTCCACAAAGTGTCGGTCGGGGCCCCATAGATAGCTGCCGACAGATAGCAGCCGGATGTTTTCGATCTCGAGGCCGCACTCTTCGTGAACCTCTCGGCGTGCGGTGGCGGCCAGGCTCTCGCCCCACTCGATGTGCCCGCCTGGCGCCGCATAGTACCCTGCACCGTGAGCCCCCTTGCGCCTGCCGAGCAGCACTCGGTCGCCTCGCAAGACCAGCACCCCCATCCCCACCAGAGGACGGCGCTCGGTGCCTTGTGCGTTCCGCTCCACGTGACCTTTCCCCCCATCGCGGCGTTTCCATACCCCACTATTCTAGCGTCTCTGCCCGGTCTGGCAACTGGTCAGTGGGCTCGGGAGAGCACGATCCGTTGACGGGCAGGGTGGGGCTTGCTACTATCGGGCGTGTGAGACGATGTTGCTTTTGCTTGGATATGGACCTGACACAAAAAGGATGGTTGACCATGGCGAGACTTTCCAACGGCCAGGCCTTGCCGGGCAAGCTATTCGTGGTTGAGGGCATCGATGGCTCGGGAAAGAGCACGCAGCTTGATCTGCTTCGCAAGTGGCTCTCGGCTTCGGGATACTGTATCGGGTTCTCCGAGTGGAACTCTTCGCCTATCGTCCGAGCGACCACCAAGCGAGGCAAGAAGAAACAACTGCTCACGCCCGTGACGTTCTGTCTGGTCCATGCGGTGGACTTTGCCGACCGGTTTGAGCAGCAGATCCTGCCAGCTCTCAAGGCGGGGGCCATCGTCCTGGCGGATCGGTACATCTATACGGCGTTCGCGCGAGATGCGGCGCGGGGTGTGGATCCCGAATATGTGCGCCAGGTCTATTCGTTCGCGGCCATCCCCACCGTGGCGCTCTATTTCCGGGTGGGGCTGGATGAGTCATTGCGCCGGATCATCACGGGAAGGCCCAAGCTCAAGTGGTACGAGGCGGGCATGGACTTGGGCCTGAGCG
>Ga0334895_1004109_pt1 | contig 10579 bp, 10 predicted proteins | sample GraSluR3_MG_7_FD_207229 | JGI IMG/M metagenome (GOLD analysis project Ga0334895, IMG submission 207229) | Sludge microbial communities from methane-producing bioreactor in Wageningen University, Netherlands - Granular Sludge_31_05-R3 | ecosystem: Engineered > Bioreactor > Anaerobic >... | reverse complement strand
CTCTTGGTGCAAATCCTGCACCCCTTGCGTTTGGTGAACTCTATCTGGCTCTGCAGCAGGGTGTATTCGATGGACAGGAGAACCCTGTAACCAATATATACTTCTCCAATCTGCATGAGGTCCAAAAGTTCTTGTCCCTTTCAAACCATAAATACGAGATGTGCCCTCTGATTGTTTCTGAATCTGTCTGGAATACTCTTTCTGAGAAACATCAGTCTATTCTGCGCGAAGCTGCTCTTCGCTTTGCCAGAATACATCGCCAGGAGAATAATAAGCTGCAGGATGAATTGCTTGGAGAGGTTAAAGCTTCAGGAGTAGCCGTTAACAGTGCAGATGTCCCAGCTTTGCGTAATGCAACAGTGTCAGTATATAATCAGTTTAAACCAAAGTTCGGTGCTGATTTTATTGATCGCCTGGTGAATGCCGCGTCCGGTAACTGAATCTAAAAAAATAAGAAACGCGGGCGGGTCGCCTGAGATGGTATAATTATCCAGGATGCCCCGCTCGCTTTTTCTTTATCATCCGGAAGGAGCTGTTATGAGAGGTTTTGTTGGTAAGACATTAAATCAACTTGCTATTGTCGAGGAGTATCTTCTCCTATCAACCGGAGTAGCCCTTGTCTGCGTTGTTGCATTGGGAGTACTTTTTCGATATGTGATTAGAGCTCAGCTTACGTGGGCCTATGAGCTATCCATTCTTCTATTTATTTGGGTTTCCTTTTTGGGAGCAAGTGTTGGTATAAGGCATCAGGCACATATAACCTTTGATTTCCTTGTTCGTCTTTTTCCTCCTGCCTGGAATAGATGGCTTACGGTGTTAGGCAACGTCCTTGTTTTCGTGATCTCTCTTGCCGGAATAGCCCTGGGATATGTTATTTTTACACGCACCCTGGGACAGCGGTTTCAGACTCTGCCCTTATCCCGAGGCTGGATGTATCTTGCTTTGCCGATAGGTTTTTTGCTGATTGCTGTTCATATAACAGAGAATACAGTGCAGCTTTTGTATAAATCCAGTAATGATTCTGTGGATCAGAGCGGGAACGGGGGAGCGCAATGACTTTGCCATTATTGATCATTTTCGGATTATTGCTTGTCGCCCAGGTCCCGATAGCCCTGGCTCTGATTGGCTCTGCAGTAGGCGCCATCGCATTTTTTAGCCGTATACCAATGGAGGCGGTATTTCATCGCATGACTGGTGGGCTTGATTCGTTTGTACTCCTGGCAATTCCCTTCTTTATTCTGGCGGGCAATCTGATGAATACCGGAGGAATAACAGAGAGGATATTCAGGTTTGCCAATCTTCTGGTGGGAAGAATCCCGGGAGGACTTGGGCATGCCAATGTTGTGGCAAGTATTATTTTTTCTGGAATGTCCGGGTCCGCCGTTGCTGACACTGGAGGACTCGGTGCAATAGAAATGGAAGCGATGAAGAATGAAGGGTTCTCTCCCGCTTTTTCGGGTGCAGTAACTGCTGCCTCTGCAACCATTGGTCCGATTATCCCTCCCAGTGTTCCTATGGTTGTTTATGGGGTTATGGCGGAAGTTTCAATTGGCGCCTTATTTATGGCAGGGTTTGTTCCCGGTCTTCTCATGGGGCTTGCAACTATGGTTCTTATCTTTTTCATGGCCTTGACCAGGGATTATCCCCGGCTGGATAAATTCAGGTTTATGAAGATGCTGAAGGCCTTTGGTGATGCCTTTTTTGCATTGATTACCCCTGTAATTATTATCGGGGGTATCCTTCTGGGCATTTTTACCCCTACAGAAGCCGCAGTTGTTGCAGTTCTCTATGCTCTTTTCCTTGGTTTTGTTGTATATAAGGAACTGACGATAAAAAAACTGTATAAAATAATGATCGACAGTATGGTGACCACGGCAACTGTTACCATGATTATTGCTGCGGCCGCCTCTTTTTCATGGATTCTCGCCCGGCAGGGAGTCCCAACCCAGATAGCTCGCTGGCTGACATCAATGGATGTTCCCTTATGGGCATTCCTGCTGTTGTTCAATATATTCTTTCTGTTTATTGGAACATTCATGGAGGCTTTATCCGTACTGGTAATCGCAGTGCCAGTCCTTGTTCCTGCAATGGAGGTAATGGGACTCGATCCTTTGCACATGGGTGTAGTTCTTGTATTGAACCTGATGATCGGGCTTATTACGCCCCCGGTAGGAATGTCCTTATTCGTAACGAGTAAGGTCGGCAAGATACCTCTGGAAAACCTGTACAAGGAAGTAATGATATTTATTGTCCCACTGATAGTGGTTCTACTGATGTCAACATATATGCCTGATCTGATTCTCTGGTTGCCGCGGGCAGTTGGATTCGGCCATTAGGCAACGGTTATAATATTCCAGCTCCAGGTGATCGTATTAAAGATTACCTGGAAAGTCTGGCTGCCGCATTTCTTCCACCACCTTTTTTAAATCCCCGTCCTTCCTATCCAGTAATCTGTAATAGGGGGAGAGGTCCGTACCGTATTTTATATAGAGATCCACAAGAGCATGGTCCCATTGACGGTCGGCCAGGGGCCGGAATCTGCCGGTCAGAAAAATTCTGTCATAATCCCGGGAAAACCGATCTCGGGCACGGGAAAGAACATTTTCCTTATACTCGAGACGTTCCTCTGTCGTTGAAAGTCCCGCATATCCTTCGGAAAGCTCGTGATAGACTTCGCGCATAAAGTTTTGCAGGGCTTCATAGTCCTGTCGCCCGGCCAGCACTGTTTCAATCTGCTTGTCCGTATAGCCCTCATGCTGCTGTACGTAACGCAGGGCCCCTTCGCGGCCTATGAAGACGGCAATTTCTTCATTAAATTCGGCACGCCCCGGGACCCAGATTGTCGCATGGACCATCTCGTGAATAATAAGTTCCGCCAGGGCGTGCGCATCGTAGTCAAGCATGAAGGTATACAGGGGATCCGTCATATATCCGAGGGAACTGTAGGCGCGAACCTTTCGGATAATGACATCGTATCCTCTGTTTCGCAGGTTTGCTGCAAAGCGCTCAGCTTCTCTTCGTTCAAAGTAGCCGCGGTAAAAAACACTCCCCACCAACGGGTACCAGCGTTGATAACGTCCCAGGGAGTCGGTCTTTACGGCGGAGACAACATCGGCGAGGTATTTTCGTTTAGTCTGAACATATTCTGTATAGTTGTCAGTATCCTTGAGACCGATTTCATCGATGGCGAAGGAGCGGATTTTCAGTATCCTGGAAAAAAAATCCTGCAATTCCTCGGATGTGCCCGGCTGCCGGGTGAGTTCTGAAACGGACTGTATGCCGCGACGCAGCAACATTAAATGGAAGCCCTGGCTCGAAAGATAGGGCCCGTCCATGGCCAGAAAAATAATGCAGATGAGTATATACGGTATGATCAGCATAGATCTTTGCGGGAAACCGTTTTTCCCATGGCGAAGCATTTCACTACTCCACGACAGGCTGTTCCGGTCTGCCCTTCGTCGCCAGCTGGCCACAGGCTGCGTTTACGCCCCGGCCTTTGCGGTGGCGGACTACAACCGTGAGTCCCAGCTTTTCTAGTTCTCCCTGAAACCAGTCTACCCTTCCGGTGTCCGGTTCCGCCAGAGGCAGGTTGACCGATTGCATGCCCTCCACGGGGTTCCAGGGAATCAGGTTTATGTTGCAGCGCAGTCCATGGGCGAATTTTCTGACAATTTCGGGGTCTTCCTTTCGGTCATTTATATTCTTTAAAAGAACGTATTCCAGGGTTATTCTGCGCCCGCCGGTTTTCTGGTATTCGATAAGAGCTTCTTTCAGCCGGGGGAGGGGGTTCCTGATTTCCACGGGCATAAGCTCTTTTCGGATTACTGGGTCCGCACTTACGAGGCTGACGGCCAGGCGGACCTGGGGATGCTCCTGTGCCAGACGCTTGATACCGTCGACAAGTCCGGATGTGCTGATGGTAAAACGACGCTGTCCCATGTTCCGTCCTTCCGGATGGCTCAGAATATCTATTGTTCTTGATACCTGTCCATGGTTGTTAAAGGGTTCGCCCATTCCCATAAAAACAATGTTGTCGATGCTTTGCCCTGCAGCAGTCTCTTCGAGGTGGTAGAGCTGTTCGATTATCTCCGCAGCATCGAGGTTCCGGATAAAGCCCATGGTGGCGGTTTTACAGAAGCGGCAGCCCATGGCGCAGCCCACCTGGGTGGAGAGGCAGGCGGTCAACCGCTGGCTTGCGTCCCGCAGCAGTACGGCTTCGATTAGGGCGCCGTCGCCGAGTTTAAGGCGGATCTTTGCTGTGCCGTCAGCTGCCTCTTCGACGGCGTCAACATGAGACCTCAGTATAGTGTGTTCTTTTTCGAGTTTCTGTCTGAGGGCCTTCGGCAGGTCCGTCATTTCTTTGAAGCGTCTGGCATTTTTCCGGTGGATCCAGGAAAAGATCTGCCTGCCCCGAAAGGACGGTTCCGAAACGAGAACCCCGGAGATTTCCCGGGGCAGCAGGGCGAGCAGGGACGGCACGGGTCTATCTGCCCAGGCGCAGGGTATCCAGCATGTTGGAAACGTAGGTGTTCCGGATGCCAAGACGCTGGAAACTGGTCAGAATCTCTATGGCCTTCTCTTTTTCGCCCAGTTCAAGATGACAGTCGGCGATCTCGGTATAGAGCCGATGGTTCTTCGGATCGTTTTTCAGCAGTCCCTGAAGGCTGTCGATGGCGTCCCGGTAATTACCCCTGGCCTTGTTTATGAGAGCGAGCCCGAGTATGGCGTAGGCATCGAATTCGATATTCAGGGCGCGCCGGTAGTACTCTTCGGCTTTGTCAAAGTCGCCCATATGACGGAAGGAGTCCCCCGCACGGGTCAGAATAACCTTGTTTCGGGGGTCTTTCTGCAGAATCCTCTGCCAGTACTCCAGGGACTCCTCGTGTCGGTCCAGTCCCCTGTAGCAGTCTGCCATTCCAAAGAGGGCATAAAAGTTATTCGGTTCCTGTTCCAGGGCTTTGCCGAAATAGATTAGACCCTTCTCGTAGGTTTTCAGCTTGCGGTGACAGTTCCCCAGGGAGGTAAGGACCCTTATATCAACGTCATCCTGCTTTACTTCCAGCATCTTCTCCCAGTATTGCAGGGCGTCCTCGTATTCCCGGAAGTCATAATGCAGGTGACCCAGGCCTATCAGGGCGTAGGGATTGTTCTCTTCCATCTCCAGGACCTTCAGGTAGATCTCCTTGGAGCGGCGGAAGTCCCGCACCTTTCTATAGGCGTCGGCTACCCTGGTGAGGACAGTAACGTTGCTGGAGTCGTGTTCCAGATAACGTTCCCAGATGTCGATGGCGTTGGAATACTGATGCAGGGCCTTGTAGCAGTCCGCCAGGCCGAACAGGGCGTAGTTGTTCCCCGGATGGGAGGCCAGACACTGCTGATAGTATTTTATGGCATCCCTGTGACGGTTTTTCTTCCGGGCCGCGTCTCCCAGTCCAACCAGGGCATAGTTATTGTTATCGTCCATTTCAAGGATTCTGTTGAAACAGACAATGGCATCCTCGATAAGGTTCTCTTTCAAAAGCTGATATCCCCGTTTTGAAAGCTCGGATATTTCGTTCAGCCGTTCTTCATCGGCCTGCTCTTCGGGTGTGAGCTCTTTGATTTCTTCGTTATTGTCGCTCATATAGTGTTTACCCCTCTTCTTTTAACCATTTACGTACAATTGATGACATTGTTTCTATCAAAGCATCCCGTTTTTCCGGAGCCGGAGCAATCCAGTACATACGCAATGCGTCAATATGTCTATTCTGCTGTTCATAATACCGGCCAATTCTTATAAGGCCGTCTGAATACCTGGTAGTTAGAAAGATCCGTTTTGCCAGCTCAATCTGACCGCGATTGAACATTTCATTACCTTTACGAATAAGTGCAGAACGGTCCCGACTGTCCAGGGGAACCTTTTTTTCTGTCGCAACCTTAATAAAACCGTCAGCCGGTATAAGTTCAAGTGCCTTCTCTTTATTCATCAAGGGCAAAACCCGCTTTTCCTACTATAGTAAAAACAAAGGGCAAAATCAATATATTACGCCTAAACAGCTATTAAAATAATCAAAATTCTCCAAACATGTATTCGTATCGGCAGGTTTATTCGTGAAGGGAACCTTTCGTCGATGCCGGATCACCCTGCTTTCTGACAAAGGCCTGGCCCAGGGCTTTTCCCAGGGCTTTGAAGAGGGCTTCCGCCATATGGTGGCTGTTTTCTCCGTAACGGCAGCTGCCGTGAACAGTCAGTCCCCCCCTGGTCGAGAGGGCGATAAAGAATTCCTTGAGCAGGCAGAGGGGAAAGCTGCCGGCGTACTCCTGGGGAAAATCAGCGTTGAAAACAAGAAAGGGACGGCCCGAGGCATCTATGCTAACTTCACTCAGGGCGTCGTCCATGGGAATTGTCGAATGCCCGAAGCGCTGTATAGGGCCGTAGCTCATGACGGCCTCCTTGAGGGCATCTCCCAGGACGAGTCCCGTGTCCTCTACGAGATGGTGCGGGTCAACGTCAATATCCCCTGCTGCTGTGATCTGCAGAAAGAATCCGCCATGAAATGCCATGGAATTGAGTATGTGGTTGAAAAAGGGGACCGGGGTATCGATCTTCGGCTCACCGGGTCTGTCGAGGTCGAGAATTATCTTGATTTGGGTCTCTTTTGTGTTTCGTTCTTCTGTTATCCGTCGTGTTTCCATGGCGCTTCCTTGTATTAACCTTTTACAGTATCGACGAAGTCCCGGATATCCTGAAACCGGAGTTTAAAATAGGCGGGATTGGCAATCAGGTGGACCCGTATCTCAGCCAGTTTTTCCAGGACTTCCAGATTGTTGGCCCTCAGGGTGTTTCCTGTTTCCACCAGGTCCACGATATAGGAGGTTAAGCCCAGGACGGGAGCAAGCTCAACTGATCCGTTGAGTTTGATAACTTCCACCGGAATCCCCCGTTCATGAAAATAGTCCCGTGTAAAGCGGGTGAATTTGCTGGCGATCTTTACCATTCCGTTATTCAGGCTGAAACGGGACCCTTTTTTTCCGGCAAGACACATGTCGGTGGACCCAAAATCGAAGGTGTGGAGCTTCACGAAGGGATATCCGTGTTCGTAAAGAACGTCCTCGCCGCAGACGCCAAGGCCGGCAATACCATTGTTCACGTATACCGGCAGGTCGGCGTTCTTTACCAGGAAGATTTTAATCCGCCCGTCGGTATCGTAAGCCACAAGTTTTCTCTTTTCAAACTCGACCTTGAGGCCTACTGTTTCCATTCGTTCAAGGACCTGGTCCGTCAGGCGCCCTTTGGGGAGTGCCAGGGTCAGCGGGCTGTTCATAGGCGTACGATCCTTCCCTGGGCGCGCTTTTCTACCGCGTCCCTGTATTTTTCCTGCAGGCTTTTTCCCCGGGCCTGCTCGAGTCTACCCGGAAGGGCAAAACGCTCCGGATTTCCCACCAGGGGTTCGATTTTTCTCAGGAGAAGGGAGAATCCGACGGATGGGCTGTCGAAACCGAAGGTCTCCAGCAGCCTGTCGTAACGTCCGCCGGAAAGAAAGGCGGAATCGACCCCCTCGAGGTATGCCTGAAAAACAATACCGGTATGATAATTCTGGCTGCCTGTCTCGGACAGATCGATTCTAACCGGTCCCGAAGAAGCGCTGGTTTCGATGATTTTCGCCAGTTCCAGAAGCCGGTGCAGATGGGGACTGCAGGAGGCGGCTATTGAATCGCCCTGCCTTGAAAGGAACGCTTCGAATTCCGTTGAATTTCCCAAAAAGCTGAAAAGCTCTATCATGGAATCGGGTTCCTCTGAGTTGCCCTGGAGCAGGAGATCCTTCATTGTTTCGGTATCCCGCAGGGCAATCGCGGTAAAGAGCTCCTTCGCTTCTTCGTCGTTCAGGCCCCGGGCGGCTTCATGGGCAAGGGCCGCAGAACCGAGGTGCAGGACCGCATCCACCTTGAGAAACGCAAGAATCTCAGCCGCCATGAGCAGAACCTCCGCGTCCCCATCGAGTCCGGGAATGCCGATTAGCTCCGCACCGATCTGGTAGAACTCGTTCTTCGAGATGTCGTCACTCTGCTGATGCCGCAAAATAGAGTCGGCATACCAGACCCGGACGGGCAGATCTTCCCGGTTCAGGGCCATACCCATCTGCTTGGCAAGGAAAAGGGTTACGTCGCTGCGCAGCAGCAGCAGTTCGCCTTCCCTGTCCATGAGCCTGTATACCCGTTCGGATGAGGATGTATCCAAAAGGGGCTTATAGATATCGTAAAAATCAAAAACCGGGGTTTCCGCGGGAAGATATCCCCACCCGGTAAAAATGCCGTCGAGTTCGCTCAGGATTCTGCGGTGACGGAAGGCCTCTTCAAGAAAAAACCCTTCTGTTCCCGGGGGGATCTGAAGCAGCCGTCGTTTCGGGGTCATATAAAAAGCTCCTCAAATTCTGTCGAAGCTACTATATCAGATACACCGGGGCTTTACCAAGAGACGCATAGACATATAATTTAAACTATGCCTTCCATAGAAATAAAAAGCGTGGACCGTCTTGGAAAGGGTGACAGGCTGCTTTTTGACGCTGGCCCTTTTGCCAGAGCAGGTACCCCGGTAGATGAACGGATTATCAAGCACCTCGGACGTCACCGGGTGCCTATTGTACCGACCCTTGCCCTGAGCTACGAGGAGCAGCGGCAGACCGGCGGGAAAACTGCCGATGAGCTTATCCGCACCTTTCTGGCCTCTCAGGAGGATGCCTATGAGCACGTGCGCCGCAGGCTGTACGAGAAGCTCAAGAGCAGCTATGTCCCTTTTTCGGAAAACGACCGTCACTTTCAGGCCCCGGGAAAGCGGAAACAGATAAGCAAAGGGGTTCTGCTGGAGCCGCGGCCGGAACGACTCTACCTGGCGGATATTGACGCCGGAAGTCATTCCATTCTGCCGGAGTCCACTGTCCAGTATCTCCGGGACGGGCTCAATACCCTCTACTCCATGCTTGCTAAGCTGAATGTGCGCTCTCCGGAAACCCGGGGAAAGAAACGGCGCATTCCCAGGATAGGTTTTCACACCATTCGTCTGCAGTCCCTGTACGACGGGGACCGTATTGCCACTGTGGGAGACGCCTTTGTTCTGCACGCCCTGGACTGCTGCTGCTACTTTCTGAATACCATGGTGAATATAAATAAGAAGCGGATCCTTGCCGGTGCGCCCCTTACCGAGCGGAGGTTCGATCCCGGCAACAAAGCCCAGCAGGATTCGCTTTTTCAATATACCCAGGAGTTCATTGTTGACGCGGCCCTGGGGGTACTGCTTGGGTTTATCGGGTTCTTTCAGGAAGACATTCATCATCAGGTCAGTGTCTCTTCGATTATAGACGGCAGTTCAGCTGCGGAAAAGCGCTGCATAAAACTTCTGCAGCGTAATATTCTTGTTCTGAGGAACCTTCTTCGGGACCGGCATGACATCTCCGCTCTCACCCGGATGACCGCCCTGATGCAGAAGGTCTATCCTGACGGTACGGGATTTCCTCCTCCCAACGAAAACCGCTTCCTTCATGAATTTGTGCGCCTCTTTCAGGTGATAGCCGTCTACGATGAACTGACAAACCCGGTGATCGGCCACACCGGCTACAGTCGAATGGAGGTGATTGGGTATCTTCGGCAGAACTCCGGCAGCTACCGCCACGATTCCGAGCGATTTACTCCCCAGGCACGCTTTGATGATGCCCTTCTGGGTGAGTTTCTGCAGGTCCTCGCCCCCTTTCGTTTGGGAGAAAAGGTGTATCTTTACAGCGGAGAAAGACGAAGTGCCTATATCTTTGTAGGGCGGGTATATGCCTACAGTGAAGACACAATCCCCCTTATCTCCCTTCTGAAGGATGAGCGCTCCGGCAAGAGCTACCTCTACGGTCGTCTCTTGATTCACATTCCCTCGTCATCAGGTTTCTTTATGCAGAACGGAAAGATTGTAAAACGCTTCAAAGCCGACTGGATCGGCAGTCTGCAGATACATGACACAGCTGTAAACCCGGGAAATCTGAGGGAATACCAGGACTATCTTTACGGAGAGCTCCTGCCCCTGGCCAGGGGAGTCAAAGGGAGTTTTTAGAACTGCCCTTAAAAGGATCCGGTGAAAAAACCGGGACTGTGGTATATTTCTGTGGAAGGAAGGTCAGCAATGAATGAGAATCCCCCGGCAGAATTGCAGCGGCAGTTAATGGAGTATACTGATTATCTGGATCAAACGGATACGCAGAGACCCCTGGAACAGGAGTCCGTGCCGGATGATATTTCTCTGCGTCTGAGGAGATTGCTCACACTGCTGAACAGCTGAAAGTCCTGTCCTGCCCTGTTATTCTCCGAAGCGGTAAAACCCCAGCCTGGATCTGCCAAAGCGCCGCAGATCGAAACGTACGAGCCTGCCCGGTGTATCTCCCGGATCATCCTCTTCGGGAAAGTGAATCATAAGGAGTCCGTCATCCTTCAGACGCCCCTCGGCCATCCGGATAAAATCCTTTTTTCCCGCCAGGGGGAAGGGCGGATCCAGATAGATGTAGTCGAAGCGGCTGTCACCCGTCTTCAGAAAATGCTCAGCTGCCATAATGTGGGCCTTTATGGG